>Ga0136635_10000257_pt1 | contig 13805 bp, 12 predicted proteins | sample AntDrymeUQ852106_2_FD_105495 | JGI IMG/M metagenome (GOLD analysis project Ga0136635, IMG submission 105495) | Polar desert sand microbial communities from Dry Valleys, Antarctica - metaG UQ85 (21.06) | ecosystem: Environmental > Terrestrial > Soil > Desert | place: Antarctica: Dry Valley... | reverse complement strand
TGAGCGTCGTCTCGTATTCGATCGCAGCCTCGCGCAGGTCGCAGTGGCCGATCGCCTCGCACGTGCACTGGAGGCAGCGTGACGCCTCGGCCATCGCCTGGTCGCCGGTGTAGCCGAACTCGTACTCGTTGAAGTTCGTGCGGCGCTCCTCGGGGCCCTGCTTGCCCATGATCGCCCGCGGCTCTTTCACGTCGTCGGTGAAGGGCACGATGGTCAGGAAGTTCGGCTGCGGCTCGGTGACGATGCGGCGCACCTGCGGGTCGTCGCGGTCGTGGCCGCGCAGCCAGTAGTCGATCGCGTACGACGCGCGCCGCCCCTCGCCGATGGCCTCCACCACGGTCGCTGCGCCCGTCCGCACGTCGCCTGACGCGAACACCTTCGGCACGTCGGTGCGGAAGATGTGCTCCTCCGCCTCGAGTGTTCCCCGCCGGCTGACCACGAGCCCCTTACGGATCTCCTCGGGCTCCGACTCGATCCACGACAGCTCCGGTCCCTGGCCGATGGCCCCGAGCACCGTGTCGCACTCGACGATGAACTCGGTCCCCGGCATCGGTTCCGGCCGGCGCCGGCCCTTCTCGTCCGGTTCGCCGAGCTTCATGCGCTGGAACTCGACGCCGGTCACCGTGTTGCTCTTGTCGGTGACGATGCGCGTCGGTGCGGCCTGGAAGATGACCCGAGCCCCCTCTTCGATGGCCTCGTGCACCTCGTCCGCCGCCGGCATGTCCTTGAGGTCGCGGCGATAGACCAGGGTCACCTCGGCGGCTCCCTGCCGGACGCTGGTTCGCGTGCAGTCGATTGCGGTGAAGCCGCCGCCGACGACGACGATTCGAGCGCCCTTCAGCCGCGGAACCGGGATGCCGCGGGTCGAGTTGTAGAGGTTCTCGAGCGCGTTCACCATCCCGCGGGCGTCCTCCCCGGGGATTCCCAGCTCGTTCGGCTTGTAGCACCCGATGCCGACGTAGATCGCGTCGTACTCGTCGATGATGTCGCCCAGGTGGAAGTCGCGGCCGAGGCGCATGTTGGGCTTGAAGGTCGCGCCGAGCTCCCAGACGTGGTTCAGCTCGCGGTCCATCCAGCCCTTCGGCAGGCGGTACTGCGGGATGCCGTAGCGGAGCATGCCGCCCTGCTCGGGATCGGCCTCGAACACGTCGCACTGGTGTCCGCGGAGCTGGAGGTAGTAGGCAGCGGTCATGCCGGCGGGCCCGGAGCCGATGACGGCCACCCGGCGCCCCGTGGGCGGGTCCTTGGGCCACGGGATCGGGGCGGGCGCGTCGACCTCCAGCACGCGGTCGGCGCAGTAGCGATGCGAGTCGCGGATGGCGATGGCGGTGTCCACCTCCTCGCGCCGGCAGTGTGTCTCGCACGGGGCGGGGCAGACGCGGCCGAGGATCGCGGGGAACGGCAGCGAGCGCTTGAGGATGCGCGTCGCCTCCTCCCAGTTGCCGAGCGTGTTCTGCTTCAGGTACCCGGGGATGTCGACGCGCGTCGGGCACTTGAATTGGCACGGCGGCAGGCAGTAGGCGTCGTGGTCGCTGAAGATGAGCTCGAGGACCATGCGGCGGTTCTCGATGACCCGGTCGGAGTGGGTGGTGATGACCATCCCCTCCTCGATTGCCGTGCCGCAGCTGATGGGCGTGTCGTCGCTGCCCGCAACCTCGACGACGCAGATGCGGCACGCACCGTAGGGCGCCAGCTTCGGCTCGTAGCACAGCGTCGGGACGTCGATGCCCAGGACGCGACAGGCCTGAAGGATGGTCTGGCCCTCCTCGACCTGGAGCTGCCGGCCATTGATGGTGACGCCGATCTCGCGGGTGCCCGGGACCATCGGCCAGATCGGCGTGTAGTCGGGGAGGCTGCCGGTGCCGGCGCCGTTTCCAATGCCGTCGCCGGAGCCCTGAGACCCGTGCCCGTTCCCGTCGGCGGAGTGCCCGTTCGTCGTTCCGAAGCCCATCGGCCCTATCCTAGCCGGGGTCTGTGCCCGGCGCCGCGTCGAGTCCGGGGACCGGCTGGAGCAGGGGCGGGATCGGCGTCGTGCTGCATGCGCCGGCCAGACAGACGCCGCGCTCCGCGTGCGCACGGTACTCGTCCCCGAATCGCTCGAGGGTGCTGAGGATCGGCCTCGGGGCGATGCGCTCGAGCTGGCAGAGCGCGGTATCGCTCATCTTCCGCGACAGCTCGCGGAGGAGCCGCCCGTCATGCGGCCGGGGCGTCGCGGCCAGGATGCGGTCCATGGCTTCGACGAGCCGCTTCGTGCCGATGCGGCAGGGCACCGCCTTGCCGCACGCCTCTCTCGCGCTGAAGTCGATGAAGAAGCGTGCCGTGCTGACCATGCAGGTGGACTCGTCGGTCACGAGCACGGATCCGGAGCCGATGAGCGCGCCCGCGGACTCGAGGGGCTCGAAGTCGTATGGCGTGTCGAGCGCCCGCGCCTCGATGGCGCCGCCGCCGGGCCCGCCGACGAAGACGGCCTTGGTGGTGCCGGAGCCGCGTCCGGCCGCCGCGATCACGTCCCGGAGGGGTGTCCCCAGCGAAACCTCGCCCACGCCTGGCTCACCCACGTGTCCCATGATCGTGACCAGCTTGGTACCGGGGCTCGCCTCGCTGCCGACCGACGCAAAGGCCTCCGGGGAATGCGCCAGGATCCACGCCGCGTGCGCGAGCGTCTCGCCGTTCTGAATCGTGGTCGGCACTCCCCACAGTCCCCGCGTGGCCGGGTAGGGGGGTCGGATGAGCGGCATGCCGCGGTCGCCCTGGAGCGCCTGGATCAGCGCCGTCTCTTCGCCCGCCACGTATGCGCCGGAGCCTTCCCAGACGCTGACCTGGATGCTCACGTCAGTGCCGAGCACCAGGTAACCGGCCAGCCGGGCATCGGTCGCCTCGCTGACCGCGGACCGAAGCCGCTCGATGGCGAGCGTCCAATCGCGACGGACGGCGATGATCGCCTCGCTGGCACCCACGGCGTACGCGGCGATGAGCAGGCCCTCGAGGATGAGGTGCGGATTCCCCTCTGCCAGCGCACGATCGCCGAGCGCGCTCGGGTCCGCGGCCATGAGATTGGCGACGACGATCTTGCGCTCGCCACCAGCCGACCGGGCCGCTCGCCACTTCGCCGCGGTGGAGAAGCCCGCACCGCCCCTGCCACGCAGCCTGGCGGTCTGGATCTCGCCCATGACCTGCTCCGGCGACAGGCCAGTGACCGCCCGCTCCAGCCCTCGGTACCCGCCACCGTCGCGGAAGCTTGCGAGCGAGCCGGCGTCGATGCGGCCCACGTCGGTCAGGAGGCGGTGCTGACCGCCGGGCAGGATCCGGATCTGGGGCGAGAGCGTGCTGCCCATCAGCTCGAGCCCACGCCCACCGCGACTTCCGCCGGGGCGGCGCGACGCTGGCTGACCACGTGGAGCGCCTGCTCCGCCGTCAGTGGCCCGTACACCAACGTATCGATACGCAGCGCCGGGCTGATCGTGCCGGAGCCGACGTCACTCCTCGTCTCAAGCGTGATTCGGCCGTCGGCAGTGGTTTCCCCGGGCTGGATCCCGAGCTCGGTGCACAGCGCCTCCAGCAGGCGATCGCCACCGGCGAAGCGACATGCGGCGCAGTCGCAGACCGTGACGATGTGACCATCCGCGGGGAGCAGCCGGAAGCCGCCCAAACTGGCCGCCCCGAACACCTGTGCCCAATGGATCACCATCCGGTCGCTGATGCGGCGGAGTGCTTGCTCCGGAAGATAGCCGTAGCGATCCTGGACCACACCGAAGACGGCGACCAGCGCTTCGGCCTTCAGGCCGTACGCCTCCGTCACCCCATCGATGAAGGCGGTGTCGACCGCCTCGTCCCAGCGAGCCGGGTTGCGCATCGGCCTCGGCGCCAGCCCCGCCCGTCGGTAGGCGTTCGGGTCTCGCCGCTCGTCGTAGATCTCCGGCATCCCGAAGCGAATGCGGTTGCCCTCCGAGTCGAAGCCGCTCATGTCGATGGCCTCGACCGGGCAGACCTGCGCGCACTGGAAGCACACCTCGCATTTGTGCTCGCCGAACGGGTCGTAGATCAGGTCGAGCCGCCCACGCCAGCGATCCGGGATCTCGGGGCGCACCTCGGGATACTGGCGAGTCACCTTCGGGGCGAAGAAGTTGCGGATGGTCGTCGCCATGCCCTTGGCGATGCCGGAACCCGGGATGGCCATCGTTCCGACTCCCTACAGGTCCAGGACCACCACCACGATGGCGGTGACGAACAGGTTCACGAGCGCGATCGGCAGCATCACCTTCCACGCCATGCCCATGAGCTGGTCCACCCGAACGCGCGGAAGGGTGGCCCTGAGCCACACGGCGACGAACACGAAGATATACGTCTTGAGGAAGAACCAGAAGATGCCCCACAGCGTGCCGGCAAAACCGTCGAGCTGCGCGGGGAACGGCCACGGAGCCAGCCAGCCGCCGAAGAAGAGGCTGATGAGGATGCCGCTCATGATGAAGAGCGCGACGTACTCGGCGAAGAAGAAGAATCCGAAGCGCATGCCGGAGTACTCGGTGAACGGGCCTGCCACGAGCTCGCTGTCGGCCTCGACCATGTCGAACGGCGTGCGGTTGATCTCGGCCAGCGAGGCGATGTAGAAGATGACGACGCCCACCGGCTGCGCGACAAAGAGCCAGACGTTCTCGCGCTGCCACGCGATGAGATCCGTGAAGCTCAGGGTGCCGGCGAGCACCACCGCGCCCACGACCGAGAGCGTGAGCGGAATCTCGTAGCTCACCATCTGCGCCGCAGAGCGCAGGCCGCCGAGCAGCGAGTACTTGTTGTAGCTCGCCCAGCCGGCGACGAGCAGCCCGACCACGGACAGGCCGATCACGGCGAAGAAGTAGACGATGCCGATGTTGAAGTCGGCGGCGACCGCGCCCGGCGCGAAGGGCATCACGAGCATGCTCATCGCCGCCGCCATGTAGACCATCCACGGCGCGAGCGTGAACGTCGTGTTGTCGGCCTGGTCCGGGATGGTGTCCTCCTTGGCGAGGACCTTGAAGCCGTGGATCGTGCTCTGGAACAGGCCGCCGGGGCCGACCCGGTTCGGGCCAAGCCGCAGATTCATCCCGGCGATGACCTTGAGCTCCATCTGGATGATGATGAAGGCGGTCGGCACCGTCAGCAGCAGGAGCAGCGTCGTCGCCACCAGGAAGCGGCCGATGCCAAGGATCAGCTCCATGTCCATCGCTACTTGTCCACGCCGCCCATGACCGGGTCGAAGCTGGCCATCACCGCCATCGTGTCCGCGACGAGGTGCCCGGGCATGAGCTTCGGCAGCGCCTGGAGGCTGATGAACGAGGGATCGCGCATGCGGAACCGATACGGAGTCGGCCCGCCATCGCTGATGGCGTAGACGCTGTAGAGGCCGCGCGGCGACTCGACCGCCGCGTAGGCGCGGCCCGGCCGGGGGCGCACGATTCCGGGGACCTGGGCCTGCACCGGACCGTGCGGCATCCGGTCGATGATCTGATCGATGAGATGGATGCTCTGCTTGATCTCGGCGATGCGCTGGAGGTAGCGCGCGTACACGTCGCCCGATTCCTGGGTGATGACGTCGAACTCGAGATCCCGATAGATCGAGTACGGATGAGCCTTGCGAACGTCGAAGGCCACGCCCGACGCGCGCAGGTTGGGGCCGGTCACGCCGAGGGCGATGGCGTCCCTGCCGCTCAGCACGCCCATGCCGATCGTGCGCCCGCGGAAGATCTCGTTGTCGGTGATGAGGTGCTCGTTCATCTCGATGTTCTTCAGCACTTGGCTTCGCCACGTCCCCAGGCGGCTCAGGAACTCGTCGTTCACGTCGAAGTTCACGCCGCCGACGCGGAAGAAGTTGTAGAGCATTCGCTGGCCGCTGATGGCGCTGAGCAGATCCACCACCTCGTCGCGGTTGATGAAGGCGTAGAGGATCGGCGTCAGGCCACCCATGTCGAGCGCCAGGAAGCCCATCATCAGGCCGTGGCTCGACACGCGCTCCAACTCGACCACCAGGGCGCGGATGTACTCGGCGCGCCTCGGAGTCTCGATCCCGTACAGCTTCTCGAACGCGATCGCCGGCGCGTACTCGTTGTGCATCGCCGACAGGTAGTCCATCGGGTCGACGTAGGTGAGCACCGTCGTGTAGGTCGCGTTCTCGCACAGCTTCTCAATGCCGCGGTGCAGGTACCCGAGGACCGGGTCGATATCGACGATCACCTCGCCGCGCAGCTTGACGACGAGCCGCATCACGCCATGGGTGGATGGGTGCTGCGGCCCCATGTTCAGCAGCATCTCCCCCTCGTCGAGGGAGTAGACCTCGGCCTCGCGCTCAGTCTGCGGTGGGCGGTCCGGCAGGCCGATGTCCTCGAAGCCGGCGTACTCCCCGTGACGCTGCTGGCTCGGCGCGTTCAGCCCGGCGGCAGTGCGCAGCCGCGCCTCCTCGGCTCGGTCGAGGTCGATCGGGTCCGGAACGCCGCTCGCTCGCTCGGTTGCCGTCATCGCGGTCGGCTCTTGTCAGCGGCCGTCTCGCCGTCCTGGGCCCCGTCGTGTGGTCCCTCTGCGGGAGCATCGGCCCGGAACTCGGCCGGCGCGAACGTGGCCCCGGCCGCGTGGCGCAGCCGCCCGAGGTCCCAGGTCTCGGGGCGCTCGAGCGGGTTCACGCCTGCGGCCGCCGAGTCCGCTGCGTCGTCGGGCAGCACGAAATCGCGCCGCTGCGGGAAGGAGCGGTAGTCCGGGGACATGTAGATCCGCCGCAGATCGCGGTTGCCCTCGAAGACGATCCCCATCATGTCGTACATCTCGCGTTCGTGGAACATCGCGCCCTCCCAGAGGTCGGTGACCGTGGGTATCCGCGGGTCATCGCGCTGGACGCGCGCGCGGACTCGGAGCCAGGCCGGGTGCTTCCAGCTGAAGAGGTGGTAGACGACCTCGAAATGGGCGTCGATCCCGTAATCGACGGCGCCGGCATCGGTGAGGAAGAAGAACTCGAGGTCGGGGTCGTCGCGCACCGTGCGCAGCACCTCGACGTTGTCCTGGCCATCGACCTGGATCTCGACGGCGTCCTCGTCGGTCCAGAGGTCGCGCGCGCGCGCCCCGAGCCGCTCGGTCAGCAGCCGCACCAACGGCCCGACAGCGACGGGCGTGGTCAGCGAACGTCCCCTTCCCAGCGGGTGCGCTGCGGGCCGCGGTCGACGTAGGTGCTCCATTGGCCGCGACGCTGCTTGACGAGCTCGTGGAGCTTCATCATCCCGTAGATCAGGCCCTCGGGACGCGGCGGGCAGCCCGGCACGTAGACGTCGACGGGCATCACCCGGTCCACGCCCTGGACGACGCTGTACGAGCGCTTGAAGCGCCCGCCCGACGTGGTACAGGTCCCCATTGCCACGCACCACTTCGGCTCGGGCATCTGCTCCCACAGCCGCACGAGCGGCCCCGCCATCTTCGTGGTCAGCGTGCCCGCCACGATGAGGACGTCAGCCTGCCTTGGCGAGGCGCGGAACGGGAACATCCCGAAGCGATCGATGTCGTTGACCGAGGTCGCGGTGCTCATCATCTCGATGGCGCAGCAGGAGAGACCCGACAGCAGCGGCCAGAGCGAGTTGGCGCGGATGAGGTCCAGGACGTAATCGGCCTTGGTGGGGATCACCTCGAGCAGGCCGTGGAACCCGCCCTGCGGGTGCTCCTCCATACCGAATTCGCGGAGAAGCTCGTCGTCCGGTGCCTGGTCGGCGACGATGATCGGCGCCTCGGCACGGTTCAGTCCCGTGTTCGGGTCGACTATTGCCACTTGAGATCCCCCTTCTTCCAGGCGTACAGCTCGCCGAACATGAGGATCGCAAGGAAGATGCCGATGAGGATGATTCCCTGCATCTCGAGGGCTCGGACGGTGATCGCCCACAGGTAGACGAAGATGATCTCGACGTCGAAGGCCACGAACAGCAGGGCGTACAGGTAGAAGGCGAGGCCGAATCGGCTCCACGTATCGCCGATGGTGTCGATGCCCGACTCGTAGGGCAGGCCCTTCTGAGGCCGCCTGCGGCGATGCGTGATGAGCCAGCTGAACAGGATCGTGCCGAAGACGAAGATCGTCGCCGCGAGCCCGAAGCCGATGACGTAGACGAGGCCGGTGTGATCCATCTCCACTCCGGTTGGCACCCTGCGGTGCCGATTCGTCGGGCGCGTCGCCCAACGGGTTGGATACCTTCGAAAAGGCGAGGAAAGTCCGTGCTTTCGACGCTCGCCGACAGTCTAGCAGGGGGCCTCGGACGACTCGTGTGGGCGCCTCAGCGTCCCTGCCAGGCGGCCGCCACGATGAGGCGGAGACCGTCGCTCACGAGTGCGTGCCCTCCGAGCAGGAATGGAATCGGCGCCGCTGCCGCAGCCTCAGTGAGTTCGCGAAGCCAGGGCTCCTCGACGCGAGCGTGGTCGCCGAAGTCGGAAGCGAAGCGATCCTCTTCGGCCGGCCAGGAGCTGGCCTGCGGCGATCCCGACATCGCTGCCATCAGGACACGCGTGTCGAGAATGACGGCGTCACCCAGCCGCGCGAGCTCATCGACGAGCTCGGCAGGCGACGAGCGGGCCAGGAGGGCGGCGAGGATCGACCGCGGGCGCGCCGAGCGGGCCGACCGCATCCCACGCTCCTCCACGAAGCAGCGAACGCGGCAGGCGGTCTCCGTCTCGAGGTGCTGCCAGACCGACGCGGGAACCCTGCCCGCGACGACGAGCTCCGCCTCCCGGGACCTGACGACCTCGCCGATCCGTTCGAGGTGCGGAACCTCCAGCGCTCCACCGTTCGGCAGGCGCGCCATCTCGAGGAAGGCGGTGACCGATCCGTCGAGCGTGCGAGCACCCGGCAGCCGAGTGGCCAGCCGCAGCAGCGCCAGGTCGAGCGTGGTGTCGACGTCGAATCGCGCCCAGGGCGCGTCGCCGAGGTCGCGGGACCGCAGCCCGGACTGCTCCAGCGTGCGCGGGGCGGCGTTGTCGGAGTCGCATCCCCCGAGTGCCGTGATGGCCTGCTGGAGCGTCGGCCCGTCCCCGGCGACGACGAAGGCATCGGCGCTGAAGCGGTTGTTCGAGACCACCTCTCCGTGCGTCGGGGAGAGGAGCTCATGGAGGGCGTCGTCCCCGAGAAGCACCAGGGCGCTCCCGCCGGCATAGCCGATGGCATCGAGCGGCGCGTCGATCCCAAGTGCCCGTCGAGCTGCGTCGGCGAACCAGCGACCCCACTGGAAGTTTTCTGCGTCGGGGGCCGTCGACCGCAGGGGGGCAACTGCGGCTCCGAGCCTGCCGAGGCGCCGCGACAGGTCGGCGGCGAGCAACCGCTGCCCATCGGCGGCAATCGCGGAGTGGGAGCCGAAGGGCTGGCCCTCCGGGGGCGTCGTGACCAGCACCAGCGGCGCCGGCCGCTCAGCCATGCGAGGCGACCAGCCGGTGCAGCTGCTCGAGATGCATGAGGTCGGCCGAGACCCTCAGAGCCGCTCGAAGCGCTCGACCGGCACGACGAAGACCGTGGCGCCGCCCACCTCCACCTCGACGGGATAGGGCATGTAGAACTCGCCCGGCTCCATGATCGGGGGCATCGGGTTCACGAACTGCTTGCGCGAGTGGCAGTTGGCGCTGATGACCTCGAGGACGTCGTCGACCTGCTCATCCTCCACGCCGACGAGAATGGTGGCGTTCCCCTGCTTGAGGAACCCGCCCGACGAGTTGACGCGGGTCGCTCGGAACTCGCGCTCGAGGAGCGCATCCACCAGCGCGGCGGCGTCTTCGTTGTGCACGATGGCGGTGACGAGCTTCATCCGTGGCGGCTCCTTCGGGTTGGGCGCGGGCTCGAACGGCCGGATTAGATTATGGCGCGAGCAACGGCTCCACGATGGCGCGGATGGCGGCGTCGGCGTCCGCGACCGAGCCGGAGCCGTCCACGATTCTGATCCGACCCGGCTCCTCGGCCGCAAGCCGGAGATACCCAGCTCGCACCTGCTCGAAGAACGCCGCGCCCTCGGTGTCCTCGAAGCGGTTCCAGTCCCCGTGGCGCTTGCGCGCCAGGCCAACCTCGACCGGCACGTCGATGAGCACGGTCAGGTCGGGGCGCGTGCCGTAGGTCGCGAACTCCTGAAGCCGCCGAAGCTCCGCCATGTCGTTGCCGTAGCCGTCGCCCTGGTACGCGAGCGACGAGTCCGCGTACCGGGCGGAAACGACCCACGCCCCGCGCTCCAGCGCAGGGAGGATGACGAACGCGGTGTGCTGGGCGCGTGCGGCGGCATAGAGCAGCGCGTCGGCACGCGGATCGAGCGCATCGGAGACGCCACGGAGGTGAAGGACCAGGCGGCGCACCTCGTCGCCAAGTGGAGTCCCGCCTGGCTCCTGGGTCAGCACGACGTCTATGCCGCGCTCGCGCATCCACTCCGCGAGATGGCGCGCCGCGGTGGTCTTGCCGGATCCATCCGGCCCCTCGACCGTGATGAATCGGCCGCGGCTCAGCGCCAGGGCCCCTCCTCCGGCACCAGCTCGACGCGACGGTTCGGCTCGGAGCCGCGTGATCGGCTCATGATCGCGCTCCGCTCCGCCATCTGGTGCTGGAGGCGTCGGACATAGGCGTTCTGTGGCGTCAGCTCGACCGGGCGGCCGGATGTCTGCACGAGCCCGATCGCCTCAGCCGTCTCCCGCAGCGCCGCCTCCTGGGGATCGGCCTTCAGGTCGAAGAGGGAGGCGAGCATGTTCTCCATCTGGACCATCGTGTTCGTCTTGAGCACGTAGATCGGCACGCCGTGCGACTCGGCGTCGCGGAGGGCGGCCGGCTTGCGCTTGTAGTAATTGCGCAGCGTGACGACCGCGTCGGCCTCATCAAGGTCGCGCGCCACGCCGACAGGCACCCCGAGCTCACGCACGGCCTGCTCGAGGCGCTTGCGGCTGACGCCGAACGGGAAGACGCTCATCGAGCGCTGTGCCCCCGCGCGCTCGGCCGGCCGCTCGACAGGGGCGCCGGCATCCATGTCCGCGATCGCCTGCTCGAGCTCGCGACGGGGATCGGCCTGTGACATTCCCGAGGGGCGCGCGCCCGAGATGCGCTCGCCGGGGAGCGTCCGCTGGGAGCGGCTGGCCGGGTCGCTCCCGGCTCCCGCATTTCCACCCGGCAGCGGCCGGAGGCCGCCGCGGTCGTATCGGCCGCTGCCACCCGCGCTGCGGCCTCGGCTGAACGAGCCGAATCCGCCGGTTGGCTCGAGCGGCGCGAAGGCCGGGTTGCCGGTCGGCGTTTCGCTGATGCGGTAGTCGTACTTCGTCGCGGCCTTGAGCTCGCCGTTCTCGGCGCGATAGCGGGCCTCGGGCGGGACCATGTGGCCGCGCAGGATCGCGTCGACGGTCTCCGCCACGTTTCGGTGGACGATGACGTTGTCGCGATCGACGATCTCGACGAGGACGTCGAAGGTGGGCGGCGCCTTACGCTCGAGGACCGTCTTCTGCGTCCCGCGGCGCCGGGCCTCCTCGTCGCCGAGGGTGACGGGCTGGATGCCGCCGACGAGGTCGGACAGGGTCGGGTTGAGCATGAGATTGTCGAGCGTGTTGCCATGCGCGGTGCCGACGAGCTGCACGCCACGTTCGGCGATCGTGCGCGCCGCGCCCGCCTCGAGCTCGGTCCCGATCTCGTCGATCACGATCACCTCGGGCATGTGGTTCTCGACGGCCTCGATCATCACCGAGTGCTGCTCCGTCGGGGTCCGAACCTGCATGCGCCGCGCGTCACCGATGCCGGGATGCGGAATGTCGCCGTCGCCCGCGATCTCGTTGCTCGTGTCGACCACGACCACACGCTTGCGAAGGTCATCGGCCAGCACGCGGGCGACTTCGCGCAGCATCGTGGTCTTGCCCACGCCGGGCCGGCCGAGGATGAGGATCGACTGCCCGCCCTCGACGATGTCGCGGATGATGTCGATGGTGCCGAAGACCGCGCGGCCGATGCGGCAGGTGAGCCCCACGACCTTGCCGGATCGGTTTCGAATCGCGCTGATGCGGTGCAGCGTGCGTTCGATTCCGGCCCGGTTGTCATCGCCGAAGACACCGATGTGCTCGATGACGTGCGCGATATCGGCCTCGGTGATCTCCCGATCGAGGAGATCCTCCTCGCCATGCGTGAAGCGCGCCTCGGGACTCCGCCCGAGGTCCATCACCACCTCGAGCAGATCCTGGCGGCTGGCGAAGGAGCGCAGCCGATCACAGATCTCGGGCGGCAACGCGTCCATGAGTGCGTCGAGGTCGTCGGTCGTTTCGCGGCGTGCCACGTCTGGCGTCACTCCTGCCTCGTTCAGTGGGTCGCCGGCACGAGCACCGGCTGGCGGATCCGCGCCCGCACCTCTCGGACGAGGAGGGTGACCCGACCGATCGGTTCGAAGCCTGCGGCTTCTGCAGCGCGCGTGCCCGCCGACTCGTATGTTCTCACCGGCGACAGGATGCCTGCAGCGATCGCGTCGCCGCCCATGCGCCCCAGCACGGCTTTCACGAAGGCGGCGCCGTCCGCACCGTCGCGCACGAGGAAGCGCAGGTAGTGCGGCCCCGAGCGACAGGCCCCGTGCTGCGCAAAGCCGCCGACCCGCTGGTCCACGGGCAGCAGCCATGCCTCGACCTCGCTGAAGTGCAGCAGCGGGTTGAGGCTGGACCGCGGGACGATCGCCTCATGGCCCACCGACTCCCAGTCGGCGGCGTCGTACGCCTCGATGCGCGCGATCGCCGGCGGCGTTGCGTGCGTCCAGAGGTCGAAGACGTGCCACGCGTCGGGTGCGCCGGCGGCCTGCAGCTCGGGTGCGCCGGCCGCCGCCTGTACGCGCGACGGTGGCGTGGCTCGCCCGCCCGACGCCACCAGCGAGCGGAGCCACGAGCGCGACTCACGCCGCGCCTCCGGTGGACGCCACCAGATCTCCTCCTGCGCGTAGGCGACGAAATCCGCCTGGCCGAAGAGCTCGAGGTTCTCCCGAACGTCCGCGCACGCCGCGTGGAAGCGGGTCACTCCGCGCTCGGCCCCGGCCTCCACGATCGCCCCCAGCAGGTGGTAGCGGATCTCACCCGCCCACGGCCCAGCTTCGGCATCGAGCTCGGTGATTACCCAATCGTCACGGCGCGGCTCTTCCACGGCCCGGCACGACCCGACCAGCTGGCCGTCGACCTCGGCGACAAGGTGGACCGATGGGGCGCGCAGGGGCAGCCAGGAGGGGATGAAGGCGGACAGCCGGACCCGAGGCGCCTGCGGGGTCGGCGCCGGCACGCCCAGGCTGCGGCGATGCGCGTCGAGCGAGGCATGGACGCGTGCCGAGAGCTCGGCCAGCGCCTGCCGGTCGCTCAGCCGCGCGGTTCGGATGGTCTGAGTCGCATCGATCACGCCGTGCGCCCGGCCCGCTCCGCGATGAGCTCGACGAGGAGCCGATGCAGGCGCCGGTCGCCGGTCAGCTCCGGATGGAATGCCGTCGCCAGCACGCGGCCCTGTCGAACGGCGACCGGTCGCCCGTCGGGATCGGTGGCCAGCACCTCGGCGCGCGGACCGACCGCGGTCACGACCGGGGCGCGGATGAAGACGCCGTGAAATGTTGCATCGCCGAGCGACGGGGCGGCGAGGTCCGCCTCGAAGCTGTCGAGCTGCCTGCCGTACGCGTTGCGCGTGACCTCGATGTCGAGGAGGGCGAAGACCGGCTCGTCGCCGTCCGCGAGGCGATCGGCGAGCAGGATCATCCCCGCGCAGGTGCCGAGGAGCGGGGCACCGGCTCGCGCCAGCGAGAGGATCGGGTCGCGCAGGCCGTACTCGTCGATGAGCTTCCGCATGGTGGTGGACT
>Ga0136635_10000256_pt1 | contig 13832 bp, 11 predicted proteins | sample AntDrymeUQ852106_2_FD_105495 | JGI IMG/M metagenome (GOLD analysis project Ga0136635, IMG submission 105495) | Polar desert sand microbial communities from Dry Valleys, Antarctica - metaG UQ85 (21.06) | ecosystem: Environmental > Terrestrial > Soil > Desert | place: Antarctica: Dry Valley... | reverse complement strand
TGAGCGAGTTCGAGGGCAAGGTCGCATGCGTGCTGATGGAGCCCGGCATGATGAACATCGGGGTGGTGCTCCCGGAGCCGGGCTACCTCGAGCAGGTGCGCGAGATCACGCGCCGCCACGATGTCGTGCTGATCTTCGACGAGGTCAAGACGGGCATCACCATCGGCCCCGGCGGCGCCACGGCGCTGTGGGGCGTCACGCCGGACATCGTGACGCTCGCAAAGGCGATGGGCGGCGGCCTTCCGACCGCCGCGATCGGCGGCAGCCAGGCGGTGATGGACTTCGTCGAGAACGGCAGCGTCTACCAGGTCGGCACCTTCAACGGCAACCCGCTCTGCATGGCGGCAGCGAAGGCCAACCTGAGCGAGGTCATGACCCCCGACGCCTACCGCCACCTCGATTCGCTGAACGAGAAGCTGATCGCGCGTTGCGACGCCATCATCGACCAGTACGGGCTGCCCGGCTACACGGTCGGCGTCGGCGCCAAGGGCTGCGTCACGTTCTCGCGCGAGAAGGTGATCGACTACCGCTCGTGGGTCACCCAGACCGACGGGGATCTGACCGACCTCGCGTGGGCCTACAACATGAATCGCGGCGTGTTCATGACGCCGGGTCGCGAGGAGGAGTGGACGCTGTCGATCACGCACGGCGATGCGGAGGTCGACCTCTTCACGAGCGTGTTCGAGGAGTTCGCGAGCGACGTGACCGGTCGGTGACCGACCCATCCGGCTGGTCGGCGCGGGCGCACGCCTTCGTCGAGAGCCATTGCCTACCCCACGAGGTCGAGGCCGAGCTCTCGGGCGGACTGCTGCCGCCCGAGAGGCGGTCTGCGATCGCGGCCGCCGCGGCGAAGGCCGGCCTCGTCGGCCTCAACCACCGGCCCGAGCACGGTGGCCGCGGCTGCACGCTGAGCGAACAGGTCGCGGTGCACGAGGCCTACGGACGCAACACCAACGGCATCTGGTGGGAGGTGCCGAACGCCGCGAACGTGCTCGCGCAGGGCACGGGCGAACAGATCGAGGCGTACCTGCGCCCGTCGCTGCGGGGCGAACGGCACGAGGCCTACGCCATCACAGAGGCCGACGCCGGCTCCGACCCCTCCGCCGTGGTGGGCAGCGCGACGCGCGATGGCGAGGGCTGGAAGATCGAGGCGGAGAAGTGGTTCACCACCTCGGGCGATCGCTGCGATTTCTTCATCCTGCACCTCGTCGCCCACGAGCGCGACGGCACCCGCCTCGGCCCCACGATCTTCCTCGTCGACCGCGCCGTGCCCGGCATCCGCATCGTGGACGACCCGCCGTTCACGCACACCTTTCCCGTCGGCCACCCGACGGTCGCCTTCGAAGGGGTTCGGGTGCCGGACGCCGCGCGCCTCGGCGCCGTGGGCGATGGCGACCGTCTCACCAACTCGTGGTTCGTCGAGGAGCGGGTGCTGATCGCGGCCCGCTGCGTCGGCGCGATGGGCCGGCTGCTCGAGCTCGGCACCGGCTGGGCGCTCGAACGCAGGCAGTTCGGCGCGCGCATCTTCGACTACCAGGGCGTGTCGTTCCCGCTCGCGGACTCGGCCTGCGAGGCTTCCGCCGCGCGACTGCTCACGCTCGAGGCCGCGCGCCTGCACGACGAGGGCGCCGACCGAAAACTGGTGCACGCGAAGGCGTCGATGGCGAAGCTGTACGCGAGCGAGGCGGCAAACCGCGTCGCCGACCGTGTCGTGCAGATCCTCGGCGGGCGCGGCTACATGCGCACCAACGCCGCCGAACGGCTGTGGCGCGAGCTGCGCGTCGACCGGATCTGGGAGGGGACGAGCGAGATCCAGCGGCTGATCGTGGCCCGCGGCCTCGAGCGGCGTGGCGTGCAGGCGCTGATCACCTAGTCCAACCGGCGCGCCAGGCATCCCACCCGGCGCTGGCCAGGGACAGCGTTAACCCTGGACGAGCCCACCGATCTCGAGTGGCACGATCTCGAACCTGTCCACGTCGACGAGGCCCTGGTCGGTGATCTTCAGGTGTGGGATGACCGACAGTGCGAGAAACGCAAGCGTCTGGAACGGCGAGGGCAGGGTGCAGCCGAGCTCGCGCGCTGCGGCGATGCAGGCACGGCTGCCGGCCAGCACCTCTGCGACCGGCCGGTCGGACAGCAGTCCGGCGATCGGCAGGGGCAGTTCGGCGCGCACCTGGCCGTCGGCCACCACGACGATTCCGCCTCCGAGTTCGGCCAGGAGCTGGACGCCCAGCAACATGTCGCGGTCGTCCATGCCCACTGCCACGATGTTGTGGGCATCGTGGGCGATCGAGGACGCGATCGCACCGCTGCGCAGGCCGATCCCGCGCACGAGGCCGAGGCCCACCCTGCCAGTGCCGAGGTGACGCTCGACCACCGCGATCTTCGCGAGGTCGCGGGCGGGGTCGGCCATCACCACACCATCGAGCACGCTCGGCTCGGCTGTCAGGTGGTCGGTGACGATCTGGCCCGGCACGACGCCGATGACGCGGGCCTGGCCGCCGCCCCCGTTCCAGCCGATCTGCAGGGCACTCTCGTCGAGCCTGCCGACGCGCATGCTCTGCCGCACCCATGCGGGCACCGTCGGCCGCGGGATCTCCCCGACCGGTGCGCCGGCCTTGAGCACCACGTCTGGCACGAACCGCTCGAGGTCCGGCAAGAACAGCAGGTCGGCGACGTGGCCAGGCGCGATCGCACCCCGGCCCTGCAGCCCGTGCCACTGCGCCGGCCGCAGCGTCGCGAGGGCGATCGCATCCGCAGGCTCGATGCCTGCGGCAACCGCGTCGCGCACCATCGAATTGATATGGCCGTCGTCGGCGATGTGCTCGGGCTCGCGGTCGTCGGTGCAGAAGGCCATCCGGTCGGACCCGAACTCGTGGACGAGCCCGATGAGCCCGTGAAGGTTGCGTGCCGCCGAACCTTCGCGGATCAGAAGCCACATCCCGGCCCGCAGTCGCTCGCGCCCTTCCTCGCGTGTCGAGGCCTCGTGATCGGAGCCGATGCCCGCGGCCGCATAGGCGTTGAGCGCCTTTCCGAGGACACCCGGGGCGTGCCCGTCGACGCGCTTTGCGCTCTCGAGAGCAAGCTTCGCGAGCTCCTCCGGATCCCCCGCGATGACGCCGGGGAAGTTCATCATCTCGGCCAGGCCGACGACGCGCCGGCGCCGCAGCAGCCCCTCGAGGTCTCCCGGCGTGAGTGCCCGGCGCGGGGACTCGAAGCGCGAGGCCGGCACGCACGAGCTGGCAGTGAAGAACACGTCGAGCGGCAGGCTCGCGCAGGCGTCGAGCAGCCAGTGGACGCCGTCTGTGCCGAGCACGTTCGCGATCTCGTGCGGATCGGCGACGACGGTGGTCGTGCCGAACGGCAGCACGAGGCGCGCGAACTCGTCGACGAGCAGCTTGGACGATTCGAGGTGCATGTGCGCGTCGATGAACCCCGGGACGACGTAGCGCCCGCCCGCGTCGAGCACCTCGACGCCGTCGTAATCGCCGAGACCCGCCACGTGCCCGTCCACCACGGCGACGTCGGTCTGCAGCCATTCACGCGTGAATACCGACAGCACCCGACCGCCGCGCACGACCAGATCGGCCGGCTCGTCGCCGCGCGCGACCGCCAGGCGACGTCGCAACGCGTCCATCGAAAGCGTCATCGCTCGGCAACCTACTACCCTGCACATCAGTAGGTGGACGTACTCGCCCCCCGATCGCTGCAGGACGCGCTCGAGATGCGCGCCGACCGCCCCGACTGCCGCCCGCTCGCCGGTGGCACCGATGTACTGGTCGGGCTCAACCTCGACCACGATCGGCCCGCCGGGGTGCTCGATCTGACCGGCGTCGCCGAGCTTCGGACGTGGCGGCGCGAGGGCGAGGACCTGGTCATCGGTGCGGGCGTGACCTACACCGAGCTGATGGGTGACGAGCTCGCCGCCGATCTGCCGGCGCTCGCGGCTGCGGCGCGCACGGTCGGATCGCCGCAGATCCGCAACCGCGGCACGATCGGGGGCAACCTCGGCACCGCCTCGCCCGCCGGCGACGCCCTGCCGCCACTGCTCGCCGCCGGCGCCTGGGTGGAGCTGCGCAGCGCGAGCGCATCGCGCACCGTCGCCCTCGTCGACTTCCTCGTCGGCCCAAAGCGCAACCTGCTCGCAGCCGACGAGCTGATCGTCGCGGTGCGCCTGCGCCCGTCGCGCGTCCCGCAGACGTTCATGAAGATCGGACCGCGAAACGCGATGGTGATCGCCGTGGCCTCGCTCGCGCTCGAGCTCGACGGCGAGCGTGGCGAGGCGCGGGTGGCGTTCGGGTCGGCCGCGCCGACGGCGCGCCTCGTGCGCTCGGCAGCCGGCGGCGCCGATGCCCTGGCCGAGGCCGTGGTGGCGGCCGCGAGCCCGATCGATGACGTGCGCGGCACCGCCGCCTACCGCCGGCACGCGCTCGGGGTGCTCGCCCGCCGCGCCTACGCACGGTGCGAAGCCGCATGAAGGTGCAGCTGACCGTCAACGGGGCCCGCCGCGAAGCCGACGTGTGGGGCGGCGAGACGCTGCTGTACGTGTTGCGCGAGCGGCTCGGACTCCCCGGCTCGAAGAACGCGTGCGAGCAGGGCGAGTGCGGATCGTGCTCTGTGCTGCTCGACGACGTGCTGGTCTGCGCCTGCCTGGTGCTCGCAGCGCAGGCCGAGGGACGCGAGGTGGTCACGGTCGAGGGGTTGGCGCCTGAGGGCGCACTGCACCCCGTGCAGCAGGCGTTCGTCGATGCGGGCGCGGTGCAATGCGGGTTCTGCACCCCGGGTCTGGTCGTCGCTGCCGCAGAGCTGATCGCGCGCAGCCCGGCGCCGGATGACGACGAGATCCGCGAGGCGCTTGCAGGCAACGTGTGCAGGTGCACGGGCTACGGCACGATCCTCGATGCGGTGCGCCTCGCCGCGGAGCGGATGTGAGCGCCACCGGTACGCGCGGCGGCGTGGGCGAGAGCCTGCTGCGCGACGATGCGATCCCGAAGGTCACCGGCGAATTCGCATACTCGAGCGACCTCGGGGCCGCGGGGATGCTGTGGGGCGACACCTTGCGCAGCCCGCACGCGCACGCGCGCATCCGCTCGATCGACATCGGCCCCGCGCTTGCGATGTCCGGCGTGCACGCCGTTCTCACGCATGTCGACGTGCCGGGGGCGAAGACCTACGGCCTCGAGTTCCCCGATCAGCCCGTGCTCGCGATCGACCGCGTGCGCTACCACGGCGAGGCCGTCGCCATCGTCGCCGCCGACCATCCCGAACAGGCGCGACGGGCCGCCGCGGCGATCGCCGTCGACTACGAGCCCCTCGCGGTCGTGGACGACATGGAGCGAGCGACGGAGTGCGAGCCCCTGCATCCCGACCGCCCGACGATGGGGCACTACCGCGAGGACCCGCGCCCGAACGTCGTGCGACACATGGTCATCCGGCATGGAGATCCCGACACGCCCGGCGACGTGGTCGTCGAGGGCGTGTACGAGCTGGGCATCCAGGATCAGGCCTTCCTCGGCCCCGAGTCGGGTCTTGCGATCCCCGACGGCGAGGGCGGCGTCGACATCCACGTCGCCACCCAGTGGCTGCACGTCGACCGCGACCAGGTCGCCCCCTGCCTCGGCCTCGCGCCCGAGCAGGTGCGGATCCATCTGGCCGGTGTGGGCGGCGCCTTCGGCGGCCGCGAGGACCTGTCGATGCAGATCCACGGCGCCATGCTCGCCCTGCACACCGGTCGCCCCATCAAGGTCGTATACGACCGCGCCGAGTCATTCGCCGGCCACGTGCACCGCCACCCGGCGCGGATCCGGTGCGAGCATCGCGCAAGCCGCGACGGGCGCCTGACCTGCGTGCACATGCGGATCCTGCTCGACGGCGGCGCCTACGCCTCGTCGTCGACCGCCGTGACGTCGAACGCGGCCTCGTTCGCGTGCGGCCCGTACGCGGTGCCTCACGCGCTGATCGAGTCGACCTGCGTGTACACGAACAACCCGCCCTGCGGGGCGATGCGCGGGTTCGGCGCCGTGCAGACCTGCTTTGCCGCGGAAGCGCAAATGGACCGGCTCGCCGATGCGCTCGGCATGGATCCGGTCGAACTCCGGCTCCTGAACGCGATCGCGCCCGGCGACGTGCTGCCCACGGGCCAGCGCATCACCGGCTCGCTCCCGGTGGCCGAGGTGATCCGGCGCGCCGCCGCGATCCCGGTGCCCGAACCCGAGGCGCTGCCGCGCGATCCGCGTCGCCTGCCAGGGGGTACCGGCGACACCACGCGCGGCGAGGGCGTGCGGCGCGGGGTCGGCTTCGCGGTGGGCTACAAGAACATCTGCTACTCGGAGGGCTTCGACGACTCGTGCGCCGCGCGCGTGATCCTGCGTGCGGACGGATCGGCCGAGGTGCACTGCGCGGCGGCCGAGGTCGGCCAGGGCACGGTCGGGGTGATCCTGCAGGTCGCCCGCACGGAGCTTGCGACCGACGCGATCGTGCTCGGCCCGGCGACGACGTCGACCGTGGGATCGGCGGGATCGGCGTCGGCCTCGCGCATGACCTGGATGGCAGCCGGCGCGGTGCAGCAGGCCTGCCGCGAGGCACTGGCCGAGCGCGAGCGGCTCGGAGGCGGCGAGGTCGACGTCGAGACGGTCTACCGCCACCTCGAGACGGTCGGACTCGATCACGAGACCGGCCAGGTGCTGGGCGAGCGCGCACATGTGGCAATCGCATGCGCGGCGATGCGGGTCGTCGCGGAGGTCGACGTGGAGCTGGGACTCACCCGGGTCGTCTGGATCGGCACCGCCCAGGACGTGGGACGTGCCGTCAACCCGCTGGCGGTGCGCGGCCAGATCGAGGGCGGCACGGCGCAGGGCCTGGGGCTCGCGCTCATGGAGCAGATCATCACGCGCGAGGGCCGGATCCTGAATGCCAGCCTGACCGACTACCTGCTGCCGACGATGCTCGACATGCCGCCGCTCGAGATCGAGCTGATCGAGGATCCCGAGCCGGCGGCGCCCTACGGCCTCAAGGGCGTCGGCGAGCCGCCGACGGTCGTCTCGACGGCAGCCATCGTCGCCGCGCTGCGTGCCGCGACCGGGCGTCCGCTCGAGCGCGTCCCGGTGCGCCCGGACGACATCGTCGGCCTCTAGCGCCCGGTCAATTCGCGCAATCCGGTTCTCGACTGGTCTCGTAGGGCAGGAGACGCCTGAACCCGTTGCAGGAGGTCCGAAAACCATGCGGGAACGCAGCCTCGTCCTGACGCTCGCCGCCGCTAGCAGTCTGCTCGTCACCACCGCCGCCGTCGCGGCGGTCGGCTGGCAGGTGGAGCGTACCTACGCCCTGCCCGGCAACGAGTCGAAGTACGAGGGCATCGGCTATCACGAGCCGGACGGGACCTTCTACGTGAGCGAGACGACGGGTGGCGAGATCCACCGCGGCAACGTGGACGGCGGCGCGGCGACGCAGTGGCTGCCCGCAGGGGGCGATGGCCGCAACACGGCCCGCGGCATCGACACCGACGTGCAGGGGCGCGTGTACATCGCGGGCGGCTCGAACCGCGTCGGCAACCCGGCACTTCCCAACATCTGGGTCTATTCGCCCACCGGGACGCTGCTGGCGGCGCTCGCGCCCGACGTCCCGAACGCGAACATCAACGACGTCTGGGTCGCGCCCGACGGCGCCGCCTACCTGACCGACTCGACCAACCCGTTCATCTACCGCGTCAAGCAGTCGGGCGAGGTCTGGACGGTCACGAAGTGGCTCGATGCGACCGGCGTGATCCCGACCGTGGCGGGCTTCAATCTGAACGGGATCGTGGCGACGGCGAACGGGCGCTACCTGATCGTCGCCCACACCGCGCTCGGCACCCTCTGGCGTGTCGACATCCCGACGCGGGCGGTGCAGCAGATCGATCTCGGCGGCGCGACCGTGACGGGCGCGGACGGCATCGCACTGCGCGGACTCACGCTCTGGGTCGTGCGCAACTTCCCGCGCACCGTCGCGACCGTCAAACTCGCGGGCGACGCGGCGTCCGGCCGGGTCGTGCGCGACACCCCGACCGACCCGGACCGCGTGTTCACGACGGCCAAGGTCGCCCGTGACCGCCTGCTCCTGATCGACTCCAAGTTCGACGAGGCCGTGTCGGCACCCCCGTACGAGGTCGTCTCCGCGCGGCTCCCGTAGGGCGGTAGGCTCGCGGGGTGCCGTTCGCGCACCTGCTCGCACCCCTTCGCATCGGCGCCGTCGAGATCCCGAACCGCGTGGTCTCGACGGCGCATCAGACCACGCTCGTGCACGACGGCCTGCCCACCGAGGACTTCCGTGCCTACCACCGCGCGCGAGCCGAGGGCGGCGTCGGCCTGATCTGCCTCGAGGCCACGGCGGTGCACCCGTCCGGCCTGCTCACCGGTCACACGATCGCGGGGTACGACCCCCGTCTTCGCTCCGCGCTCGCGCCGCTGGCCGCGGACGTGCACCGGTGCGGCGGGCGGATCGTGGCGCAGCTCTTCCACGGCGGCCGGGAGCAGATCGACTCGCCGCCGCGCGCACCCGCGGTCGCCCCCTCGCCCGTCCCGAGCCAGCGCTTCAAGACCGAGCCGCGGGCGCTGCGCGCCGACGAGATCGAGGAGGTGGTCGAGCACCACGCGCTCGTCGCCGGGGCCTTGCGCGAGGCCGGTCTCGACGGGGTCGAGCTGTGCGCGAGTCACGGCTACTTGCCCACCCAGTTCCTGAGCGAGCGCACGAACCGCCGCGACGACGGCTGGGGCGGAGATGCGGAGCGACGGCTGCGCTACGTGCGCGAGACGCTGCGTGCGATGCGCCGAGGCGCCGGCGCAGACGGGATCGTCGGGATCCGGATCTCCGCCGACGAGACGCTGCCGGAAGGCCGCACGGTCGAGAGCACGGGCGCTTTGCTGCGCCAGCTCGTCGCCGAGGGTCTGATCGACTATGCGAGCGTCGTGGTCGGCGACTCGTCGACCTCGCTGGGCTCGGCCTACATCGTGCCCCCGCCGCCCATCGAGCGGAGCCTGATGGGCTCGCCCGCCGCGGCGCTGTGCGCCGGGTTGGCCGCGCCGCTCATCATCTCGACGCGGGTGCACGAGCCCGCCGAGGCGGACGCCCTGATCGCCGCAGGCAGCGCGGACGCGGTCGGCATGAACCGCGCGCTCATCGCCGACCCCGACCTCGTGCGCAAGGCGGCCGAGGGCCGCGACGACGAGCGCATCGCCTGCATCGGCTGCAACCAAGGCTGCATCGGCCACTACCACCTCGGCCTGCCGATCGCCTGCCTGCAGAACCCGCGCACCGGGCGCGAGCGCACGTATCCCAGCGCCGTGCGGAACGCCGGGGCGCCCCGCGTCCTGGTGGTGGGCGGCGGCCCCGCGGGCATGGCGGCCGCGCTCGCCGCGGCCGAGGGAGGCTCGGCCGTCACGCTCGCAGAGGCCAGCGCCAGGCTCGGAGGACAGCTCGCGCTCGCCGGCTCTGCCCCGGCCCACGCCGAGATCGTCGCCCGCTTTCGCGCCGACTGGCACCGGCGGCTGCAGGCGGCGGGCGTGGACGTGGCGCTCGAATACCGAGTCGAGGACGATGATCCGCTGCTGGCCGCGTCGGGCCGCGTGATCCTCGCCACGGGCGCGTTGCCGCACCGCCCCGCACTGGAGCCGGCGGAGGGCCTCGCGATCGTGGACGGCTGGGACGCGATCGCGCGCCCCGCGGCAGTCGCCGGACCGGCGCTTGTCGCCGACTGGGGTGGCGGCTGGACCGGCCTGGACGCGGCCGAGTCGCTGGCGACGGCAGGCGTACAGGTGACGCTCGCGGTGGGCGCGCCGCTCGTCGGTGAGACGGTGCACCAGTACCAGCGGGTCTTCTACCTCGCCCGGCTCGAGGAGCTCGGCGTCCCGATCCTGCACTACCGCTCGCTCTCGGCCCCGGGCGGCACGCCGCATCTGCGGTCGCTCTGGACGCACCGCGATGAGCCCCTGCCCGCCGGACTGCGCAGCCTGGTGCTCGCCCAGGGCCGCGAGCCCCGCGACGAGCTCGGACTGCTCCTGCGCGAGCGCGGCGTCCCATTCGAGGCGGTCGGCGATTGTGTCGGTCCGCGTAGCGCCGAAGAGGCGATCCTCGAGGGGACGCTCGCGGGCCGGCGAGCAGCCGGCGTGCCGGTCGGCTAGAGCCCCTGCGCGCTAAGGGGAGTCGCGCCGGCGCACGAGGGCGGCCGTGCCGCCGCTCACGAGCAGCAAGAACGCGACCGTTCCGCCCACGATCACGGGCAGCGGGATCTCGCCCGCGCGGTCCGGCCCGCTGCCCGAGAGCAGGCCGCCGTCGACCGCAGCCAGGGTGCGCGGGCGGCCCGAAAAGTCGCGCCGCATGGCAGCTTCGATCCGCTCGGCGAAGTGGGTGTAGATGCCGATGTCGCCCAGGTTCGCGAGCGCGTCCTCGTAGCAGCCCTGCGGGTGGTAGGCCGCCACGATCTGGCCGTCGTGAGATACGAGATCGTTCAGCACCTCCGAGCCGCAGCCGGCCTGCGCACCGGCCGGGAAGGTCAGGGCGACCGAGGCGAGAAGGAGCAGCGTGACCCGGCGAAGCACCGCCAGAGCATACTCCCCGCCCCGCGTCCTCAGGTCACGAGCTCGGTCTTGTCCGCGAGTTCGCGCGTGACTTCGACCAGGTCGCGATTCGCGTTGTACACGCGCATCTGACGCGTCGCGCCCGTTCCCCACTCCACGATCTTCGTGATCTGCTCGAGTGCGTCGAGGCAGCCGAGCTCCTTCGCATACGGCGAGAGCTGGCGCAGCCGCCGCTGCACGAGCTGCTCCGCCGTCATGGTCACGCGCTGCCCCGTCGCGAGATCCATCAGCTTGGCGTCGAGCCCGTAGCGCGCAGCAAGCCACTTGTTCTCGGCCACGAGCAACCGGTGATGGGTCGGAGGCGGCTCGCCGCGCTCGATCTCGTCGATCAGCTCGGCCGCGAGCGCCTGCACGTAGGCGGTGATCGCCAGCGTGTGCTCGATGTCGAACTGCACGTCGACGACTCTGATCTCGATCGTGCCGAACCGCGGATGGGGGCGCACGTCCCACCACAGGCGGGTGTAGTCCTGGATCGTGCCGGTCTCCTCCATCCACAGCACGGTGTCGGCGTAGTCGTCGTAGCTGTCGAAGCGCGGCGGCAGGCCGGAGCGCGGAAAGCCGGCGAACACGGAGGTGCGGGTCGAGGCGATGCCCGTCTCCTTGCCGCGCCAGAACGGCGAGTTGACCGAGAGCGCAAGCAGGATCGGCAGCTCCATCAGCATGCCCTCCATGACCTTCAGGCAGGTCTCGCGGTCGGGCATCGCGACGTGCACGTGCATGCCGAACACGAGCTCGCGCCGTGCCACGTACTGCAGTTGCTCGACGAGCGCGCGGTAGCGATCGTCGGCCGTGATCCGCTGATCCTCTGCGAGCGAGAAGGCGTGCGTGCCCGATCCACCGAGGCGCAGACCGTGCGGGCCCATGGCGGTGGCCAGCCCACGGCGTATGCGCGTCAGGTCGCGGCGAACGTCGTCGATGTCTCGGCAAACGCCGGTTGCGGCCTCCACCACGCACTCCATCAGCTCCGGGTGCACGCTGCCTTCGATGGGCGTGCCAACGACGCCCTCGAGCACGTCGTCGATGCGCGAGGCGAGCGCCATCGTCTCCGCGTCGAGGATCATGTACTCCTCCTCGACGCCGAGCGTCAGCGGCGGCCCGGAGCCGAATCGCTCCTCCCACACGCTCGCGCGCCGCGGCTGGCTCTCGTCGCTCCCCATCGGCTCGCTCATCGTGCGCGAGCATCCCAGAGACCGGTCGTTCGTTCAAGGTTTCAACGGCCGGGGGGCGCGCGCGACCGGTCAGGGTGTCACGATGGGCAAGTGTTCCTCCCGTTCAGGCTGCTCCGCTTCGCGCTTGCCCTCGCGGTCCCCCTGGTGATCCTGCTGGGACTCGCGAAGTACATCGGCGAGCCGTACGTCGAGGACGCCGTGGCCGAGGCGGTGCGCGAGGACCTGGACGCGAAGGAGGCCGAGGTCGACGTCCAGATGCCGCTGCGGCCCGGGCTCGTGCGCGGCGAGGTCGGCGAGGTCGTCGTGATCGTGCGCGGCCTGCGCCAGGGCGATATCCCCGTGCGCGCGCTCCGCGCCACCGTTCAGAATGCGAAGGTGCCGCTCTCGGACATCGCCTCACGACGCCTGGCCATCTCGTTCGACCGGATCACGCTTCGGGCCATCGTGACCGAGGAAGCGGTGCGCGGCTACCTGCGCAAGAAGCTCCGTCGGGCCGTCGCGGGACAGCCGGTGCGCGTCGAGCTCCGCGACGGCGAGATGGTGGCGCGCGTAGGTGCCGTCGAGGTTCCGCTCGAGATCGCCGTCGTGGGCGATCAGCAGCTCAAGATCACGGCGAAGGGCGCGATCGCGACGGGCCTCGGTGAGCCGATCGACCTGGGGCGCCTGCCATACGGCCTTCGCGTGCGCGACGTGCGCGTCGAGCGCGATCGCCTGATCGTGACGGGCGGGCGTGGCGCTGGCACCGTGGTGATCTAGGCCTCCGCGCCGGCCTGCGTCAGGCGTCGAGCACGGTGCGCTCGTCGAGGTGGTGCCCCACCTTGCGCTTCACGCGCTGCAGCGCGTTGTCGACGGCCTTGGGATCGCACTCCACGAGCTCGCCGATCTCCTCGTACGACCGCCCCTCGAGGTAGAGCGTCAGCACCTGGGACTCGAGTCTCGACAGCGCAGTGCCAAGGACGCAGATCAGTTCGCCGAGCTCCTGGGTCGCGATCACGCGGCGGGCGGGGTCGTCCACGCTCGGCCCGGGCAGCGAATCGCCAAGGGTGCAGTCCATGGCCTCGTCGTGGCCGGCGGGCGTCTGGCTGAACGACACGTAGCCGTTCAGCGGGCTGTGCTTGTAGCGCGTGGCCGACTTGATGGCCGTGATGATCTGGCGCGTGATGCACAGCTCGGCAAACGAGCGGAACGACGCCTCCTTGTCGGGGCGATAGTCCCGCATCGCCTTGTAGAGCCCGACGAGGCCCTCCTGCTGCAAGTCATCGGTATCCCCGCCGGCGAGGAAGTAGCTCGAGGACTTCATGCGCACGAAACCCGAATAGCGACGGATGAGCTCGTCGAGCGCGACGGTGTCGCTGTTGCGGGCACGCAGGACGAGCGCCAGGTCCTCGACCTCTCTCTGCGGCCGGTAGTGCTCGATGCGGGCGACGCTCGTGCTCACGCGGGGAACTCCTCGGATCTCGAGCCCGCGCGTCGCGCGGACGTCAGGTGATTCGCCGCAGAGCTCGCGGTTCCTTCAACCTCCCTCAACCTTAAGCTCTAGTCGAGAGATATTGAGAACATAACAGGATCACGCGCAGTTGCAAGCCTGCGGCGCACCGGGGCGGGCCTCGCGTCGATCAGCTCAGCGCTGCTGCGAGCGCTGACGAGCGGCTTCGGCGAGCAGGACGCCCGCCGCGACTCCGACGTTGAGCGACTCGATGCGGCCCCGCATGGGGATGGACACCGCCGCATCGCAGTTGCGCCTGACCAGCGGCCGGACGCCGGCTCCCTCGGAGCCCAGGACGAGCAACGTGCCGCCCGTCATGTCCACATCCCATGGCGCCAGGCCGGACTCTGCCTCGGCCGCGTAGCTCCAGAGCCCCGGGGTGCGCGCCCGCCGCAAGGTGTCCGACAGGTTCGTTGCCATCGCGACCGGGAGGTGCTCGACCGCGCCCGCTGAGGCCTTCGCGACCACAGCGGTCACCCCGGCAGACCCGTGGCGCGGCACGATCAGGCCGTCCGCACCGAGGCATTCGCAACAACGAGCAATCGCCCCGAGGTTGCGCGGATCGGT
>Ga0136635_10000255_pt1 | contig 13865 bp, 9 predicted proteins | sample AntDrymeUQ852106_2_FD_105495 | JGI IMG/M metagenome (GOLD analysis project Ga0136635, IMG submission 105495) | Polar desert sand microbial communities from Dry Valleys, Antarctica - metaG UQ85 (21.06) | ecosystem: Environmental > Terrestrial > Soil > Desert | place: Antarctica: Dry Valley... | reverse complement strand
GTGGAATTCACTACCCCGCACTGTATCAGGTAAAACTCAGGAAATTTGGTTATCTTGGCGATTAACAGCCGGTATGACCAAAGATGATATCCTTAGTGCATACATCAATCGTTTGCCGATGGGAGGAAATATCTACGGTGTAGAAGCTGCATCTCGCATCTATTTTTCCATACCTGCAAGCGATTTGAATCTAGCACAAGCAAGTTTATTAGCTGCTATCCCCAATAATCCTACCTACTTCAATCCTTACGAACATTATCAACGCTTGAAACAGCGACAAAAATACGTCCTTAATCGGATGATACAGTCGGGGTATATCACCAGCGCGATCGCACAACGAGCATACAGCGAAAAAGTTATATTTGCCTCTCGTCAACCGGGAATCATTGCCGCACCACACTTTTTATTTTGGCTATCAAGTCAAATCCCACCAACTTCGCTTAACAAATCTTCATCTCCCATCAGCACTACCATAAATCGTCCTTTACAGCAGTTTGTGGAAGCACAAGTACAGCAAGTACTTACCAACCTCGCTGCTAACAACGTTCATGACGCAGCTGCTTTAGTAATTGACAACCACACCGGGGAAGTTTTGGCTTATGTCGGTTCCCCTGATTACTTTAACGAAGCCAAACTCGGACGTAATGATGGAGTTCAGGCGTTGCGTCAACCCGGGTCTACACTCAAGCCGTTTTTGTATGAGTTAGCTTTAGAAAAATCTGTAATTCGTCCTAATTCTATCTTAGCAGATGTGCCTGCAAATTACGCAATTCCTGGGGCAAAACTTTACAGTCCTACAGATTATACGCGAAGCTTTACTGGACCTGTGCGGGTGCGCGTCGCTTTGGGGAATTCGCTGAATGTACCAGCAGTCAGGGTGTTAGAAAAGGTTGGTGTGCAGACTTTTTTAAATCGTCTGCGTGAGTTGGGGTTTGCACACTTGAGTCAGCCGGCAGAATATTATGGGTTGGGATTGACTTTGGGTAGTGGCGAAGTCAGTTTATGGGAATTAGCTAAAGCTTATCTAAGTATAGCACGATTTGGGTCAGCTGTGTCTTTGGTGAGTATGTTTGCTCCAGTTGATAATTTGGACGCGATGAATCGCGTCACTACAACGACAACGTGGGAATTGATTGTTGATATGTTGAGCGATCGCTATGCCCGTGCGACAGCTTTTGGTGTAGACTCGGTATTAAATTTACCATTTGCCACTGCGGTGAAAACGGGCACCTCTTCTAATTTTCGCGATACATGGACTGTCGGCTTTTCTAGCGATTATACAGTAGCTACCTGGGTAGGTAATTTCAATGGCGAACCGATTGCACCAAATTTCCGGCGTTACGGGCGCAGCGCCATTGTGGAATCGAATCATGTTACATTTGCACTCTTCACAAGAACCAGCTAATTTTCCTTCTCCATCAGGGATAGTGAAACTACCTATGTGTGCAATTTCTGGGTTAAAACCTACACCAACTTGCACCTCGGTTGTGGAAGAATATTTCTACCCAGAAGACAAAAGCAGTTATGAAGGTCTTCAGTTGAATTTACCCGGTGAATATGATGAATGGTTAGCAAGACAAAATCAATTCAATTTAGCTTCTAACAATTTTAAGATTTTATCGCCTCATAATCGCGATTTATTCTTATTATATCCAGGTGAAGAAGGAAAGCAGAAATTAGAATTTAAGCTGGGGGGAATATCATCTGAGCCTGTAGAATGGTGGTTGAATAATGAAAAGCTAAATACATCAGCGAATGCTTTTTTTTGGACATTACACCCAGGTAGCTGGACTTTATCGGCAAAAAGTGGTGAAATCAGCGGCAAAGTAACTTTTCAAGTCCAGTTAGCAAATATAAAACCTACGCGTCGCGGGTTTTCTGTAGTTAATCCCACAGAATCTCAGAAGTAATTTCAAAACTTGATCCCCGACTTCTTTAATAAGTCGGGGATCAGAAATTTATTTTTTATTTTTTTCAGGAAAAAGCTTTCTCTTGAGTGAAGAGATAAGTAAAGGCTTAGGCTTTAATGTAAATTAAGAGATGCCACTGTGATTTTTTCGGTCAGAGTAACTAAAATCTCAGTGGCAGCAGGAAGGTAAATAAAATGACAACCACACAAACTAGCTCAAAGAAAACAGAAAACAAATCAGCCAAGAAGAAACAATCTTCTAATCATGCAGATATTGGTAGTCCTAAAGTACCAGTTTGCCAACGCAAAACGAACCAGGAACATGAAGTCTTAAGTGACTGGAACCATGCAAGTTAGTCAACTAAAACATGGTGTTTGCTGGTTATAAGCTGGATAATTTATGCACTAAGGCTTTTTGTATCACTATCTAATATTCACCTCTTGCATGTAATTTCCTGGCTGAAAACTGTCCAGCTTAGTAGCGGTTTTGCTGTTGATTAATGAATCTGTCCGCATAGCTTTGGCTATTGGTGGTGTAGCTACCTTTTGATTTTCATCTTGTGGAAGTTGCGATCGCCTGCTATCATCACTAAGAGTTTTGTCAGCTTGCAGACGCAGTTTTTGCGTATATTCAATTAGTTTAGCTTGAGCCTGGGCGTAAATCGGAGTATCTTGGGGAACTTGTTGGAGTAACTCCACAGCACCATCAAAGTCACCCGCTGCTGCTTTGTTGTAAGCTTTTTGGACAAAGTAGGCTGCTCTAATTTCCTGCTTTTGATTGTACTCAGTCAACTTTTGTTGAACTATAGTTTTAGAAGAGCTTTCTTGGGGAATTTGCTGCAAGTAGTTTAAAGCAGTAGAGAAATCTTTTTCACCTGCTTTCTCGTAAGCTTTGGATAATAAGCCTTTTGAGTGTACTTCGACATTTAAGCGTGCCAGCTTAACTAGTTTATCAGTTTTCGATTGCCAATATAAAATATCGGGAACCTGAGGAGCAGTACGAAGTACATCTCTCCAACGATTTTCCTTAAAGGCTTTTTCAACAGCTTGGTAACGTTGTGCTGCTACTTTCCATTGTTGTTGCCATTGACCAATTGTAGCTTGAGCTTCGGAATAAACGCTGCTGTTTGGCTTAATTGATCGTGCTAAAGCGATCGCACCTTCTAAATTTCCCGCTTGATATTGTTCTGTTGCTTTATATAAAGCTTCTGTTTCTGAATATGCCGGAGAATTATTCATTAAAGAATATACTCCAAATCCCATCACCAAGGAATTAACCGCCAACCCTACCCTCATTCCTGTGACTACAGAGGGTGATTTTATAAGCTTAAACCGTCCTTGGGAGTTATCACCTGGCGAGACAGTATATTGTGCATCTAGTACTTGCGAATTCAAAGGCATTTGCTTGAGAACTTGCAACACCTCAACCACTGACCTAAAGCGGCTTTCGTGGTCGTAACGAATCATTTGGCTGAGGATAGCAGCTAGATAATCATTAACTGGCGTATCATTCAAACGCCAATAAATATCATTTGTATAAGGATCTATTTTTAATTGTAACGGTGCTAACCCTGTTAAAGCCTGGATAGCAATCATGCCCAAAGAATAAATATCACTGTTGGGCTGTGCTTGACTAATAAATTGCTCTGGGGGTATATATCCCAAAGAGGTGACGGGAAGGCGATAAATCGGCAATTCTGCATCTAGACCAAAATCAACCGGCTGGATTGAACCAAAGTCGATCAAAACTAACTTACCATCACAAGCGCGTCTGATCAAGTTTTCCGGTTTAATGTCGCAGTGAATAACTCCTTGTGAGTGAACAAATTCGAGAATTTCGAGAACATCATTCAGAAATTGGATAACTTCGCTTTCACTCCAAAGTTTCCCCCATTGTTGACCCATCGGCAATTCAGCCGTTAACGCATGTCCTTCGATAAACTCTTGTACTAGATAAAACCTTTCATTTTCTTCAAAACAACCAAGAAGTTCAGGAATCTGGTTATGGTGTCCCAACTGCTTCAGGGTTTCGGTTTCCGTAAGAAAGCGCAACCTGAGAGTGTCCAAGTAACTTGGTTGAGAACCAGTCACCTTTAGCTGTTTAACTACGCATTTTGGGTTCTCAGGGTGATCTATGTCTACGGCGATGTATGTTTGTCCAAATACCCCCGCACCGAGGTTTTGAACGATTTGGTACCGTCCTTGTAGTACTTTACCGATCATGTATTGAGTCATGAGTTGGTTACTGAGTAAGTCGTTATTTAAGTTTTCTAACATCGCCCGGTTTTTCCGGAAACCCTTATGAATTAATAAATAGAGCGTTGATTTATTGGATAATTTTTTTGATTTTCTCAGTGTTAACACGTAAAATTTATTAAGTTTTTTATACAATTTATCAGAATTAAATAAATGCACATCAAGTATGAAATATTGCTTTTATTATCGAATATTGAGATTATTCTTCACATTTCTACTATGCCAGTTTGGGTATCTGGTTGAGTAAGTATTTTGACGACGAGGCGCGGTAGAGACCTGACGCGCTCTGAAAGTCTGTACGAGGAAACGCGGAGTACTAATAATCTTTATGTTTGGTTATCGCATTCTTGAATAGGAGTTGCTATAGTTTTAGTTTAAAATGAGTACCTCAAATAAACCGTTAATCTCCAGTCTTCAGTTCCTCGTTTTCTTCTAGCGCCTCAACTTTATCTTGCAACGGTTTGACTACTCGTGCGATCGCCTGTTGAATAAAAGCCTTAACAAATTCATCGCGACGGTTAATTTGAAACTGTCGCTGTACAACCTCCGTCATCCCACCATCACCCCAATCTTGATCGTGACGGAAATACTCAATAAAACTTTTACCAGCAATCCGAGTTAAATAAGCCGCTGTAACACCTTGAATTGCCCGACCAATAATAAACGTGGCAACATTCAGTTGCAATGCAGTTGAAAGTAATTGAATCGCTCCTTTAACAATACCCAAACTCGCAAGAGTTTTCGCCAAAGACAATGCTAACTCTCGTCCGCGCTCCATATTCAAGTCGCAACCGTAAATTTTACCAATTTCCACGACCATTTGCGCGTTTACGGCGGCTGTAGCCAGCAAATCGACCATCGGTAAAGGCGTTACCGAAACTACACCAGCACCAATCCACTGAAACCGATCTACTATTTTATCAGCTTGGCGGCGACGTTGAGCATCAATGAGTTTCCGGGCTTCTTCTCCCAACCGCATTGATTGCAGCAAAATATTATCTGCAACTAAATCTTCACCTTCTGCCCGCAATATTGCAGCCATCCGCCGCAACAATGGTAAAATATCAGGTTCAGGCTGATAGATTTCGCCATTTTCTAATTGTGCAGCTTCGGGATTAGCAGCGATCGCCACAACATCACTTGCGGTAATAAATCCGCGCACTCGTTGGCGCAACCGTGCGAGAATGGCTTCTTTATCTTCTTCGGTGTACATATCGATTTTGTTGAGAACTAGAAGCGATCGCTTACCAATTTCCGCCAAAGTTCGCAACGGCTCATATTCAGAGCGCCGTAAATCATTATCCACCACAAACAGCAGCAAATCAGCTTCAGTCGCCAGTTCTCGCGCTAATTGTTCGCGTTCGGTTCCCGCTACCCCCGCTTCTAAAATCCCCGGCGTATCCGTAATTAAAATCTTACGCTCTAATCCCTTCAACCGCAAACAATAAGTTTCCCCTACCTGAGTGGTTCCCATCGGCGCATCGACACGTCCCACCATGCGTCCCATCACCCCATTTACCAAAGAAGTTTTACCAGCACTTCCCGTGCCAAATACTACTACTTGAATTTCCCTGCGTGCTAAATTTGCCTCAATCTCGCGCGAGCGACTCAGTAAAGCTTGCCTTTGCACTTCATCTTGAATTATTGATACTTGTTGCCGCACAGCTTGTAACGTGGAAGAAGCCGCTTCAGATTTCACAGCCGGAATTTCCGCCGCAGTGACACGACGTTTGCGGTGCGATCGCTTCTCACTTTTTTGAATTACCAACACATAGTAGACAAAAGCGGCAATTAATGCTCCAATCAAAACAACCAGCAGCATCAACAGCAAATTGCCCAAAAGCGGCGAATAAGACAACTGCCAATAAAGGCGTGATAGCGAATCAATCAGCCACAGGCTTAGTCCTAAAATAAGGATGAGACCAACAATCAGCGTTACTATGCGCGACAGAGGCATGGATGGCATAGATTAGTGGGTAAAGCAGTTGATGCTTTTTATCTTAATGGTTTGGTGTTGTAGGTGGGGGAAGCGTGGTGCAGCGGATTAAAAGCTAATTTAAACACACTTGCAACTTTAATAGCACTCAACATGTAAAAATTTGCATTTAATACCTCAAAACAAAAGGAGTTAAAGCTTATGGGACTTTTTGAACAAATTATAGGTGCTGTTGCCAATCCCAATCAACAAGGCAACATCGGACAAATAGGTAGTATCATCAACACCGTGCAGCAACTGAGTAATACCACTGGGGCAGATTCCTCAACCATGCAGTCGGTTTTCTCAATTGTCGGGGGACAAGTACGTTCGGCTTTACAACAAAAGCGAGATACAGATGGTAATGAAGCAGCAGAAGCTGTAGTAAATCAATTTGGTGGTACTTCTCCCAATCATGACGCCGTTGCTTCGCTGTTCTCATCTGGGATGCAGCAACAACTAGCTGAAACTGTTTCTCAACGTACTGGGTTAGATGCAAATATGATTCAAGGATTGCTACCGATGCTAGTTCCCATAGTACTGAATGTGTTGAAATCTGGAGCAAACGCTCGAAATCCCCAAGGGGGAGGCAATTCGGTGCTGAATTCTTTCTTGGATGCTGACAACGATGGCGATGTTGATATTGCTGACGCCATGCAAATGGCTAATCGCTACATGGGAAGGTAAGTACCAATAAGTTAGTGGTTAGTTGTTAGTATACAAAATAACAACTAACCACTAATAACTAACAATAAGGCAAAATCTTTTGCTTTGGGTAATAAAACTGAATATTTTTCTCTAGATAAGTATTAAAAGTAACTTCTTATCTAAGTCTTTACCAGGACTTCATCCAACTTTAGATTTAGTCTGATTATAATTTTATCTGTTCAGTTTCAGAATAAATACTGATATAAATGAAACAAATAGATGAAATTGTTACATGTTTGCTATTTATAGATATCTTACTAACTCTAAGTTTATTTACTCAGGCTGAGTCAGAATTAAAAACCAGAAGTACCTTTTTACCAGAGCAAATCATTTTTCCGGAGAATTTTAACCCACCAAAGAGAGGGAAACCAAAGGATACCTACGGTGCAGGTTCTCGCGGTAGGCTCAAGTATTATCGAGAACAAAGTTAGGTGGGTAATGGGTAATTGTTTGCCTTATGGATAATTTAACTCTCAAAAGAATCTGATATTATCTGCTCAATAAATACTTGATTTTCTTGACTCTCTGCTTGCTTGAGATATTCAATGGCAATTTGTCCGGCAGTTGGTTGTTCTTGACAAATAGCCACTAGTAATTCTACAGTCTGACGAAGTTTAATTTTATCTAAGTGTATGGTGGTGAGAATTGGCAAAGTAATAGCACTAACTACTAGCCCGATGATTGAGGGAACAACAGGAATCCACCAACTGTGTAAAAAAGCAACGTAAGCAATTGCCCCTACTCCAGAAGCTGCAATCATCACAATAATCACTACCTTTCTAGGTGACTTCATCTGCCAACTTAACGCCGCTCCCACAAAGCAGCAAAGCAAAATCCACAACGAATCCACCCCTTGAGACGAAACCCGTAGCATTGGGCGTCCATGCAGGGCTGCACTCAAAATTTGGCTGGTAATATTAGCGTGGATCGTTACTCCTGCCATTTGTTTGGGGGAACCAAAGATGCGACTGCTGTAGGGTGTTTGAAACAAGTCTTTGACGCTATCAGCGGTTGAGCCAATCAGGACTATGCGATCGCGCACTTTGTGTTGTGGTATCCGATCATGCAACAAATCTGTGAACGAGAAGGTTTGAAACTGTTCTTGAGTGCCGTGAAAATTGAGTAAAATTTGATACCCCCCATCATCAGCCTGGGCATAGCCTCCGTCCGACGCTTGAAAAGGAACAATCACCGCTTTCCCTAATTGCATTTGATCGGCATCGTTGGGTCTTCTTTGGGGGGTGATGTTAAGAGCTTCTAGATAGCGTAGCGCCAGTTTTAAGCCCAAATTAAAGCGTAATTCACCGTTATCGAGTCGAACTGAAAGCAAGGCACGACGCAGCTTGCCATCTCCATCCAAAACCTGATCGGCAAGACCCACCTGACCCAGTTGCGCTAAAACTGGTGGTGGTGCAATTTGACTACCTACAGCCTTTTCAATACCAATCAAATTCGGAGTCGTTTTAAATAAACTGACTAATTCCTGATAACCTGGTTCTACAGGCAAATCTCGATATAAATCCAGCCCGATGGCTGTAGGTTTGTAGCTTTTTAATCTTTGGATTGCTTGAGCCAACACTCGATCCGATAAAGGATACTCACCCATTTGCTTAATATCTGGCTCATCAATTGCAATAATGGTAATATAAGGGTCAATTTCGGCTTTGGGACGTGCCTGGAAAAAGCGATCGAGCATCGTCAACTCCATACCCTGTAGTATTCCAGTAAAACGCCCAAGAGTAACTAAACCGGCAACTCCAAGAGCGATGCTGCCAATCCAACCTTTGCCCAAACGTAGTTTTTGGGCATGTCTTCGTGCGCTTTTTCGTGCATCTACCAAAATTTGATTTGCTTGCTTTGCCGCTTGCAGAGCAAATTGTGCTTTTTCTCGTTCAATTTGGCGATCGCGTTTTTCTGCGGCTAAATCGCTTTCAATTCTTCTTTTTGCGAGTTCCTGACTTGCAGCTAAAAAACGATAATCTAAATCACTGAGTTTTTTATCTTTTGCCCACAAGAGTGCTTGATGCAACGTTATACCTAGCAAAAGCTGCGACTCATCCTGCTGTTTCGAGGCAATCCAAGCCTTAAAGCTTTGCCGGTAAGGACGGAGATTGTCCATTTGCTTTGCAACCCATTCTGAGTTAAAGACAGCTTGATAAATGCGGTTTTTTATCTTTAGGTATCCTTGCTGATTGACAATTAAACCTGATAAAAGAAGTTCAATTTGTTCTCGGCTGTCATCAGCTGGTACTTCCTCTACCAAAATCTGCTGACATATTCCTAGTATCCGTCCAGAAAAGCGCTCATTGCTCAACAAGCGATCGCGAATTGTCCGCAAATGCTCCGGTTCGTCTTGAAATTCCCACTTATGGATGATGCGTGACCTAACAATACTTTCTATCCAAAATGCTTCACTTCCAGGGGGAATAGTCAGTTTTTCATTCACTGTATCTTGACTCGAATTCAGAATTAACTTACATAGTTTTTGTGTGAGAAACGGCTGTCCATTTGTCCAAACTAAGATTTCTTTGACAATTGCCTGAGCATTGCTGCCAAAAAGCTCTAATCCCTTAACTAATGGCTGGACTTCATCTAAATTAAAGCCGTGCAATTCTATGGCTTTACCAATATTAAACGGGGTGCGGTTTAAATCTTGAATTAAATCTGATGGTGTTGTTACCCCAAAAATAACAAACGTAATGCGGTTGTATTCTGGATCGATAGCTCGCTGATTATAGCAAAACCGAATCAAGGCAAAAAAGTCATCAACAGAAAAATCAAGGCTCTTGATACTATCAACTTCATCGATAAAAATAAACAGTCTTTTATTGGAAAATTGAACCAACAGTACTTCGGAAATAAATCGGCTCACTCTTTGAAGCAAGGGGATATCTTCATGCTCTTGCCACCAAGCTTTTAAGTTAATTTTTCCTAACAGCTTGAAACCAGACCATAACTCACCAACTACTCCCTTGTACCACTGCTCTGGGGTAATATTTTCACAGCCAACATTTGTCAGATCAACCGAAGCGCATATAAAACCTTGTTCTTGCAAGCGATGCCGAGTTCTTACTAGCAAAGAGGACTTACCCATTTGCCGACAGTTGAGGACGTAGCAAAACTCTCCCTCCTGCAATGCTTCATAAAGTTGCGAATCAGCTTGTCGTTCTACATAACTTGGAGCGTTACTAGTTAGACATCCACCGACTTGGTATTTATAACAGCTCATTTAATTGCTTAATAATAACTTGACAATCTCCTAGCTGGAAGTTGAAAGCTTAGTATATCCTGGGGTAAAAACTTTAAATCCACATCCTTCATGTGCTACTAAATCATGAATTGATATCTAATATATTTATACTCTACATAAATCTGCCTGTATCGACTTCGAGAACTTGACTAAAAGCGTTTATTATTAGCCAGATTTCACATTTGCTTGCACAAGTGTCACCATGCATAGTAAAGATATTAAGCAAAGTATACTAGCAGAATGTGTAGGTTTCGTCAAGTAGTAAGGCGATACCAAACTACCTAAGAGCGATCCATAAAAATAAATGCCCAGCCTTGGGGTGGGCATTTATTTCTTCTCGATTCAGAGTTGCTTTGTCTCTATGAATGAGAAGGGGAGACGCATTCGCGTTGGGAATATGCTAATACGTAAGGCTTCGTGGCATTAGTCCCTTCTGGGATAAGGATTAAAGAGATTAAATTTTACTTTTTTCTTTAACCAAAACCCCTTGACTCACTTTTCTTACCTTTCTTACCTTTCTTACCTTTTATATCCTTTAAACACAGATTTTTATGTAGATGCGTCAGCTTAATTTAACCTACTTTTCTTACCTTGCGTTTTGGAAATTTCCTGTATGATAATTTACAGGCATTAGTAGCGCTCAAGAAAAAATATCTTTGAACTACTACTAAAATTAAAATAACTACTGGTAACATATCATGTAAATGCTTTTCCTCAATATCAATTTTATGTAATGAAGTTGAAAAATAATTTTTCTGTTTTTTATAACTTCGTTACTATATTTGAATTCTCAAATTGCAATGTATAAGTTTTTAGACTCTTGTCTGTGGAATCCAATTGAATAACTGATTGTTAAAACTAGGAGTTGGGCTTCGATGGTCTTTACGATCTCAGTCCCTCCAACATGACCTTATTGTTATCGGGGATGTTTTTATCAATGATAGAGGTCAAATTGCAGAGAAGGTGTGACCAAAATCGAAAGCGTTCAAAGCGACGGTCTATCTACTGTCCGATTGATGGATGCTATCTCCATAGTGTTAGTCCAAAATATTCATTATTTGACAGCATCGATTTCCTGAAGCAAAAAAAAATCAAAATGCCTAGTAAAAACACAGTTCATCTAACAGGTGAGTGGTTAGAAGCCTTTTGGTGCGATCGCTGTCAAAAAACGCAGTGGTATCATGTTCAAAAGCCTGACAATTCTACATACAAAGTGTCAGTAGCACCACCACGAATATGGCAGCAAGCAGTAGGAGTAGTTCATACCGAAGGTAATCCAACCGTTAGCGAATTTACTCAAAGAAATGCAAGTGGTTCCCCAAATGCAGTAAAAACTTACTATTAACAAGATAACTAACTAAAATAAACGTTGTTTCGTTAAGGTCATCCTTAGTCATTTACATTTTTCACCAATAACTAAGGAATATTGTATAGGCAGGAAACTTACATGCAGACTAAAGGCAATCCACAAGAAGTAGAGATTCAACAATATTGGCTGGTTTTAAAACGTCGCTGGAAAGTTGTGGCAGCAGTTTTTCTTACTTCAGTAGGATTATCAGGTTTTGCAATCCTCAAGCAAACACCTAAATACCAAGCAAGTGGAATGTTACTTTTTAAATCAGATCGAATTTCTTCGCTAACAAAAGCAGGAGAAAAAATTGGCGATTTGGAATCTTTAGTGCGTGAAGGTAATCCTTTAACAACCCAAGCTGTAATTTTAAAATCTAAACCTATTTTAAGAGAAGCTATTAATACTCTCGATTTAGTAGATAAAAAAGGTAAACCCTTAGATCCAGAGTTACTTCAAATAAAAGTTGAACCAATTGTGGGCACAGATGTATTAAAGGTTTCCTACACATCAGAAAATCCTCACTTGTCTGCATCAATAGTCAATCAAATAATGCAATCTTATGTTCAAAATAATATTAAATCTAATAGCTCTCAAGTCTCATCTGCCGGGGAATTTATTAAACAACAACTACAATTATCTCAGCAAGAATTAGAGCGGGCAGCAGAGGCACTACGTAAGTTTAAAAACAAAAATCAAATTATTGAACTTCCACAAGAAGCAAGTGTCGCTATTAACAGTATTGCCCAACTAGATGAGCAAATGAATCAATCTAGAGCAGCGCTTGCAGATGTCAGCGCTCAAGAAGCACAAGTAGGTAATCAACTAAATTTGCAAAGAAAGCAAGCTGTTAAAATTACTTCCCTCAGTCAGATACCTGGTGTCCAGGATGCTTTAGGTGAGTTACAAAAAGTGCAAACTAAGCTAGCAGCGGAAAGAACACGCTACACCGACGATCATCCATCTATCATTTACTTAAAGAATCAAGAAACAAATTTAAATTTATTATTACAGCAGCGGGTCGATCAGGTTACAGGAGGTAAAGAAAACGTTTCCCCTGGTAAGTTGCAAATAGGAAAGATTAAGGAAAATCTAGCAAGTCAATATCTACAATTACAAGCGCAGCGAGAGGGTTTAGAGAAAAAATTACAAGCTTTGTCTAATATCCACGCAACTTATCAACAGAAGTTGGCTATTCTACCAAATTTAGAAAAGCAGCAAGGAGATTTAGAGCGAAAGTTATCTGTTGCCCAAACTAACTTCCAAAACCTTGTAACCAGACAAAAAGAAATTCAAATAGCAGAAAAGCAAATTAATGGAAATGCCAAAGTAATCGAACTTGCAGAAGTTCCGAAAAAACCAGTTTTATCAAAAATTACACTGCTGTTAGCAGGAGGTGGTGTATTTGTTGGCTTGTTATTTGGTGTAAGTGCTGCGTTTTTCAGAGATTTAATTGATAAATCCTTAAAAACAGTTAAAGAAATCGAGACATTTTTTGCCTACAGTTTAGTAGGGCTAATTCCCAAGTTTGAATCAAATAGTAAACCTATTTATCTTAACTTGATGGAAGATGGTATCGTCGATAAATTTATTGCAGGTTCCACTCCTAGCATAATAATTCATCAAGCATATCAAATGCTTCAGGCAAACTTAAAATTTATTAGCCATAAAAAAGTCCGCACAATTGTAGTCACGAGTTCTGTGACGGGAGAGGGAAAATCAGAAGTTTGTGCAAATTTATCTGGAGCGTTAGCTCAAGCTGGACGGAGAGTTTTACTAGTTGATGCAGATATGCATTCCCCATCGCAACATCATTTGTGGGGTGTAATAAACTCAGTGGGTTTAAGTAACATTATTGTTGGTCAAGATGAATTTTCCCAAGCTGTGCAAGTAGTCACAAAATATTTATCTGTCCTCACAGCGGGAGTCCAACCTCCTAACCCCTTAGCTTTGATTGATTCCGATCGCATGACTTCTTTGATTGAGAAATTCTCGCAAAGCTATGACTACATCGTGTTTGATGCTCCTCCTTTAGTTAATACAGCTGATGCAGCAGTTCTGGGAAAAATGGTGGATGGAGTTTTATTGGTAGCTCAACCTGGTGTTTTAGATTTAGCTAGCGCTACTGCCGCTAAGTCGCTGCTAGAGCGTTCGGAAGCTAACATTTTGGGCATTATTGCCAACGGTGTCGATGTCAAGCAAGAGCCTGATAGCTATCTTTATCATACCAAACGTCGAGTTGGGCAGAGTGTAGCACAAACTGAAATGGAGATTTCACAATTGATGTACAAATAAATCTGGCATAGGGTATAGCAAAATTTTCACTCTTTTGTAATAAACATGACTATACATAACATCAATTCAGAATTGCTCTCTCAAAAAAGTGTTGCATTTCGAGAGCGATCGCACTGCATAAGCT
>Ga0136635_10000254_pt1 | contig 13928 bp, 11 predicted proteins | sample AntDrymeUQ852106_2_FD_105495 | JGI IMG/M metagenome (GOLD analysis project Ga0136635, IMG submission 105495) | Polar desert sand microbial communities from Dry Valleys, Antarctica - metaG UQ85 (21.06) | ecosystem: Environmental > Terrestrial > Soil > Desert | place: Antarctica: Dry Valley... | reverse complement strand
TTTTTCTGCGAAACTTCTCTACATAAGAATTACAAATACAATGAATCTCTCAAAATTTCTATGGACTACGAATTATTTCTGCGAATGCTCAAAAATATAACAATATTTTATTTGCCTACAGTGGTATCAATACGCGAACCAGGAGGTATTTCTAGCCAAACTCAAAAGAGAATTATTGAACATTCACAAATACGTTTGATCTACGCTAATAAAATCCATGAAAGATTTATAATTGGCATTTTGAATACTTTGATAATGTTGAAGGGTTATCTCAAAATTGACTCACCTTTTGCATTAAAAAAATGAGTTACTGAAATATAAAATTAGCGAATATTTGTTAATCCTTCAGTAATGTTAACTAACTTTTTGAGAAAAAACTGTATTTTTATAAGATTGTGAACTATACTATGCATCTGATATACCTTTTTAGACCAAAAAACCCGATGCTGCATCATTGCTCAGAATCTTTCTACAAAGCAATGACACCAAATACTGATTCGGATGTAACTAGTTATTCTGTAAATTACCTATATACTGTCAATTTTCAGGAAACTTGGTTATTAATCAAAAAGTTAGTGAGCGTAAATAGGGAAGAAAAAATTTCAGTATTTTTCTTTTTAATTCAATTAGATTATTTAGTATTAGCATTAATCTTAAAAGCTATTAGTAAAATTTCTAATAAAAATTTAAAAATTTATTATTTAATGCATGAGCCTAAATTTGAAAAAGGTAGAATTAGTCCTTTAAAAGCGTATATAGTATTTTTATATCATTTAATATTTGGCTATATAGGAGATAAAATATTTTTACCTAGTGATGAAGCTTTTTTTAAAGCTAAAGGCTTTATTAAGAACGATAAACTTTACAAAGTCAACTTATCGTTCATTTCTCCTCCAGAAAATATTTTACAAAAGAATTTAGCACAACTTAAATTTAGTTGGAGTCAGGAAAAAACTTTCTCGTTACTAGGTCGAGGAGATAGAGATAAAAATCCTCAAGGCTTTTTATCTTTATCAAGCATTATTAACAAATATTACCCAGAGCAAGCTAGATTTATTCGTGGTGGACGTGACAGAAACATACAAGTCAACTATGATGAAAAACTAATAATTAGATTTCCTGGCTTCATTTCAAATAGTGCTAAAAGTTTCTTACTTGGTTTGAGCCACTTTGTTGTAATTCCTTACTCATTCTCAACTCAAAGTGGTGTAGTGACAGAGGCTTTGAGTTATGGAAAGCTTTTAATTATTAATGATATTCCTACATTCTCATATCTAAAAGGTCTAAGTTTTGTCTTTTTTACTGATTTTAATGATGAAACCTCAATGTCAAAATGTATTCATGATTTATTTAGTATGGACATAAATGATTATGAAACCCGCTATTGGGAAGCAGTAAGATACTTCCAAGAAAATCATTCAGAAGCTTATCTTTCAAAAACCTTGCAAGAAATGCTATAAAACATAGTTTTGTTTTTGCTATACAAGAGTTAAATACACCCATGTTGAATACAGTACCTACAGTTTCTATTGCTATCCCTGCCTACAACGAATCTGCAATAATAGAACAAGTCGTGCGTGGATTTTTAGGCAGTAATTACCCTTAGCTAGTATAAAGATTTATCGCTGATGGTGGTAGCACTGATGGTACTCAACAAATAGTCAAAAGACTATCAACTGAAGATGCGCGAATTAAGCCAATAAAATCAAACAATCAAGAATTATTCATATTACGAAAACTTGGTACACTGTATGCTTGAGTTTTGTCCTAATATTTTGTTTTAACAGTAAGTTATGAGCAACGTACAACCAAACATTACAGTAGGTATTCCTTTTTACAAAGGTAGCAATATTGCACATCTTCGTGCTGCTATTGACTCTATCCTATGGCAAAGCCTACCAGCAAAGGAAATTCATTTAATTCAGGATGGTTCGGTTTCAAAAACTTTGGAGGAGCTGGTTAAACAATATACTGCGACTCATCCCCATATAAAACACCTATTAATTTCTCAAAACATGGGTTTAGCTCATGCACTTAATATATCCATATTGAACTCTTCATCTAAATACTATGCAAGAATGGATTCTGACGACATTGCACATCCAGAAAGATTCAGTAAACAAATAGATTTTTTAGAAAACAACTTAGATATTGACATCTTGGGTACTTGGGCTTTTGTATTTGAGGATGAATTCCCAAGCGAAAATTGCTCAATCAGGATAATGCCTGTACGTGATAAGGAGATACATGATCTCTTCCATTATCAAAATCCATTGATACATCCATCTGTTATGTTTAGACATAGCGTTTTTGCTAAAACAGGACTTTACAACATCGAATTTCGTTCTGAATGTGATTTAGAACTGTGGGCAAGAGCATTGAAATTGAGAGTTGGTATTTCAAATTTATCTGAACCTTTACTCTATTATAGAAATACAGGTGTTCTCGCAAGACGTTCTGCTGCTTTAGGGCAACAAATTAAAGCACGATATCGATATAATACTCTTTCACTAAAATTAAATATTCTCAAAGTAATGTCCTTGGTATTTCGCATTCTTCCCTATAATATGCAAGTATGGGGATACAAAAAATTTAAGAAACAGAGCATTCCAAAAAAACACAATCATGATTTGTTATTTAAGTGTAAATAAAATCTTTATAATGAACTATATTCATGGCTATAGCTATCAATTATAACCCGAAAAGTTTGGAAATAATAGTAGTTCGTAACTAATATTGTATAAACTTCAATTAGGAGATTTCAAGATGTATTCAGATATTAATCATAAAGCAAATAATTCTGTAATTTTACTAGAATTCAATGAACTGTCTCCTTCTTTAATGGAACGTTTTATTAAAGAAGGAAAGCTACCTAACTTCCAGCGACTCTATGAACAGTCAGAAATTTATACAACCGATGCAGAAGAAAAACCACCATTTCTAGAGCCTTGGATTCAATGGGTGACTGTACATTCTGGTCTACCTTACAGTGAACATCAGGTTTTTCGTCTTGATGAAGGACACAACCTCAAGTCAAAACGTATCTGGGATATTGTCTCGGAAGCCGGATTAAAAGTTTGGGTTTGTGGCAGTATGAATGCAAACTATAATTCTCCATTAAATGGGTATATTATGCCAGATTTTTGGAGTACAAAAGTAACTCCTAATTCGACTGAATTATTACCATACTTCCGATTTGTTCAAAAACAAGTTCAAGAACACACAAATGATTCTGCTCCTTTTAGTCGTGGAGATTATTTAAGATTTCTGGGCTTTATGAATAGTCACGGACTTTCACTAAATACCATTGCTGCTATTATTCAGCAACTGATTCGTGAGAAAATCACAAAAAGGTATCGCTGGCAACGTGCAACTATTGCAGACAAGCTTCAATTTGATTTATTCCGCTCGTACTATCAAAAGTTTAGACCACATTTTTCAACTTTTTTTATCAATAGCACAGCCCATTTTCAACATATGTACTGGCGAAATTTTGAGCAAGATAAATTTCCAGTAAAACCGTCAGAAAAAGAGCAGCTAGAATATGAAAAAGCCATTTTATTTGGCTATCAAGAAATGGATAAGTTGATAGCTAATTTCTTAAGCTTAGTAGATAGCAATACGACTTTAATGTTGTCAACAGCCTTAAGTCAACAGCCTTGCTTGACTTATGAAAGTTCAGGAGGAAAACGCTTGTATCGACCGCGCAAATTTGAAAATGTATTAGAATTTGCAGGTGTGAATAGTAAGTATGTTTGCTCTCCTGTAATGGCTGAAGAATTTTACATTCGCTTTGAAAATGAGCCGGATGCAACTGAAGCTGAACAAAAGCTTTTAGCTTTACAAGTTAATCAGCGTCCGATGATGCGATTAAAGCGCAATGGCAAAGATATTTTTGGTGGCTGTGGTATTTTTGACCAATTATCAAATGACGCAACTCTGAGTATTGCTAATAGCGAAAAATCAATACCATTTTTTAAAATTTTCTACCAAATAGAAGATATTAAAAGTGGTATGCATCATCCCGATGGCATTTTATGGATTCGCAAACCAAGCTGTCAGCATTCGATTCATGAAGATCAAGTCTCTCTGCTTTCTATTGCTCCAACTGTTTTGGAGCTATTAGACATTCCCAAAGCAGATTTTATGAAGGGAACTGCACTAGTTTAAAAACAGAGGCTAATAAGTAGCAACGACTAATTAAATTGCAAACCATGTAGGTTGGGTTGAGGCACGAAACACTACACCTACATGGGTTACGCTATCGCTAACCCATCCTACTACAATAGAGAAACGTCGTGGAAAAGTCGTAGGGACAATTCATGAATTGTCCTTACACTCGTACTTCGGGCAACGCATAATTATTTTCCACTCCTATGTCTATTAACTTATCCTATTTGATACAGCCGAACTTCATAAGGATTTAAAAGAGTACTGAAACTTGCCTCAGTGGATAGGTTAGTAATAGTTTTTTTATTAAAAGTAACTATTTTACCAGCTAACCTCTGAGTAAGTTTTACTGTGAAATTTATCTGAGTCGGATTGTGATTAACAGCTATCAGTACATATTTTTTTGTATTATGAATAGGAAATAATTTAACTTCTATGTCTGAGTTGTTTACTTGTACTGGATTGCTTAAATCTTCTCCTCTAACGATTGCAGGAATGTAGTCTCGGAATTCTTTAATAGTAGGATACAAAACTGACTCATTCCACGAACGTGAAGAGAGGTAGTGTATCCAAAATAGCAGCCCATCAGCCCCTGTAAAAACTGATAAATAAAACATATAGCGAAATTCTAGTTTTGTTGGTAATCGTTTCTTTGACTGATTCTCACTATAAGCTTGTACTACGTTCCAAAATTTTTTGTTTTTAACATCAGCTAGGGAAATGACTTTGTAGAGTGCATTTCGGTAAGATGATACCCATTGGAATTCTGCAACTCCCTCTTCGCAAGGATAACGATCCCACATCAATATATCCATTGCATCGCTGTAGGGTTCAATTTTTTTTATGTCGGCAAAAACTAACGCTACTGGCTTTGATTTATCTTCCTCTTTAATAGCTTTGTATACATTTTTTAATAAATCTGGAGAAAGTGGTGTAGGTTTTTTTATCTCTGGTTCATCATAAAGATACCAACCATATACGGAGGGATGATTTTTATAAGTACGAATAAAGTCTTTCACTCCTGAGATATTTTCTGATTCGATTAAAGGACGAGAAATTTCAAGCAGAATTTTTACTCGTGTTTTTTTAGAAGCATCCAAAAATGCTTGGATTTTTAGCTTGTTTTCTTTTTCAACATAGGGCATTAATAAGTCAATTCCTTCAGAAGATACTTTGATTGGTACATCAATATTGTTGATGTAGTCATACCAGCCTAAGAAGAAGGGTAGACTTCGTTTCCGATTAAGGGTTAAATATTTTTTGGGATTTAAACTTAAAAGTATGCTGCTAGTACTAGCTGCTGCGAAACCAGTAATTAAACTTATAAATTTACGTCGCCTTATCATAATATAAAACTTGAAAATTTATGGTAATCAATATTAAAGCTGAGGGGGTGAGACAACTTGCCAAGATGCAGACATACCTCGTAGCTGTTAGCTCAATTAGATACACTACTCTTCAAATGATGAAATATTCAGGGCAAATGCATCTCAAAATGAATGATGTGCTGGGCGTGCGATCGCCAAAAAATACATATCATATTTTTTTATAAAGCAAGTAGGAGTGCGGGTAGAGAATAAATTATTTTTGCCGGATTTTATTCTCTAACTCGCCCCGTTTTTTGTCTTTGTTTACTTAGCGATAAGCTTGCAAAATCTCTTCATCCACAGAAAAATCTACTTCAGCCTTATCTTGCCCAGAAGCAAGATAATCATTCTCCAACGAATCTTGTAGCCCAGAAATCAAATCATATTCAGGCTGCCAATCTAATTCTTTCATCGCTTTATTCACCGAAGCAAAGAAATGTTGCACGCGCATCGGGAAAGCTTTGCGCTTGCCAAAATCAAACTTTTTCGGGTCATAGTGGACAATTTTCACATCATCAGGGGATTTGCCAGCTGCAACAGCACAAGCACGAGCTAAACCATCAAAAGTGACAAAGCGATCGCCTGACACATTATAAATTTGCCCTATGGCTTGTTTGTTACCTACAATCTTAGTCATTGCCTTTGCCAAGTCTTTCACATGACCAAATTGGGTGATGTGCATTCCGTTACCGGGAATCGGAATCGGGCGATCGCGTACAATTCTATCAAAAAACCAACTTTCCAACTCGTTATAATTACTCGGACCATAAATGTAAGTCGGACGAATCGACGTAAAAGGCAATCCCGATTGTGTCAGAAATGCTTCTGTTTCGTGCTTACCTTTGTGGCGGCTTTTTGGATCGACCGCATCCCCTTCTACATGAGGCATTTGGTCAGATTTGAGATACACCCCAGCCGAACTCATATAAACAAAATGTTGCACGCGTTCTTGAAAAATTTCCGCCAATGGTTGAGTATCAGTAAGTTCCCGTCCGTTGTTGTCAAAAATGACATCGAAACTTTCTTGTGATAACTTTTCTTTAAGCTGTGCCGCGTCAGTGCGATCGCCTATAATTTGTTCTACTAAGAGCATGTCAGGTACTGGACGATTACCACGATTGAACAGTACCACTAAATGTCCTTCTTCCACCAGCATCTTCGTTAGGTAGACACCAATGAACCGAGTACCACCCATAATTAAAATTCGCATAAATTTCCCAATTTTATCTGGTTGTGAAGGGGCTAAGGGCTAAGAACTAGAGAAAGAAATGCTTCTCATCCCTCATCCCCTAAATGAGGTTATCAGGTTCTGAGGGGTTACAGATCCCCGACTTCGCATTCATTTGTCGGGGATCTGAATACCCGCTACTCATCATGCATTAATGTGGCAGACCACTAGCCCCTAGTCCCCAATCCCCAGTCTTCGGAATTGAAGTTATCAGGTTGCGGCTCACTACGAAGGAAACTCTTTCACTCATGATTACGTCTTTTGATGAATGTGGGGCGATCGCCCATTAATTAATTGCAACCGGAAAGTTTTCAGTTAATCTCATAACTTCCCAAGCGTGTTTTCTACCAATTACAGTTAGCAGTGCCCTTAAAATATGCTTTAGTTCATGAATGGCTTACACCCAAAGCCACAGGTGGTTCAGAACTCGTTGTGCGGGAGATTCTCAATCACATTGATGCTGACTTGTATGCCCTGATCGACTTTGAATCTACTAATCCTGAAAGTTATTTATACAAGCGTCGAATTGGCACAACGTTTGTTCAGCACTTTCCCTTCGCCCGCGATGGTGTTCAAAAATACTTGCCATTTTTGCCGCTGGCAATTGAACAATTAGATTTACGGGATTATGACATAATTTTGTCTTCATCCCACGCCGTTGCCAAAGGCATCCTTACTACTCCCGATCAGTTGCATATTTGCTACTGCCATAGTCCCATGCGTTATGCCTGGGACTTGACTTTTGATTATTTAAAAGCAAGTAAGTTAGGGAATGGTTTACCAGGGTGGGCAACGCGGTATTTACTGCATCGTTTGCGCTTTTGGGATGTATTAACGGCAAATCGTGTTGATTATTTTATAGCTAACTCGCAGCATACAGCTCGTCGTATTTGGCGCTGCTATCGACGAGAAGCAAAAGTAATTTATCCACCTGTGAATATTGAAGGTTTGCCATTTTTTTCTCAGAAAGAGGATTTTTACCTAATAGTTTCCCGGTTAGTAAGTTACAAACAAGTATCTTTAATTGTCCGAGCTTTTAATCAACTGCAACGACCTTTAGTAGTAATTGGTACAGGACCAGAAATGAAAAAAATTCAGGAAATAGCGGATTCTCATATACAAATACTGGGGTGGCAACCAGATGATGTAGTAAAAAAATATATGGCTAGTGCCAAAGCGTTTGTGTATGCAGCTTGTGAAGACTTTGGCATTGCCTTAGTAGAGGCACAAGCTTGTGGTACGCCGGTGATTGCTTATGGTGCAGGTGGTGCTTTAGAAACTGTACGGGATATTCGGACTTCCCAAGTGGGTACAGGGACGGGTATATTCTTCCCTCATCAAACAGAGACAGACCTTGTAGAGGCAGTAGAAACCTTTGAAGCGTATGAGGGTAAGTTTAATCCAGAATATGCGCGATCGCACGCTGCCCGATTTGATGTGCAAGTATTTGCAAAACTTTATCTAGATTTTATAAATACGTGCAACGAAAAAAGACTATTTTTGGAGTAATAGTCTTAATTTTTGCGATAGTTTTCTAGGCTTTTGGAAAATTACCCCCAGAAGCACCTCCGAAAGGCTTTAAGATTGGGACTATGTGTGGTGTGGATTATTTAGGAGTATGATGACTGCCCAGAGCTCACTCCTCTCCGGCAAGCGGCGAAGCCTACGGCAAGATGCTAGCGCGTCTGCGCGTACTTTCTTAAAAGGTGGTCAAAAAACAAAGACACCTAGATTTAAACCCAAAGCATTGACTTTACAGGGTTTAAACGGAGAGTTTGCCAAGCGACTGTTCGACATTTTGTTTTCGCTGTTAGTACTGATATTGTTTTCGCCTGTTTATTTGGTTTTGACTTTACTGATTGCTTCGAGCTCGCAAGGTCCGATTTTTTATATACAGGAACGAGTCGGCAAAAACTACAAACCATTTAATTGTATTAAATTCCGAACAATGGTGAGCAATGCTGACGAAGTTCTCATCCAAATGATGGAAACATCACCGGAATTGCGACAAGAGTTTGAGACTAGTTTTAAGCTCAAACATGATCCCAGAATCACAAAAATTGGTCGATTCTTGCGAATTACCAGCTTAGACGAGTTTCCCCAATTTTGGAACGTTTTAAAAGGGGATATGAGTGTTGTTGGTCCGCGACCTTTAGTAGAAGAAGAACTGCCAAAATACGGGGCTGCAATCGAGCAAATTTTAACTATCCGACCAGGAATTACGGGATTGTGGCAAGTTTCAGGGCGCAATGACATTCCCTACCCCCGGAGAGTTCAAATAGACCTACATTATGTCAAATTTGGCAATCTTTGGCTCGATTTATGGATCATCTTGAAAACTGTTGGTGTTGTCGTTATCCCAAAAAATAACGGTGCCTATTGATAACCTAATTGTTTCGTCAGCACAAAAGTAAATAGCGGCTCAAAATCCCAAACGTCCCACAGCTATCAGCATGTGGGATTTTTAATGAGTATATTCTTTTGATATGTTAATTTCGGCAAATACTAATTATTTCAAAGACACTTGATGAATGATTGTAGTATTATTTATATCTTTCGCAAATTTCTACTTCATTCCATCTTAACAAAAACTACATTTTCATGAAATTCTGGTAAAGATAAAAAAATTATACAGAATTAGGTCAAATCTGCTGAATAAAAGTAAGGGGAATAACGTAAAATTACTGAAAGTTAAGTAAAAATACTTAACTTTTTAGCACCGATGCCAACGAAATTCGTAGGTTTCCCATTGGGCAATTGAGCAATTAACTGCTAGGTTGTATCAGTTTGGCTGTATTAATTTAATCAAAAACGACAAGGGATAATTGAGCATGACCCAACAAAAGCGAGCGTTAATTACTGGTATTACTGGTCAAGATGGTTCATATCTGAGTGAATTTCTCCTAGATCAAGGTTATGAAGTTCATGGTATTATCCGTCGGACTTCTACTTTCAATACAGACCGCATCGATCACATTTATGAAGATCCTCATAAACAAGGAGTGCGCTTATTTCTTCACTACGGAGACCTGACCGACGGTACCACCCTACGCCGCATTTTAGAAGAAGTCCAGCCTATAGAAATTTACAACCTGGGTGCTCAATCTCATGTACGGGTAAGTTTTGATTCACCGGAATACACGGTGGATGCAGTTGGAATGGGAACTCTGCGCTTATTGGAAGCAATTCGCGACTATCAACATCGCACTGGTATTCAAGTGCGATTCTACCAAGCAGGTTCTTCGGAAATGTATGGTTTGGTACAAGCTGTGCCACAAAGCGAGACAACACCGTTTTACCCCCGCAGTCCCTATGCTTGCGCTAAGGTTTACGCTCACTGGCAAACGGTGAATTACCGCGAATCTTACAACATGTTTGCTTGTAATGGCATTCTATTTAACCACGAATCGCCCAGACGCGGTGAAACATTTGTCACGCGCAAGATTACAATGGCAGTCGCCAAGATTTTTGCTGGTAAGCAGAAAAAACTTTACATGGGCAATCTTGATTCCAAGCGGGATTGGGGCTACGCCAAAGATTACGTAAAGGCAATGTGGCTGATGTTACAAAAAGACGAGCCAGATGATTATGTGATTGCCACCAATGAAACTCATACAGTGCGCGAGTTTCTGGATCTAGCGTTTGGTTATGTGAACTTGAAATGGGAAGATTATGTTGAATTCGACGACCGTTATCTGCGCCCATCTGAAGTAGACTTGTTAATTGGTGATTCTACCAAGGCACGGCAAAAGTTAGGCTGGGAACCATCGATAACATTTAATCAGTTGGTATCGCTGATGATGGAAGCAGATTTGCAAGCGCTGGGTTGCACTTCACCGAATGGACATGGTTCGCAAATGCCTCGTGATATTGCTACTGTTCGTCAAGAACTGGGTGTTCTCCACTTCTGATTAAAACACCGATAAGGAGAAAAATATGACCGCCTTAGAACTGAAAAACAAACGGATTCTCGTTACCGGTGGGGCTGGGTTCCTGGGGCGTCAGGTAATAGAGAAGCTGTGTAAAGCTGGGGCTGACCAGCAAAAAATTACAGTTACGCGATCGCGTGATTGCGATCTACGTATATGGGAAAATTGCCAACGCGCAGCTGACCAACAAGACATTATTATCCACCTGGCAGCTCACGTTGGCGGTATCGGTCTAAACCGTGAAAAACCCGCAGAGTTGTTCTACGACAACTTGATGATGGGTACACAGTTGATTCACGCTGCTTATCAAGCTGGAGTAGAAAAATTTGTTTGTGTTGGCACCATTTGTGCCTATCCCAAATTTACTCCAGTGCCATTCAAAGAAGATGACATTTGGAATGGCTACCCCGAAGAAACCAACGCCCCTTACGGAGTTGCCAAAAAAGCGCTTTTAGTTCAACTGCAAGCTTACCGCCAGCAGTACAACTTTAATGGCATTTATCTTCTGCCAGTAAATTTATATGGACCAGAAGATAACTTTGACCCCAGTAGTTCCCATGTCATCCCAGCGTTAATTCGCAAAGTTCATGAGGCTCAACTAAAGGGAGAAAAGCAACTCCCAGTTTGGGGTGATGGTAGTCCTACCCGCGAGTTTCTTTATTCAGAAGATGCAGCGCAGGGCATTGTCATGGGCACTCAATTATACAACGACTTTGAACCGGTTAACTTGGGCACTGGTTATGAAATCTCCATCCGCGATTTGATTAATCTTATTTGCGAATTGATGGAGTTTGACGGCGAAATTGTTTGGGAAACTGACCAGCCAAATGGTCAACCCCGTCGCTGTTTGGATACCGAACGGGCAAAACAAGCCTTTGGTTTCACCGCTCAAGTAGACTTTAAGCAGGGGCTGAAAAATACCATCGAGTGGTATCGTCAACACGCCGCATAATTATAGGGTGGGCATTGCCCACCTTTAATAATTTAAAATTAAAAATTATAAATTTTAAAGACAATTAATTTCGCTAATCTTATCAATAATTTTCTGCTCGCTGTCTTGATAGTTCAACCTTCTAGCAACTACTAATGCTTGCTGATAATATTCCAGAGCTTTGGAGTGCTGTTGTAACTTGAGAAATACCTCTCCAATATTTTCCAGGTTTTCTATTTCATCCATGTGATTTCCTAATCGCCTGCGAATTTTTAAGGCTTGCTGATGATGTTCTAGAGCTTTTTCATATTCTTTGAAATCTCCATACATCAAACCTAAAATACTAAGAGTATTGCCCTCACTCATCATATCTCCAATTTCTCGACTAATTGCGAGAGCCTGCTGAAGACAATTTTCTGCCTTTGAGTAATCTGCTAGGTTACGATAGACATCACCCATTAGATAAAGAGTCTCTACTTGACCTGGACGAACATTAATCTCTCGCCGAAGGGCTAAGGCAAGTTCATAGTAGTTTAATGCTTTTTCAAAGTCCTTTAAAGAAGCGTAAAGTAACCCAAGATTGCTCAATACAGTAGCTTCTGTATCACGATCGCCAACTTTACTAGCTATTACTAAGGCTTCTTCATAGCATTCTAAAGCTGGTGTATAATGTCCGTAACGATAGTATATGTGACCGATATTATTAAGAGTGGTGCTTTGACTTGCAAAATCACCGATCTCACGATGCAGACTCAAAGATTCTTTATAATATTGAATTGCTTTCGGGAATTCTCCGATAAAAGTGTAAACTGCTCCAATATTATTTAAAGTAATACCTTCACCTTCTCTAGCTTTTATTTTTCGACGAATTGATAAAGCTTGACGATAATACTCTAATGCTTTGTAGTACTGTCCTTGCTGGTCGTAAATCCCTCCAAAATTATGTAAGACTGTAGCTTCATTAGCGCGATCGCCTAATTGTCTGAAAATTTCCAAGGCTTTGTTGTAGTGTTGAAGCGCTTTTGGATATTCTCCTTGGTAACGATGAACACATCCGATATTATTTAGAGAAGAAGCTTTACCTGATAATTCTTTGTTTTTTATGTAAATATTTAGAGCTTTATGATGTAATTCTAATGCTTTTGAATACTGACCTAATCCACTGTAAATATCTCCCAAGTTGTTCAGAATAGTAGCCTCAGTATTTAAAATATGTTCATCTTTGGCAATTTTCAAGGCTTCCTGATAATTCTTTAATGCCTTTTGAATATGTCCTTGGTTTCTATATATGAAGCCAATATTGGTGAGAGTAGCAGCTTCACCAGAGCGATCGCCTATTTCTCTACGAATGATTAAAGAGTGATGAAAGTACTTTAGCGCTTCTGAGTATTGCCCTAAAAAATTATATACCGTACCGATATTGTTGAGTGTCTCACCTTCGATCTTTCGCTCCTTAAACTGACGAGCAAGGGGAAGCGCTAGCTGATAATTTTCTAATGCCTTTAAATATTCCCCTAAACTGTAATAGGCAGCGCCAATATGTTTTAGAGTAATGGCTTGATTTTTGTAATCTTTAATTTGTTCAAAAAGAGATAAAGCGTGAGTAAAGTCCTTGAGAGCGTCGCTATATAGCCCTTGTTCATATAGCATAAATCCACGCCTTAAATGACTCCATCCTCCAGAACGCTGTATTTGTGCAAATAAAGCGCTAGGTAACCAGCGGATTATTCTTAGTAGCTTCAACGATAGTACATGCAGCAAAGATAGCATTTGCAACTTCCAAACGTTAAATATTAAACGTTTCTCCTCAAACTTATTCTTCCCAGTTTGTCGAGTGGAGTTGCAGAAAGACGAAAATCCCTAGTGCTGAGTTGTCGCCACCAGCTTAGTCTTCAATATAATATAGCTGCAAGTGTGGCTGATAATAGTAGTGAGGTTATCTTACCAGTACATGCAGCTATTATTCTGATCTGGTGACTGTATCGCGAAGTTTAATCAGCCTCCCAAATCTCGCAGCAAAGCTTCTACCCTTGCCACGCCATCTGAGTCATTGCGACGTTGGTACAAGTCACGCGCTTTATTGAGCACATTACTCGCTTCTTTGGCTTTTCGCCGTTGCTTGAACATTGAACCCATCAACTCATAAGTTTGGGCATAATTCTTATCAATGTTAATCGCTTGATCGTAAGCCCACATAGCTGCTTCATAGTCTCCCAGACGGGATTGTGTCACACCCAATCCCAAATAAGCATTAATGTTGTTGCGGTTAAGCTGTATCGCTTTACGGTAAGCTTCCTTCGCAC
>Ga0136635_10000253_pt1 | contig 13932 bp, 12 predicted proteins | sample AntDrymeUQ852106_2_FD_105495 | JGI IMG/M metagenome (GOLD analysis project Ga0136635, IMG submission 105495) | Polar desert sand microbial communities from Dry Valleys, Antarctica - metaG UQ85 (21.06) | ecosystem: Environmental > Terrestrial > Soil > Desert | place: Antarctica: Dry Valley... | reverse complement strand
CCTCGTCCGCGTCGAGGTCGAGGAAGAGCTCATATACCTCGTCGACGACCTCCTTGATCCGCGCGTCGGGTCGGTCGACCTTGTTGACGACGAGGATCACCGGCAGCCGTGCCTCCAGCGCCTTGCGCAGCACGAAACGGGTCTGCGGCAGCGGCCCCTCGCTCGCGTCCACGAGCAGGAGCACCCCGTCGACCATCGTCAGCCCGCGCTCGACCTCGCCGCCGAAGTCGGCGTGGCCCGGGGTATCGACGATGTTGATCTTGGTCTCGCCGTAGCGAAAGGCCGTGTTCTTGGCGAGGATCGTGATCCCCTTCTCGCGCTCGAGGTCCATCGAGTCGAGCACGCGCTCGTTGACGTCCTGATTGGCACGGAAGGCGCCCGATTGCCAGAGCATCGCGTCGACGAGCGTTGTCTTGCCGTGGTCGACATGCGCGACAATCGCGACGTTGCGGAGGTCGGAGCGGGCGGCCATCGCCGCAGGGTACTTACGCGTCCGTGATCTCGGCGTGGCGCTCGGCAACGCACGACTCTGCCCAGCGTTTCGCGATCAAGAGCGGACGCTGCGGGTCTTCGTCGCCCAGCTCGATCCGGATCTGGTGGACCGACGCTTCCATGTCCCGATCGGCGACCGTGCGCTGCTCGGCGACAATCGTGATCGCCTCGAACTCAGTGAGGAGATCGTGGGCGAGTTCGTCGATCTCCGCCTGCGTGGCATCGCGGCCCGCGAACATGCCGAAGTTGACGCGGATGTCTCCGTCGTCGTCGAGGAAGGCGATCTGAGCGAGATTCTGCATCGCAATGCCCATTACCCCGATTTGAAGTCCGCTAACGCTCCCGCGGCTCCCAGCCGAAGCGGCGCCTCGCGATCAGATAGCCGCCCGCACCCCAGGCGGCCAGCACCGCGATCGCGGTCGGGTGCTCCCAGATCACCTCTCCGTCGACGTAGGTGGCGTAGACGAGCTCGATCAGGTAGTTGAGGGGCAGAACCTCCCGGACAGCCTGCAAAGCGCCGGGGAGCTCGTCGGCCGGCCCGAACGAGCCGGAGAGGAACGACATCGGCAGGATGATCACGTTGACGACCGCCGCGATCGCCTCCCCCGACCGGATCAGCGCCGCGATCGCAAGCCCCAGGCCCGCGAACGAAGCGGCCCCGAGCCCGAGCGCCAGGACGAAGGAAAGCCAGTTCTCCGGCAGTTGTGCGTCGAAGACCCCCACACCGAGAGCGACCACGACAGCCGACTGGAGCACGACCACGAACAGGTTCGACAGCAGCGTCACTGCCAAGTAGAGCGACGCCGGCAGCGGCGTCGACCGCAGCCGCTTCAGGATCCCGTACTCACGGCGGATCACGAGCGCGATCGCCAGGCCGCCGAGCGCAGTGTTCGCGACGGCGTAGCCGATCAGGCCGGCGACGAGGTACGTCGAGATCGGCACTCCGTCCCTGGTTCCGTCGCCGAAGACGGAGGCGAGTAGGACGAAGAGGAGCGGCGGGAAGAGAAAGACGAAGATGGCGGCCTCGCGGCTGCGCCAGAAGCTGAGCTGCTCGAACTTCAGCTGGTGCCAGAACAACGTCACGGGGCGTCCTCTGCGACGAGCTCGAGGTAGATGTCCTCGAGCGTGGCACGGCGGACCTCCAGGGCCTCGAGCTCGACCCCGTCCGCCAGCGCCTTCGCGGTCAGCTCGTGCAGGATCCGCGTCGGCTCGTCCGTCTCGACGAGGATCTCCTCTCCGCCGGCCAGGTAGCGGATCTGTGCGCGCGTGCCCGCGATCAGCTCGGACGGCTTGCCGATCCGGACGATCTCGCCCGCGACGATCACGGCTACCCGGTCGGCGAGCTGTTGCGCCTCGTCGAGGTAGTGAGTCGTCAGCAGCACAGTTTTGCCGAGCCCGCGCAGCGAGCGCACCAGCTCCCAGGCGTTGCGGCGCGCGGCGGGGTCGAAGCCGGTCGTCGGCTCGTCGAGAAAGACGAGCTCCGGGTCGCCGACGAGCGCGATCCCGAGGTCGAGCCGCCGCTTCTGCCCGCCCGAGAGCGTCTTCACCTTCGCGTCACGTTTCTCGGCGAGGCCGACCAGATCCACGACCTCGTCCACGTCCCGCGGGTGCTGGTAGTAGCCGGCGAACATCCGGTGGATCTCGCGCACGGTCAAGATCGGCCAGAGCTCCGACTCTTGCAGCACGACGCCGATCCGCTCGCGGAAGGCTCGCTCGGCCTTGCCCGGATCGAAGCCGAGCACTCGAACCTCGCCCGCGTCCCGGGAGCGATAGCCCTCGAGGATCTCGACGGTCGTCGTCTTGCCGGCGCCGTTCGGGCCGAGCAGGCCGAACACCTCGCCGACCTCGACGTCGAAGTCGATCCCGCGGACCGCTTCGGAACCGTCGTACGCCTTGCGCAGGCCGTTGACGGAGATCGCGCTAGCCATATCTGGTAGATAGGTTATTATGCCTCTGGCAGATATGTCAAGCCTCAGCCCAACGGCTCGCGTGATCCTCGGCCTGCTCAGGTTCGCGCCTCGGACCGGATACGGCATCAAGCAGGCGACGGACCGCTCGACCCGCTTCTTCTGGGGCGCGAGCTACGGCCAGATCTATCCAGAGCTTCGCCGCCTCGAGGCCGCCGGCCTGGTCGAGTCGCATGAGGAGCCGCGGGGGAAGGTTCCGCGGCGCGTCTACCGGCTGACCGACGCCGGGCGCCACAAGTTCGAGTCGTGGCTCTCGGAGCCGGACGATCAGTACGAGGTGCGCGACGAGGGGCTGCTGAGGCTCTTCTTCGGCGAGGCGATGCCGCGAGAGCACCTCGAGGAGCTGGTGCGGCGGCGACGGGAGTGGTACCAGGGAGCCGCCGCGCTCTTCCGCGGGATCGGCGAGGCGATCGGGCCGATCGAGGCCGAGGACCCGAGCGGCCACGTACTCCGCTACGGGATCGAGCTGATGGAGTGGAACGCCGACTGGTGGGAGCGGCTCGAGCGCGAGCTCAGCTGAGCTCCACCTCGAGCACGCCGGCGGTGGGGAAGTCGTGTTCGCCGGCGCCGAGCGCGGCGGCGATCTCGGAGCAGTCCGGCTGGTGACCGACCGCGACGACTGTGTCGCCGGCGCCGTCGATCGCGGCCAGCACGTCGTCCGCGTCCGCACCGGGGGCGAGCCGCTCGTCGATGCGAAGCTCGGCGCCCGTCGCCTTCGCGATCGCCGCCGCGGTCTCCCGCGCGCGCAGCAGCGGGCTGGCGAGCACGAGCTGCGGTGCGACGGCCACGAGTCGCTCGCCCAGCGTTCGCGCCTGCTTCTGACCCCGCTCGCTCAGCGGCCGCAGCGAATCGGGGTCGCCCGGCTCGGAGTGGGCGTGGCGAACGAGGAAGAGGCGCACGCGGATAGATTCACCGATATGCGCTCGTTTCGCTACGTCCTCGCCGATGTCTTCACCGATCGGCCGCTGGCGGGCAATCAGCTCGCCGTCTTCACGGACGCCCGGGACCTCGACGATGAAACGATGCAGGAGCTGGCGCTCGAGCTCGGCCTGTCGGAGACGGTCTTCGTGCTGCCGCCGCGTGCGGGCGGCACGGTGCGGGTCCGGATCTTCACGCCCCGCAACGAGATCGCGTTCGCCGGGCATCCCTGCCTCGGCACCGCGTTCGTGCTCGGGGCGCCGCTCCAGCTGGGCGTGATCGCGCTCGAGACCGGCGCCGGGATCGTGCCCGTCGAGCTCGAGCGTGACGAGTCCGGACGGATCGTCTACGGGAAGATGACGCAGCCGGTGCCGACCGTTGCACCTTACGATCGCGCGGACGAAATGCTCGCGGCGCTCGGCGTCGCCGCCTCCCAGCTGCCGATCGAGGTCTACGACAACGGGGTCCGGCACGCGTACGTCGCGCTCTCGTCCAAGGAGGACGTCGCGGCGTTGAAGCCGGACATGAATGCCCTCCTCGAGCTCGACCTCGTCGGGGCGCTCGCGTGCGCCGGCTCGGGCGCGAGCTGGAAGGTGCGGATGTTCTCCCCGCTCGACGGCGTTGGGGAGGACGCAGCCACCGGGTCGGCCGCAGGCCCGCTTGCGTGCCATCTCGGCCGCCACGGACTCGTTCCCTGGGGCGAGCAGATCGAGATCGAGCAGGGCACCGAGATCGGCCGGCCTTCGACGCTCTACGCACGGGCGACCGGGGCTGGCGACGAGATCGAGTCGGTCGAGGTCGGCGGCTCGGCCGTGACCGTCGCGCGCGGCGAGTTCCGCGTTCCCTAGCCGACGAGGCGCGTGACGGCTGCTCCGTTGGAGCCGTTCGGGCCGCCGCCCACGCCGCCGGTTCCGACCGCGATCGTCGTGCGTCGCAGTGTCACCTGCGAGCGGCTTCCCTGGAAGACGCCGGTGCTCGGCCCGCCTGCGCCGCCCCCACCGCTGCCGCCAGTGCCGCCGTCGCCGCCGCGACCACCTCTGCCGCCGTCGCCGCCCTGTCCCGTGACGCCGCCCGGAGCGCCGTTGCCGCCGGCACCACCCGCGCCACCGGCGCGGCCCGAGCCGCCCCGGCCACCGGCACCGGCTGTCAGGGACGACTCGCGGATCGTGATCGAGGAGCTCCAGAGGTAGATCGCGAACGAGCCGCCGCCGAAACCGCCGGGTGCTCCGCCGGTCCCGCCCGTGCCGCCCGCACCCCCGCCGCCGCCGCCGACTCCCGGTCCGCCCCCGAAGGTGTTGACGTAGCCGCTGCCCCCTCCGCCTCCGCCGCCGCCACCACCTGGCTGCGCCTGCCCACCGGGCAGGCCGTTCTTGCCCATCCACGCCTCGCCCGCGTCGTCCGCGGCGGTACTACCTTCCGCGCCCGTGGCGCCTGCTGCACCCGTCGCGCCGTCGCCGCCGTTATCCCCCGGGTTGCCTGGCTGATTCTGGGGGTTTCTCTTCCCGCCGGCGCCGCCCTTGCCGCCTCCATTGGCGGAGCCGTCGACGCCCGCGAAGCCTTCGCCGCCCGCAAACGCTCCGGCGCCGCCTGAGCCGCCGGAGCCGCCCGGCCCGGAGCCGCCCGTGCCCGGGAGCGCGCCGATGTTGTTGCTGCCCGGATTGCCCGGAGCGCCGACCGCTCCGCCCGTTCCTTCGCCGGCGCCGACCGGCCCGTCCGCGGCGGGGCCTGTAACGACGGTGACGCGCTCGAGCACGATCGAGGACGCGACGGCGCGGAGGCCGTAGACGCTGCGATCGGCGGCCGCGTTGACACTCGCGCGAAGTCGCAGGAGTTGCAGCACGACGCCGGTTGCCCGGCCGACGAGCACCGCCTGCGGGCGCCCGACGAGCACCGTTGCAAGAGCGCGCGAGCGACGCCAGCTCGGCGAGCGGTACCCGCCTGACATCTGTATGTGGCTCGGGACGACGAGGCCGGCGCCGACGTCGTACGTACCCGCCTCGACGATCACCTGCCGGCGCAGCCGGGAGCGGGCGGCGAGCGCCACGGCGGCGGCGAGCGACTTCTTCGGCCGGGCCCGCGTGCCGGGGCTGCTGTCGCTGCCGCGCGTGGAGACGAACACCGCCGGGGCGGCGTCACCGTCCAGACCGTCGCAGTTCGTGTCCCTGAACGCGAGGTCGGGGAGGTCGGACGCTCTCTTGACGCAGGCGACCGCTCCGCTTCGCGGTGATGCGCCCGCGGCTGTGGCGACCGCACAGGCAATGACGAGCGCTGCCAGACCTGGCCCCGTCCTCACGTGCAGCACCGTACAAGCGCCTCCAGACGGACTAGCCCTGCCAGGCGACCGCCTCAATATCGGGGAGCTCCGGGGCGAGCGAGCGCCAGAAGCGACCGCCGTCCGTGGAGAGGTAGATGCGGTTTCGGGCGGCATAGATGACGTGATCGGGGTCGGTCGGCTTGACCGCGACGTCGAAGCCGGGGGGCAGCCCGCCGCCCGACTCGCGCCAGGTCGCCCCCCCGTCGGCCGAGATCAGGAGCGGTGGGCGACGGTCGACGAGCGCCACCACAGTCGCTCCGCTCGTCGCCGCGGCGACGAGGCGTGGCAGGCCGAGCTCAGGACGCTCGTGGTCGACCGAGGCGTCGATCTCGCCCAGGACAGCTTCGTTCTCGACATCGAGCTCGAACACGCCTTCAACCGTGCGCACCCAGGCGGTCGCCAACTTTCAGACCGCCAGTTCGAGCACCCGCGCCGCGGTCGTGGCGGCATGGCGCGCGGCCGAGGCGGGACGGTGGCCGGCTGCGCGCGCCCAGACGTAGCCCGCGAGAAAGGCATCGCCCGCGCCGGTCGGATTCGAGGTGAGGATGGGACGGACCGGGATGCGCTCCCGAACGCCGCGTGCGATCACGACACCTCCTATGGAACCGTGCGTGAGCAGCAGCTCCGGCACTCCGAGCGCGGCGACGCGCTCCTCTCCGCCGAGCGTTTCGAGCTCCTGCTCGTTTAGATTCAGGGCTGTCACGTGCCGTAGCACCGCGGGGTCGAAGTCGGGGTCGAGCACGAGCCCGCCGATCTTGGCGGGACGGACGAGCGCCTGCCCGTCGAGCGCGACCCGCCGATCGCGCGCGAGCACGGCGAGGACGTCGACCGGGAAGTCTGCCCGCGTGAGCGCGCCGACCTGCACCCAGTCGGCCCGCCCGACGGAACGCGCGTCCGCAATCGTCCACGGCGTGCCTGGGTCGGTCAGTGTCAGCTCGCGCTCCTCGCCCGTGTACCGCAGCTCGAAGCTGGCCGTGCTCGGGGCAGGGAGCCAGTCGAACGGGACGCCGAGCGCCGCCAGGGGGCTGACGAGCGTTCGCCGGTCGGACTCGGCGCAACGGGCGAGGATCCGGGAGCTGCCGCCGAGCAGCCGCAACGCGCGCGCTGCGTGATAGGGCGCGCCGCCGACGCGCGGCGGGCCGCCGTCGATGGTGTCGCGCGCGAGGTTCCCGATCACAGCGATGCCGCGCACAACGGCCTACTCTAGAACCGCCGCCTCCCCAGCGTCGCGATCGCGTAGGCGAGCGCAAAGGTGACGACGAAGCTCGGCAGCGTCGCCCCGATCCCGTAGTCCGGCGGCTCGCCGATCGCATCCGTCCACCAGGAGGGACCGACCGGGTGGAGCCACTGGTAGAGCCCGAACCCGGCGATCCAAGCGGCGAGCATCCCCCAGCGCGCCGATGGCGCCCGGAAGACGTCGTCCGCGCCGTACCGCGCCCCGGCCGCGAGCCAGTCTGCGAGCAGCACACCGAAGAGCGGTACGAAGAACGATCCGAGCAGGATCAGGAAGCTCTCGTAGGAGAGCAGGTCTATCGTCAGCGCACCGACAGTCGCGACGGCCGCGACTACGACGATCAGGGCGCGCTGCGGCACGCCCGGTGCCAGATTCTGAACCGAGACAGCGGTCGAGTAGACGTTCGCAAATGCCTCGTCCGTTTCGTCCACCGTGACTGCGAGCAAGGCGAGCACCGCGCCGATGCCTCCCGCTGCGACAGCGACCGGGAGTGCCGCTGCGTCGGTGATGTCGCGCGAGAAGAAGAGGATTGCGCCGAGCGCCCACATCCAGGTGCTCGCGAGAAAGTACCCGCTGCTCGTCCCCCAGAACGCGGCTCGGCGCGTGCGGCTGAAGCGCGTGTAGTCGGCCGCGAGCGGTATCCAGGACACCGTGATCGCGACGACCACATCAGCGGCCTCGAGAATCGACCAGCCGCCCTCGCCGTCGCGTTCCCAGAGATTGCCGAACCCGGAGCCGTCGAGCGCCCACCAGGTCAGGTAGAGGAGCGACGCGAGAACGGCCCAGACCGCGAACTTGCGTACGAATTTCCGTACGAAGTCGATCGGACCGAGTAGGGCGAGCAGGAGCGCGACGCCGCCGAACACGAGCGTCCAGAGCCATTGGGCACGGAAACCGAAGAGCTCGTCGGAGAGCGCGGCCACGGCGAGCGCGATGATCAGCAGCTCGAAGATCGCAAAGCCGATGCACTGCGCCGCGTTCAGCACGGTCGGTCCCCACGAGCCGCGCTGCCCGAGCGGAGCCCGCATCAACACCATCGCAGGCACCCGCGCGTCGGCTCCGATCATCCCGGCGAGCCCGAGCATTCCGTTGCCGATCGCGCTTCCGATCAGGATCGCGAGTAACGCCTCCGGCAGCGCGAGCGCCGGAACGAAGATCGTCGCCGCGACGAGTACGAGCAGCGAGACACCGAGATTCCCCCAGAGCAACCCGGTGTCGAGCAACCCGAGCACGCGGAGGCGCTCGGGCACCGGCTTGATTCCCCAGGCGGGAGTTCGATCCATCGCTGCAGCTCCTCCCTTCGCCGGCATTACCCGGATCAGGTCCTACGGGTCTGTTCTCAGCCTCGAGCGAGGCACCCCGGTCGTCGCACTCTAACGAGAACGGGACGCCTCTCGGCGTCCCCGTTTTCGTTCTTTCCCCCTTGCCGCGGCGGACCCCTCTCGCCGCAACCAGTGGACAGGGTACCGGGGTCTGCGCCGATGTCAATTTCAAGTGATAATCAGGCGGCGAGCAGGCGACGCAGGACGAACGGGAGGATGCCGCCGTGGCGGAGATACTCGCGCTCGCGCGGGGTGTCGAGCCGCACGCGGGCCGTGAAGGTGATGTCGTCGGCCCGCACGGTCACCTCGCTCGACGCACCGTTCTCGATCCCCTCGATCGCGTAGCGCTCCCGGCCGGTCAGGCCGAGGGTGGCAGGGGTTTCGCCGTCGCGGAACTGCAACGGCAGGATCCCCATCATCAGCAGGTTCGAGCGATGGATCCGCTCGTAGCTCTCGGCGATCGCGGCCCGCACGCCGAGCAGGTTCGGGCCCTTGGCGGCCCAGTCGCGCGACGAGCCGGAGCCGTACTCCTTGCCGGCGATCACGATCAGCGACGTTCCTTCCGCGAGGTAGCGCTCCGACGCTTCGAAGATCGTCGTCTCGTCCCCGGAGGGCAGGTGCACCGTCCACGTGCCCTCCGAGCCGGGCACGAGCTGGTTGCGCAGGCGGACGTTCGCGAAGGTGCCGCGCACCATCACCTCGTGGTTGCCACGGCGTGAGCCATAGGAGTTGAAGTCCTTCCGTTCGACCGCATGGTCGAGGAGGTAGCGCCCGGCAGGCGAGTCGAGCTTGATCGCGCCGGCGGGAGAGATGTGGTCGGTCGTGACCGAGTCGCCGAGGATGACGAGGCAGCGTGCGCCCGCGATGTCCTCGAAGCGCTGCGGGGCCGCCGGCATCTCGTCGAAGTAGGGCGGCCGGCGCACGTAAGTGGAGTCCGGCTCCCAGGCGAACAGCTCCCCTTCGGGAACCGGGAGGCTGCGCCATTGCTCGTCGCCGGTGAAGACGTCCGCGTAGGTGGAACGGAACATGTCTTCGTGCACGGACGCCGCGATCGTTTCCTGGATCTCCAGCGAGGTCGGCCAGAGGTCGCGCAGGTAGACGTCGTTGCCGTCGTCGTCCTCGCCGAGCGGCTCCTCGAGCAGGTCGATGTCCATCCGGCCCGCCAGCGCGTAAGCGACCACGAGCGGCGGTGAGGCGAGGTAGTTCGCCTTCACCTCCGGGTGGATGCGCGCCTCGAAGTTGCGGTTTCCGGAGAGCACGGAGCAAACGACGAGGTCGCCCTCGGCGACCGCCGCCGAGATCTCCTCCCGGAGCGGGCCGGAGTTGCCGATGCACGTCGTGCAGCCGTAGCCGACTGTGTGGAAGCCGAGCTCTTCGAGGTAGGGGGTCAGGCCGGCGCGGTCGTAATACTCGGTCACGACCTTCGAGCCCGGGGCGAGGCTGGACTTCACCCAGGGCTTGCGCTGCAGGCCGCGCTCCACGGCCTTCTTCGCGAGCAGGCCGGCGCCGACCATCACCTGCGGGTTCGACGTGTTCGTGCAGGAGGTGATCGCGGCGATGACGACGCTGCCGTGCTCGAGCTCGTAGTCCTCGCCCGCAACGGGAACGCTCGTGCGGCCGGGACTGACGACGGCGACCGGGACCGAGTCTGGCTCAGGTTCCGGCGAGCCGCCCGGTGCCTGGCCCGAAGTCGGGTCGCTCGCGGGGAAGGTGTCGGCGACCGCCTTGTCATCGCTCCCATTCGTCAGCGGCGCGGAGACGCCAAAGGTGCCCAAGGAATCGAGGAACGCGGTCTTCGCGTGCGAGAGCGGCACGCGGTCCTGGGGGCGGCGCGGGCCGGCGAGCGACGGCACCACCGTCGAGAGGTCGAGCTCGACCACCTGCGAGTAGGTCGGCTCCTCGCTCGGGTCGTGCCAGAGCAGGTTCTCCTTGCAGTACGCCTCGACGAGCGCGAGCCGCTCCTCGCCGCGGCCGGTCAGGCGCAGGTAGCTGAGGGTGAGGTCGTCGACGGGGAAGAAGCCGCAGGTGGCGCCGTACTCGGGCGACATGTTCCCGATCGTCGCGCGGTCCGCGAGCGGCAGCGTCGAGAGCCCGTGGCCGAAGTACTCGACGAACTTTCCGACGACGCCCGCCAGGCGCAGGATCTCGGTCACGGTGAGGACGAGGTCGGTCGCGGTCGCGCCTTCGGGGAGCTCGCCTGTCAGCTTGAAGCCGACCACCTGCGGCACGAGCATCGAGAGCGGCTCGCCGAGCATCGCAGCCTCTGCCTCGATCCCGCCGACGCCCCAGCCGAGGACGCCGAGGCCGTTCACCATCGTTGTGTGCGAGTCGGTGCCGACGAGCGTGTCGGGAAACGCCTGGCCGTCGCGCTCCTCGACGACGCGCGCGAGGAACTCGAGGTTGACCTGGTGCACGATTCCCGTCCCGGGCGGCACGACCTTGAACTCGCGGAACGCCTTCTGGCCCCAGCGGAGGAACGCGTAGCGCTCCCTGTTCCGCTCGAACTCGAGCTCGACGTTGCGCGCGAAGGCGCCGCTCGTGCCGAAGACGTCGACCTGGACGGAGTGGTCGATCACGAGCTCGACCGGGATCAGCGGGTTGATCTGCTCCGGGTCACCGCCGAGGTCGGCCATCGCGTTCCGCATCGCGGCGAGGTCGACGACGGCCGGGACGCCGGTGAAGTCCTGGAGCAGGACGCGCGCGGGGGCGAAGGAGATCTCGCGGCTCGGCTCGTCGGTCGCGACCCAGCCGGCGACCGCCTCGACGTCCTCGCTGTCGCCGTTTCGGAGCACGTTCTCGAGCAGGATCCGCAACGTGTACGGGAGGCGGGCGACGTCCCAGCGCTCCTGCAGCGCGTCCAGGCGGTGGATCTCGAGCTTGCGATCGGCGACGGTGAGAGTGGAGCGAGCGGAAACGTCGTCGGCCATGCGTCGATTCAATCAAAGCAGGCTCCGAGGGCCGTTCGGGACGTGTCCCAGGGACTGTCCCTAGGACACGTCCCTTCCGGGCGAGAGCCGAACGGGGAGCTACGGGTAGCGAGCCCCGGCCACGACCCATGCAGCTTCAGGGGTCTTGGCGCGAACCGGGATCTGCGAGAGCAGATCCCGGTTCTGTTGCGCCCGAATAGGTCAGCGCAAGCGGCGTAGCGGCACGGTCGTCGTCGGACCGACGTTGCCGGCCCGGTCGACCGCTGCCACCGAGACCGCCGTGCGCAGGGACGCACGTGTGATCGTCACCGCTGGTTTCGTCACGGAGAGTGTTCGCGCTCCGATCCTGACGCGGTAGCCGCGAATGCCCCCTGGATCGCGCACGGCAGGCCACGAGAGCACCACCGTCCGGGTCGTCCGCCGGACCGCCACGGTGCGGATCGCCGGCGGCCGGGCCGTATCGCGCAGGAGCCGGCCCTGCTCGTCCACGATCCCGAAGCCCAGCTTGAAGTGAACCGTGACGGGCTGGCTCAGGTGGCCGACAGCGTCGGCGGCGCGCACGGAATAGCTGCCCGTGTCGCCCGGGGGCGGCGGGATCAGCAGCGCCGAGGTTCGCGCGACTTCGCGCACAAAGCGCCCGTTCTCGTAGACCCGATAGGCGACCGGGCCGACGTCGTCGGTGGAGGCGGCCCACGAAACGGCGACGAACCCGCTGGGATCGTCCCTGACGACGAGTGCACCGGGTGCGGTCGGCGGGATCCGGTCGGGGGAGTCGAGGCGCTCGAAGAAGAGTGAATCTTGGATGTCCGTCCAGGATCCCGAGTGGCCGTAGTAGTCATCGCGACCGCTGTCGAGTACGTGCGTCTCGAGCTCATTGCCCGAGAGTGTCGAGGTCATCAAATCCGCTTCGAGGTCGCAGACGTGGCCGTCGTCACACGAGTTGGGCGCAGCGTCAGCGACGGCGCCGAGGACGTGGATGAGCTCGTGTACCCCGACGACCGGCCGCAGCGAGTCGCTCGCGGTTGCGCGGCAAGAGTCGAGGTAGACGATTGCGACCCCCGGTCTCCCGAAGCCACCGGCCGGGGCACCCTGCCCGCAGACCCGCTCGAAGCCGGACTGGCCCGTCGGCCCGTCGTAGTAGATGAGGTAGACCTTTTCGGATTCGTTGAACCCGGCCTCCGAGGCGAGCAGTAGCCGGATCTGGTTGAACGCGGCACTGATGCCCGTGATTGCCTGCGGCAACTCGACGTTCGTGATGTCGAGGGCACCGAACGCGGTTGCGCAGGCGACCGGGAAAAGGTCGAATCGGGGCGAGCGAGCAGCGTCCTGCGAACGCCACCACGCTTCGATTGCGGCCGCGTCGCCGACGATTCTCGGTGCCAGCTCTCGGAAGCGGTCCGGGCCTCCGGGCGGACGGACGTACGCAACATGCACGGCATATCCCGGTGTGGCGTCGGGTTGCCGGTCGACCGCCGACGAGTCGGTGCCACACCACGGCATCGGTGTCGATGCATGTGCGGGCGCCGCCGCACCCAGCGCGGCGAGCGTCGCCATACCCATGAGCAGGCGCTTCACGCGCACAAGGTACTTGCAGCGCGGCACGGCTACGATGATTCCATGGTCGTGGCCGCCACGCTCGAAAGGTTCCTCCGCAACTCGTTCCCCGACGCCAGCGCGCTCGCCGTCGAGGACAGGACCGGCGGGGGCGACCACTTTCAGGTGACGGTCGCCAGCGGCCGCTTCGATGGACTCACGCTCGTCGAGCAGCACCGACTCGTCTACGAGGCGCTCGCCGAGCCCCTCGCCGACGGCTCGATCCACGAGCTCCGAATCAAAACGAGAGGAATCGCATGAGCCAGTCGATGTCACAGTTGGGCGAGCAGATCAAGGAGATCATCGAGAGCGAGCCGGTGAGCGTGTTCATGAAGGGCACGCCACAGCTCGTCATGTGTGGCAACTCCGATCGCGCGCTGCGCGCGCTGCGCGCCGCCGGAGCCCCGGTCACAGCCGTCGACGTGCTGCCGGACCCGCAGATCCGACACGAGCTCTCGGCTCTGTCCGGTTGGCCGACGATTCCGCAGGTGTTCATCAAAGGCGAGCTGATCGGCGGCGCCGACATCGTCGACGAGCTCTACGCGAGCGGGGAGCTCCAGGCAAAGCTCGACGAGGCGCTCGGGACCGAGCGCGAGTCGACGGAGCGGACCGTGGTGCTCGCGTGATCAATCCGCTCCCCGATCCGGTGCCACCCGCCCCGCGGCCCGATCCGGCCCCCGATCCCCTGCCGCCGCGGCCGCCGGACCCGGATCCAAGCGGTCCTAGGCCCAACTAAACACCGCAACCCAGGCTTAACGCTGCTCTTATTCCGCGTTAAGACCTGCTGGATACAACCATGAGCGTGAACCGACGCGCCAACCTCGCCCGCAGCGCAGCTCTCGCCGCCGCCTCCCTCCTTGGCGGCCTGGTCGCGCTGGGCGGCGTGGCGCTCACCGGTGACCTGGGCGGCGGCACGACCACCGTGGTGCGGACATCCCCTGCCCCCACCGCCGCCGCCCAGGTGGCGCTCGACAAGGGCCTCAGCGTCCGCGAGATCTACTCGCGCGCAGCGCCCGGCGTCGTCCAGATCACCTCCACAGACAACTCCGTCCAGGACACACCGCGCCTCTCTCCGCCCAACGCGCCCGAGGCGCCGTCGCAGCAGGCGCTCGGTTCGGGCTTCGTGATCGACAAGGCGGGCCACATTGTCACGAACTACCACGTG
>Ga0136635_10000252_pt1 | contig 13940 bp, 16 predicted proteins | sample AntDrymeUQ852106_2_FD_105495 | JGI IMG/M metagenome (GOLD analysis project Ga0136635, IMG submission 105495) | Polar desert sand microbial communities from Dry Valleys, Antarctica - metaG UQ85 (21.06) | ecosystem: Environmental > Terrestrial > Soil > Desert | place: Antarctica: Dry Valley... | reverse complement strand
CTGACGATGTTGTTAATCGTGCAACCGAGATGGCAAGAGAACTTCTTAACAAAGATGTAGAGCGTCAAGCCTCTCTGCGAACGTACAGGGCAATTGAGAACAACCTACGTAAGATTGATACTAAGTCAGTTGGGCTTCAGGCAATAAAGACCTCTGTTGCAAATGCCACTGCTGCATTGAATGTCGATGTGACATACACTGACAATCTTAATTTGTACAGTAGGTTAGCAGCTTCTGGTACTCTGAACGAAATCTTGAAGTACTACAACAACAAAGGACTTGTATCAAATGTTTGCTCGATTTTCGAGCTTGGTCGCAATGGTTACGAAAAGCTCGTCCTTCGTATGCTTAACTCCAATGATCGAGAGCAGGTGATAAACGGACTTCGGCAGTTTGTACCAGAGATATAACAACGCCCCATACACACGACTGTCAAAAGTTTATCAGTACTCTTTGTACTTCAGTTGACGTAGGCTCGAATCAATTGTTAGTCCGCAATTTGCTAAGGGAATACTGTAAGTAAGGAAATATGTAGAGTCCTTATCAGGATTTCGTTAGCAATGGTACTGGGAGAAAGTCAAGCGGTTCAAGTTCTTAATACTTACATAAATTTTTGTAAGGTATTTCAGCAGGAAGGAACGATAACTGATGAAAATTTTAATCGTATTCGGTTCATCAACACCTGCATCAATGGACAACAAGATAAAATTAAGGAAGTTTGGGGGGATCTTTTTGACGAAGTTTACTGCTTATTGCAAAAGCCTGAAATAAAGCTAAGGCTTGAAAAGGAGCAAATTGAAATTCAACTTATTCGAGAAAAAAGAAGTTTGGATAAGCGGAAATCCCTTTCAAACCTAGAATCAAAAACTAATCCACAAAATAGCAAATCTAGTAAAAACTCTAGTGCTTCTTCAAAACAAGTTAAGACGGTTAACAAAACTGGAGTACAACAAAGTTTGTTAGGTAACAGTAACAGCAGAGGTACAAAGCAAAAACAAGCGAAGCGAAAAAATCAGGAAGATAAAATTCAGGAAAAAACTATAGAGCAGATACGAGAGATATTCTGGAGAAGTGTTGCGCGGGCAAAACAGGAAGAAGAAGCTAGAAAAAAATTAAGAGACCAAAATGTTCAAGCCATTCGTGAGATTCCTCCAATGTGCAGATTTGGTAATTCTTCAACATTTGAAGACATCATGGATGAACGAAGAGCAGAGGGCAAAGGTTATGGTGGTTCAAAATAGGCAATTCCATAACAGCGCAAGCCAAGTGCGATCGGATCTCACTTCAGCAGGGATTCTTATACAAAGCGATCGCCCTTGCCGTACATTTAGTCAAATCTTTGAGTAAAAATGAAGAGGACTGAAAAAGGCAATTCTCATGACCATCCGCGAAACGACCATTGCAAAATTGCAGCAACTTTCCGAACCACTTCTGCAAGAAGTGACCGATTTCATTGATTTTGTTATCCACAAACATCAAGTTAAAATTACTGACAGTCAGCCTGATGAAACGCTTGTGGAAGCATGGTCACAATGGTTTGAGGCTGTGGATTCCTTAGACGTAGCTCCATCTGAACCAGTTAGTAACTATCAGCAACTCCTACTCAACAAGTATCGGCAACAAGGTCTAGAGCTATGATCCTGTGCGATGCGGGGGTTTTGCTTAGTCTGGTAGATCGAACCCAACCCCAGCACAAGGCTTATAAAATCACAGTGATGCGTTTGGCAAAGCCTCTCGTCACAACTTGGTCATGCCTGACAGAAGCCATGTATCTTGCCCTCCATCGTGGGGGTTGGCAAATGCAAAAACAGTTGGGGCAGCTTCTTTTAGACAAACTGTTGACAGTTTACGAGATTCAAGAAAGTGACTATAGCCGTTTGTTTGCGCTGATGGAACAATATCGCGATCGCCCAATGGATTTAGCAGATGCGACCCTAGTTTTGACGGCTGAAAAGACAGGGTATCGTCAAATTCTCACCCTAGATTCAGACTTTTTGTTTTATCGGATTAGCGATCAAGACACCTTTGAAATCATTTCAGTCTGAAGCAATGAGTAACCAAATCACGATTTAGATGAGGTTTAGCAACGCCAGGATGTCCGTTTGAGTAAGCCACGCGATCGCCCTTAATTTCATCACGACACAAGCCAAGCGCGTAGGCGTAGCCCGTCGTAGACATCGCACTTCAGCAGATATTCTTACAAAAAGCGAGCGCCAAACCATAGCATAGATTTACAGTGCGTAGGCGTAGCCCGTCGTAGACATCATCGCTCGGTACTGCTTTCATTTCACAAAAATCAGATAAGACTGATATATTTAAGGTAAATATTTTTCATCTAATAATTGCACAAGAGTGTAAAGACATTTTTCGGGAAAAATAGTTAAATTAGTTTTAATTTGCACAAAATCAACCGCACTTTGATAAATATTCTCTAAATCATCCTGTAACTTGTTGATTAAATTCGTTGTCAAATGATTATCTAAGTCATATCTAAAGGTTTTAATTTCTCCAATCCAATGACGATAGTTTCTTTCATATTCTACCTGCCAATATTGAAGTAATAATAAATGAATAATGATTTGTCTTAAAATACTTTTGACTTTAGCTAAATCTCTTTTACCCAAACTGATTAATTCCTCAATTAAGTTTTCTAAATCAAGTTGGTTAAACTGCCTTTGTTTTAATAATTCAATGGTTTCTTCTAACCATAAATTTTCATCAGTTTCATAAAGTTGTTTTAAGTTGGTAGTAATTGTCATATTTTTACCTTTTCACCTAGATGAAATTTCTAGGGTTATTCCATTATTTTATAATATACAGTTTTCCTGGCTCTTACAAAGTTATATATAGAACTAGAGCAGCAGAATACCAGCCAGCTTGAGCAATCTGTGCGACACCGAACAGCCCGTCGTAGATATCGCTAGCTAACAGACACTTTTACAGAAAGCGCCATTGCCGTACATTTAGTCAAATCCTTAAATCAAAATGAAGAGGACTGAAAAAGGCAATTATAGTGACTATTTGAACAACTTTTGGTTGTTGCACATACTGATAGAGGGGAAAAGATACGAATTATCAGCGCCCGAAAAGCTACCCGCCAAGAGAAGAGGTTTTATGAAGAAGGAAGTTGAAAACGAAATGGAAGATGAATTACGTCCTGAGTACGATTTAGCTCAAATGGCAAGCGGGGTTAGAGGTAAATATGTTGAGCGATATCGTACAAAAACGAACCTAGTGCTTTTAGATCCCGATGTTGCCCAAGCTTTTCCTAACGATGAAGCAGTTAATGAGGCATTAAGGTTGTTAATCCAGGTTGCCCAGCGCCAGCAGCCCAACACTTTATGAGAGCGCAGTTGACAGGTTATCATTCTTGAAGCGATCGCAACCCTTTTTCATACCCTACGCATCTATAAAAGCAAAACCCTGAAATACTGTGAATTTTAGGTGGTGTTGGGTTAAAAAGGAAACTATGAAAATTATTAAACCCATCACCAACTGGCTAGAAATCCGCGCTTGTGCCCCTACATACAGCGGTTGGGTACTAGCGGGAATTGCGATTTGTTTTTTTGGGGCTGGTGTAAATACGATGGCTGGTTGGTTGTACGTTATTAGTGGGGTCAGTTTTGCTCTGCTAATTGTTGCAGCGGTTTTACCACAGCGATCGCTTGTCGGTTTAGTTGTCAAACGTCGTTTCATCAATCCAGTTTCCGCAGGCGACGAACTTACGGTACAATTAGAAATCCGCAACAAGACAAAACAGTCTGTTAACTTGCTGCAAGTTGAGGATATCTTGCCCATTGTTTTGGGCAAACCACTACACCAGCCAATCGAAACGATTAACAGCCAAGGTAGTTATAATTGGGTATACAATCACCCAACTGTGCGCCGGGGTGTTTATCGCTGGCAGACAGTGGAACTAGCTACAGGTGCGCCTTTAGGTTTATTTTGGTGTCGTCGTCAGCATGAATGTGCGGCAAAAGCGATCGTTTACCCGACTGTGTTACCCCTCACCAATTGCCCCCTAATAGACGAAATTGGGCAAGATGATAGCACTTCATCCGATCCGCGTGGTAAACCCTTTCAAACAGCCACAGCCGGATTAACGCGATCGCTTCGTCCTTACCGCACAGGCGATCCCATTCGTCTCATCCACTGGCGCAGCAGCGCCCGCTACGGAGAATTACGGCTACGGGAATTAGAAAAAGTTACAAACGGACAAGATATTATTATTGCCTTAGATAGTGCTGCGACGTGGGAAGAAAACAACTTTGAGCAAGCAGTAATTGCCGCAGCGTCGCTGTATTTTTACGCAAAAAGGCAACAAATGCAAGTGCAACTGTGGACAGCAGCCACAGATTTAGTTAAAGGTGAAAAAATGGTTTTAGAAACTTTAGCGGCAACTCATCCAGGGGAAGACAATATCACAAAAGCGCCTAATAAGCCTTTAATTTGGCTGACTCCAAATGAGGCGATCGCCGGACTTCCTAATGGTAGTGGTTGGATATTATGGCAGAATACATCAACCGTAAATTGGGATTACCCAGGAATTATTATCCAAAGCGATCGCCCACTGCAACCCCAACTACAAAAACAATTAAGTTCCTGAGTGAATTTAAATTGTCAACATTTGTGAATCGTCATAAATCTAGCCTGCGCGTTAAGCTTCGATGATATTGGAGATTTTGCAGATTCCAGCAGCCACCGAATAATACCCTATTGGGAAACCAGGGCAAACTTAAAAACCTCATAATGGGGAAATCTCCCCAGTAATAGCTCACTGAGGCTGAGGTACAATGCAAAGAAATATTTAAATTATGAGACGCTCCTTCTTATGATCAGACCAGAAGTTAACACAAAATCCAGTGATAAAAACTTAGAGGCAATGCGCCATTTTTCCGAACAATACGCCAAGCGTACTGGAACCTACTTCTGTTCTGAACCCTCTGTAACCGCAGTCGTTATTGAAGGACTTGCCAAGCATAAAGACGATTTAGGTGCGCCTTTGTGTCCTTGTCGCCATTACGAAGACAAAGCAGCTGAAGTCAGCGCGACATTTTGGAACTGTCCTTGTGTACCCATGCGAGAACGCAAAGAATGCCATTGTATGCTGTTTCTTACCTCAGACAACGAGTTTGCAGGTGAAATGCAAGAAATTTCTTTAGAAACAATCAAAGAAGTTCGCGATAGCATGGGTTGATGGAAAGCATCCCCAGCGACTTTTGGCAAGGCGTAGAGCAGTTCAATTCTGGACAGTTCTACGCCTGTCATGACACATTAGAGGCTCTATGGATCGAAGCATCAGAGCCAGAAAAAAGCTTTTATCAAGGCGTTTTACAAATTGCTGTAGCCTTGTATCACATGAGTAATCGTAACTGGCGAGGTGCAGTAATTTTATTAGGAGAAGGAAGCAATCGCCTGCGACGTTACCCATCAACATACAGTGGTATTGATGTTGACGAATTATTATATCAGAGTGTGTCATTGTTGAGCGCACTACAAAAAGCCGGAGCCGAAAAGATTACCGCTCTTGACTTGAGTCAAGATGAAACCTTGACTTTACCCAAGATTTTACTCGTTAACGAATCAGAGGATTAAGGACTAGGACTGGGAGACCAGGGAGACAAGGGGGACAAGGGGGAGCGTTCTTGAGCAATCTTATCGCAGGGAGAAATATTTCTTCTTTCTTGCCCTTTTCCCTTTTCCCTTTACCCTTTTCCCCTCCTCAAAAAGATGTGTAGTGGCGAAACAATAAAGTTTTAGAAAGCGTCAAGAGTTTTAGCCAGTGCCTAATCCACAACTAGTGTAGATTGTGTATTTTATCCAAGACACGACTAAAACTGCGTTACTTTTTGTTTCGTAGTAAGCACGGAGAGTGCTTAATATTAAGCACTCTCCGTGCTTACTACAATAAAACACTTAAGATAATTAAAGTAAAAATCAAAATCTTAAATCCTAAATTACTATCATGCCCTGGTATAAATTGCCCCAATTACACATGCATCGCTTTGGATTAGCCTTAATCTTACCAGTTGCTCTGGTGGGAACTATAGCCTTTCCTATCCAACTGCAAAGCGCTACAGCACAAACTTCTGCACAACAAGGACGCCCACTGCAAATTAAGTCGGATACACAAGAATACGACGCCAAAACGCAAGTAGTAACAGCGCGTGGTAACGTGCAAATGGTTTATCCGGCTCGGCAAATTCAAGCCACAGCTGCCCAAGCTCAATATTTTAGCAAAGAACGCCGCATCGATTTCAGTGGCAATGTTTACATTTTGCAACAGGGTGCTAATAGCATCAGAGCAGAGAAAGTTACATATCTAATTGACGAAGGACGATTTGTAGCATTACCGCAAAACAATCGCCAGGTAGAATCAATCTATTTGGTGAACGATACCAACGTTAACGCACCATCTGCTGCACCCGCTCCGAAAACACCGCCTTTCAAGCGTTCTAATTAGAAATAATCGCTTCATTTAGGGTACATAAACTGTGAAAATTGTTTTAGAAAACATTCACAAATCTTACGGCAAACGAGTTATTGTCAATCGCGTTAACATTTCTGTCGCTCAAGGAGAAATCGTCGGTTTGCTTGGACCCAATGGAGCGGGGAAGACAACAACATTTTATATTGCCACAGGTTTAGAAAAACCCGATCATGGAAACGTTTGGTTAGATAGCCAGAATATTACTGAGATGCCAATGCACAAAAGGGCGCGATTGGGCGTTGGTTATTTAGCGCAGGAAGCGAGTATTTTTCGCTCTTTGAGTGTGCGGGATAACATTCTTTTAGTGCTAGAGCAAACTAATGTGCCACGATTAGAATGGTCAGGGAGAGTACAAAATTTACTGCGGGAGTTGCGTTTGGAAAAAGTAGCTAACAGTAAAGGAATTCAACTTTCTGGTGGTGAGCGACGCCGGACAGAATTAGCGAGAGCTTTGGCGGCTGGGAGTTCGGGACCCAAATTTTTGCTTTTAGATGAGCCATTTGCGGGAGTTGATCCGATCGCTGTTTCGGAAATTCAGCATATTGTGGCGAAATTGCGCGATCGCAACATGGGTATCCTCATCACAGATCACAATGTCCGCGAAACCCTCGCTATCACAGACCGTGCTTATATCATGCGTGAAGGGCAAATTCTCGCGTCCGGTACAGCTGAAGAACTTTATAATAACCCGCTGGTTCGGCAATATTACTTAGGCGATAACTTCCAGGTCTAGTCATGTGTCCTTTGTCTTTTGTCTTTGAGTAATGACCCTTCGGGTTCACCACATGCTTTAAGCCGGGAAACCCGTCCAACGCAGTGGTTCACCAACGACTAATGACTAATAACTCATGACTAATAACTAATAATGAAATATAAGCCTTTTTATACCCTAAATTCGCTGCTGCCTTTTTCGATCATGGATCGCTACCTCACCAAGGAATTGATCCCACCGTTTTTATTTGGTGTTGGTGCCTTCTCATCACTTGCTGTCTCAATTGGCGCTGTATTTGAGTTATTGCGGAAAGTTGTAGAATCCGGGCTACCACTAGCTACCGCAGTGCAAGTTTTTTTATTAACGCTACCAACTTACATCGTTTTAGCCTTCCCCATGTCTACGCTGTTAGCTACTTTGATGACATACAGTCGTCTTTCTAGCGAAAGCGAATTAATTGCTCTGCGTGGCTGTGGGGTGAGTGTATATCGCATGGTGTTAACTGCCGTAATGTTGAGTTTGTTGGTTACAGGAGTGACATTTTTGTTTCAAGAGCAAATTGCACCAGCATCAAAATACCAAGCAACTGTTACTTTAGAAAAAGCACTAAAATCGGGAGCGCCAGCAGTTAGCAAGCAAGATAACTTTCTTTATGCAGAAAAGCGGGAAGTCAAGCAACTTGATGGCAAGAAGCAAAAAATTCTCACCCGCTTATATTATGCCGACCAATTTGATGGCAAACGCTTCAAAGGTTTGACAATTATAGATCGTTCGCAGCAAGAAAAAAAGGAAGGTTTTAATCAAATTATTATTGCCGATTCCGGTGAATGGAACCCATCACAAAACACCTGGAATATGTACAAAGGTACAATTTATTTAGTTGCTCCTGATAGTTCTTATCGCAATATTATCCGATTTGAAAAGCAACAATTACAACTGCCCCGCACAGCATTTGATTTGGCAGGAAAAAGCAAAGATTACGATGAGATGAATATCTCCCAAGCTTTAGAACAACTGGAACTCGAACGCCTCGGCGGTGATGATAAAAAAATTCGGAAACTCAAAATTCGGATTCAAAATAAAATTGCCTTGCCGTTTGTGTGTGTAGTTTTTGGTTTAGTGGGCGCAGCGATGGGCACCATCCCACAGCGTACTGGGCGAGGAACCAGTTTTGGTATTAGCGTTATAGTTATTTTTTCTTATTACTTATTTGGTTCTGTTACTAGTGCCCTAGGCGAGGCAAATGTTGTATCTCCCTTTATGGCGGGTTGGTTACCAAACTTTCTTGGTTTAGGAACAGGTATATTTTTATTGATACGGGTTGCCCGACGATGAATAAAGGTAAAAGGTAAAAGGTAAAAGGTAAAAGGTAAAAATCTTGTACCTTTTTATTTTTACCTTGTCTGAACAGACTGAATTTATGAGAAAATTGATTCGTCTTTAAGGAGTGTAGTTACGACATTCCGGAGCACCAGGATTTTCCCTACAGTATTCTTCAAAAGAAGTTTTAGCTGATACCATGCTTTCAGCTTTTTGATGAGCTGCTTCTGCTTGCAGTTCTTCTACTTCATCCCAAGCCGCAGCACAAGCCTTAGAATAAGCACCTCTGACTGTACAAATAGCACGAGCATCTTCAATCGCTTTTTGAATTCTGTCCTCCAGCACAAGTCCTTTAGGAGAGTCCACAAAGTCGCTTTTTGTCAAGATGTCAGTAATTGAGATAATGCCCAACAACTTGCCTTGAATCACTGGTGCTCTGCGGATACCAGTATTGGCAAACAACCGCGCTACAAATTCCACACCCAAATCGGGATTGACAACAATGCAAGGTTTGCTCATAATTTCGTAAACCCGCACTGCTTTGGGGTCTTTGCCGTAAGCGGTTATTTTGTAGACAATATCTGTTTCAGTAACAATACCATAGGCATCATTTTCATAGCGGCGATCCACGACTAAAGCACGTAGCTTTTTATCTTTCATCAGTTCCACAGCTTCCGCTACAGTCTGAGAACCGCGAATGGTAACTACGTCCTTGGTCATGATATCTTCAGCTTTCATCATGGCTATAGCCTCCCGTTAAATAGGATGGTACGGTAGGATCGCGCATTGCTCAACTCTCGCCCACAACAATAAAGTTAGAGCAGCTTTCAACTTTAGATGATATCCAAAGTAACCAAGGCGCAAAACCGAGGATAAATAGCTTGACTTTTGTATCACTCTCCTGTCCAAGTCATCATAGAACCCTTCGCGAAAGAATCTGATCAGGTGAAAAAAAAAGTAAAGTTTCTAAGGAATGCACCTGCATTGTTAATGACGGTGGGACTGTAGAAAGGTTAGGATTAAGTTAAAATGCAACTTCTTCTACTGAGAAATTTCCGTAAGCGTTCAGACTTGATTTGTAATACCAATTGTTTATAATGTAGCCCTTTTTCTGGAAGCCGCTGGCTCTAAGAACAAAACCTGCCCACCCAGGCTTGTTAAGCGCATTTTTCTAGAATTGGTATAATATTTGAAGATGAGATTTTCAGAAAATTTCATTATTACCCTTCAGTCTGAATGCACTCTTGAAAGCTCGGTTTTGAATTTGTTGAAAGTTTCGCCAGTAGCCAGTAAATCTAAATTCAAGGATTCGAGTGCCCATGTCACCTCAGCGTTATCCCCCCGCTTACTTACGTTACCTCAGAGCCAGGTTATGGAATTTCAGTAGACCGGCTTTTTGGGGAACAGCGATTTTTTTATCTGTGCTAGGGCTGGGAATTCGGGAATACTGGGCAAACCCAGATTTTTTAACGTTTTTGCAAAATAATAAGCAAGCTGCTACACAGAAGCCTGCTGACTTATCTCTTTCAGATGAAGATAGAGCGATCGCAGCTGATATTGATAACTTACCAGTACTGATTAATGACGCTCAACAATCAAATTTGCTAGTTGCACCCAGCACGCGAAAGCAAAAAAGTCAAGAAAATAACAGCAAAAGCTTATTAGATGATTTAATTAGCAAACAGCAGGAAGCTGCTAAAAATGCTAAGTCAAATCCTGGAGGAATAGTTGATAATGTACCCGCTTCAAACGTGACAAATCCTTTTGTCGCACAAGCACAAAGTTTATTGCAGGCTGGGACTGCTAATACGGGTAGCCAGTTATTCGGTGTCAAGTCAAGAGATGCATCATCTGTACAACCAGGTATAGCAGGAAGTTCCTCTAACTTGGGTATTGTTGAGGCTCAAACCAACAATAATCAAAATCCTGCCCCAATCAGCGCTTTACAAACAGCAATCAACTCTTCGACACAGAAAGCCTCAAGTTTAAATAATACTACTTCTACTCAGACAAATACCATTGGGCGATCGCTAAATGGCAACGATTTACCAAATCAGGGTTTCTCCACAAACACTCCGTTGAATACAAACCCCAACGATCCGATTACTCCAACGGGTTACCAAAAGCCAACAGTCACGAATCAGCCGCCAAATTATTACACAAATTTCCCTGGTTCTCAACTGGGGACAAGCTACCAAAAGCCAACAGTCACGAATCAGCCGCCAAATTACTACACTAACTCTGGTACTCAGCCAACTGTAACCAATCAGCCGCAAAATTATTACGGTAATTTAAATAATCTTCAGCCATTGCCTAGCGTAGTCACACCAACATCAACGGTATCGCCGGGAACTTCTGCTGCACCGAATAATTTTGCACCATACTCTCCCCAGGCTCCAAATCAAGGTGCTGTCCAGCCGAGCAACCAAGTTGGATATGGTAATGGCAATTCTTATCCCAGTTTGCCGCAAACGCAATCACCTCAGTCTAATCTTACAGTTCCTCCCCTGTCAGCAGGACAGTATGGTGGGGTTAATATTAATGGTTACACGTATCCTTAATGAGTTAGCAGCAAGTTCAATAGTTGCTCACGCCCTGCGGGTAATTCTCTGCCCTTGCCAAAACGTACATTCAATATCACCCCATCAGCCTCTTGCAACAACCCCGGAGCCTTATGGGGACAGCCTTCAAGGGTTCGGGGAGACGCAACTCTTAGAGACGCTCCGCGAACGCGAACATCCGATCCGGTCGTGGGGTATCGAGGAACGAGTTCACTTATACTGTCCCCAAATGCCCGTGGTCAGGACTCGCTCTTGGACTTAACGCAACTGCCTATTATATCACTGGCTAGAAAAAAGAGACTAATATTTTTCAGCTATGCCTGAAGAAACCTTAAATTATCACTCTTAAGTTAGATGTTGTGGGGTCATACCCCATCTTTAATATGTAAAGAAAGAATTAAAGAATTAATTGAACATTATGCACTACTATCAATGATATCCCAAAAATTTATTTGATATTTAACAAATGCGACGCTTATGATAATCGTGCCTTGTAAAGTAGCCTTCCAAGCCTTTAGCGGGTAATAATTTTGTAAATATTGGCGCATGATTGCAGAGCATGGGAGCAATGTCTCACCAGTGCTTTGTCTACGCATCCTAACTTCATCTGAAATTAGGAATGTAGGACTTACGCATTTTACTTTCTATGCAGCTATGTGGACTAACAACACGGTGCATTCGTAGTGCAGTTGTGTAGTCCAGTTGTTTAGTCTGTGGGCGATCGTCAAGCGCATTTTTTCCCATTTCTATCCCAGGCATTGCATAAAAAATTAGTGCTCAGACCTAGTTAAGAATACACAGCGAAAGTAAACAAGGTTATGTGACCTAACCCGTGCTCGTAGGGCTATGGTGACACAATCAGATTTTTGTCAATGCGTAAGTTCTAGAATTTAAAACTGAGAATTTTCCGGGTATAAATAAAGCTGCGTGAAAGCATGAGTGTAAGGTTGTGTGTTCCCCGTTAGTGATACGCATTTTTTGACAAAAACCAGCAATTTCTATTGCCATACCCTGTCCCGATCGGATTATCTAACGGAGATTTTCAATGAATATATTTGTGCGCTTTTTTGGCGCAGCAGCTTTCGCAATATATGCAGTAGCTGCTGTATCTGATGTTGCTTTTTCACAGGAGGCTCCGACTGCTTCCCCTGACAGAATAACACAGAAAATTTGCTCTAGTGATGCAGTGGAGAGTTTGTTACCTCCATTAAGCCAGCCAAGTAATTCTCCAATTTCCTACCTGGCACAGCAAGGTTTTATACAAACTAGTAACGGTTCGTGGGTTTGTTATGCGAATGACCCAAAAAAGGAGGGACGTTATTACACCCTCTTAAAGGTTCAACAGATAGATGGAAAGCTCGTAGCAAGTTCTTTCCTCGACCAGGATAGTTTGATTGAGGGGCAAGAAAACCGCAGCTTAGATTTCTTCATGACACTTGTTGATAACTATACAAATACAACCCGGAACAACCGGGAAAGTATACGTAAGTATTTACAGACATTTATATCGCTAGTACGCTCCGGGAAGATACAGGCTTCACGCCGTGGTTATCTGTTTGACCAACCCAGCCGTAGTTTTGTAATGTACCACCCGCTGAATGCGGGAGAACTCAAGGGTACGGGGATTACCATAAACATCAATTCACCGTCTAACTTGGGTTCTAGCCAAGTCCGTTAGGTTAAGTCCAATTTTATTTGGTGGAGGTTAATTGTGTTGAAGTCAGTGGTAAACAGGGTTGCGTTGTCTTTAGCGGCAGTAATGGCAGTTATTCAGCCTGCTTCCGCTCAACTGAATATAGGACGCTATGGTGTTCAACCAGGATTGGAGCAAAATTATCTCCAGTACCAGCTTGCGGGGCAAAGTCTTAGTCAGATGCGAGGCATTCCTGGGTGTCTTACAGGATTTGGACTTGGTTGCAACAAGACTGGAGAGGTACTCCAACAATTAGTTGAACAAAATAACAAAACTAGCTATTCCAACCTGCTGATGCGTGCAGCAGGTGGAGAGGAAAACTACCGTAATTTCTCTAACTTCTACGGTAACAACCCCCGTCTGCCTGAAGTTCCATATTCGTCTTTTTGGCAAAACGATGCCAGAAACATTGTGGATGGCTATCAGTATCTTCTTGGGCAACAAGTTGGTCGGACTCCGGTAGAAAATCTGGGAACGATAACCAAGAACTTCTACTGGTCCCCATTATCGGGAGACAATAACTCACTGAGTCTCCGGAGTGGATTGCTGGATTTCAAATATTCTTACGGACGTCTGCTTTTAGAAGAAGTCTCAAAAATTCCTAACCTTGAGCAGCAGATTCAGTCTCTGGGTTTGCCAAAAGAAGTGACGCAGTATTACTTGGATAACTTCTCTAGAGGTTTCCAAGCGTTGAATGCAGGAAATGAGAATGCACTCAAAGACAGCATTTTACACATACTTTCCGTTCCCTTCTCCCCATCAGGAGGAGAACTTGGGCGTCCGTTTACGGGAATTCCGAATGAGTTTGATTCGCTATATGGACAAGCTTTAGAAGGAAATTCCTTTTCGGGTAGTCCTGTAGTCACCTTAGAGCCAGAAGCGATAAGCCTTGATATTCCTGGTGAGGGAGAAGGATATGGCTTGATTCCAGGTGGTTCCGGTAATCAGTTCCCTACTTGGGTGTTAGGAATTCTTCCCCTAGGACTGCTTTTCTTTTTATTGTCTAGTGGTGGAGATAGTGGAGGTAATTCCGGGTCAAGAGGGACTCTTATTTCCAACGGTGGAGAAACTGGTGTCACTCCTCCCCCTAGCCCCAGCCCTACCGTATCCCCTACTATGTCTGATGGCAATGGTGTTGCTAATAACAATCAGAGTGTCAATGGT
>Ga0136635_10000251_pt1 | contig 13962 bp, 11 predicted proteins | sample AntDrymeUQ852106_2_FD_105495 | JGI IMG/M metagenome (GOLD analysis project Ga0136635, IMG submission 105495) | Polar desert sand microbial communities from Dry Valleys, Antarctica - metaG UQ85 (21.06) | ecosystem: Environmental > Terrestrial > Soil > Desert | place: Antarctica: Dry Valley... | reverse complement strand
TCCCGGCTCCCATCACCGTGTCATGTGGGCCGGGCTGTCGAGCAGCACCGACAGCAGCTGGACCAGCTTGTACTCGGGCAGGTCGGACGGCGTCCGAATCCGCTCGAAGGGCTGGATGGTCGTGAACGCGGTGACGGCCCGCTGGTGGGTCTTGGACGCTGGCTTGGCAAGCACGAGCCGGCTGATGTGGTCGACGACCTCATCGAAGCGGGCGGGCAGTGGCGGCAGCCACTCCCCTATGGTGCGGTGGCGGACCCCGCTCTTCGGCCAGTAGCCGCCGGCGAGACCCCAGTGCGCGCGCCACGAGCCGAGCATCCGGCTGATCGAGGTCCAGGCGTCGGCGACGTCGGGGAAGCCGTCCGGGCGTACCCAGCCGAACGGCTGCTGACCCATCGAGTTGACCTGGTGGAGCAGCGAGTACGCGAAGTCTTCCTTCTTGCTCGGGGGCATGACCTCGAGTCCAAGGGCGCGGTACGTCGCAATGGCGTCCTGGGTGGGCGTGCGGGTCTTGTCCCCGGTCGACGCCGCAAACTCCGGATGCGCGACCAGTGCTCGCAGCGTTGTCTTGATGTCTGTGCCCGACTGAACGAACGTGTTGGTGACTGCATCCACCACGGCCGGCGACGGGTCGTCGCTGATGAACCGGACGCAGAGCCGGCGCGCGATGCGCCGTGCGGTCACCGGGTGCGTGGCCAGGTAGCGCAGGTAGCGCTTGGTGAGGTCACGCCCGTTGTACGAGGGGTTCGGGTCCGAGAAGCCGAGCACGGACACCTGGCCGCGGAAGTGGTCCTCCTCGGCGTAGTACGGCGTCCAGGTCTCCCAGGCGTCCACCCGATAGCCGGTGAGGATCCGGGCGCTGTCTCGGACCTCGTCCTCGCTGTAGTTGCCTGCCACGCCGACGGTGTGCAGCTCGAGCACCTCGCGGCCGAGGTTCTCGTTGATGTTGGAGGCCTGCGAGACCGCGTTGTCCAGGTAGAGCAGCATCGCCGGGTGCAGGACGCAGGCGACGAGCATGTCGTCGAAGCGACCGAGGGCGTGCTGGCGAAGCGTGGTGTCGTACCGGACCCGGTGCGGCCACGACTTGGCCTCCGGGCACGGGATGTGCAGCAGGTTGGCCCAGAACTCGACCATCGTCTCCTGGACCTGCCGCTTGCTGTACGCCCGGCGGAGCATCGTCCAGCGCTCGTAGTCCGCGGTGACCTCGAAGCCCTGCTGGCCACCGGACTGGTCGGTGTGCCACAGCTGCTGCGGTGTCTTGTCCAGCGCGGGGAACCAGTCGCGCAGCCCGTTGGCGTAGCCGTCGGAGATGTCCTTGTGGTTGAGCTGGCGGGAGAACCACTGGTTGGCGCCGCCGAGGCGGTAGACCTCGTCGGTCAGCGCGGGCGTGATGCCGTAGCTGAACCGTTTCAGCAGGTGCCGGTCGGCAGCAGACGGCACGGGGCGAGCTGCGGGCATCCCCCGATGAAGCCAGGTCGGCCGATATAACTGCAAGTAGTAACTTCATTACTGTCCGTGTCGGGGAGGGTGAATCGCCCGAACGGTCGAGTTGGTAGGCCTCTGTCGGCGCGGCTCCGGTCAGCGCCAGTCGCTGGGGGCGTACGGCAGCCGGCTGCGCCCGTCGGCGTCCGGGCGGACCAGCAGCAGCTGGTCAACGCCCATCCGGTTCTCGGTGAAGGCGAGCGCGCCGCCGGCCAGGTAGAGCCGCCAGACCCTGGCGGTCTCCTCGCCGACCAGGGCGACCGCCTCGTCCCAGCGGTCCTCGAGGGTTGCGGACCAGGCCGCGACCGTACGCGGGTAGTGCTCGCGCAACGCATGCACGTCGCGCACCTCCAGCCCGGACCCGGCCAGCAGGCCGAGCGTGCTGTCGAGCGGTCGCATGTGCATGTCGGGGGCGATGTAGGACTCGATGAACGCACCGCCGCCGGGCGCTACGTCGGCACGGGACATCTGCTGCACCAGCACCCGGCCGCCGGGGCGCACGCTGTCATGCAGGAGCCGCGCGAACTCGCGGTACTCCAGGTCGCCGCCGACGTGCTCGCCCATCTCGAGCGACGCGATGGCGTCCACGTCCTCGAGGGTCGGGTCGTCGGCGAGGTCGGCGACGTGCTGCAACCTGACGTGGACCCGGTCCTCGAGGCGGCGCTCCTTCGCCCGCTTCTCGACCAGCCGCTGCTGCTCGGCGGAGAGCGTGAGCCCCACGACCTGGGCGCCGTACTCCTCAGCAGCGTGCAGTGTCAGCGCTCCCCAGCCGCAGCCGATGTCGAGCAGCCGCGCTCCCGGCCGCAGGCCCAGCTTGCGGCAGACCAGGTCGAGCTTGGCGAGCTGGGCGCCTTCCAGGTCCTGGCCGGGGTCGTCCGACCAGTACGCGCAGGAGTAGGTGAGCCGGCTGTCGAGCAGCAGCATGTAGAAGTCGTTGGACAGGTCGTAGTGGTGAGCGATCGCCGCGCGGTCGCGGCGTCGGGTGTGCATCCGGCCGCGCAGGCGCGCCTCGGTAGCCGGGCGCCGCGGCGGTGGCCCCAGCGCCCCGCTGCGCAGTGCCCAGGGCAGGGCGGTCCGCAGCGAGCGGGCGGCCCGACGGCGCGCCGGTGTCGGCGATGGTCTGGGCTGATGCCGGATCGCCGCGCGTACCAGCGCCAGCCCGGCGGCGAGGTCGCCGTCCACGTCCAGGTCGCCGAGCACGTACGCCCGGGCGAGCCCCAGCTCGCCGGGGTGCCACAGCAGGTGTCGCAGTGCCCGGCGCCGGCGCAGGACCACGACCGGCGTGTTCTGGCCGGCGGGCGCGCCCGCCTCGCTGCCGTCCCAGGCACGCAGCCGCACCGGGAGCGGACCGCCCAACGCGTCCGCGACGACCCGCGCCAGCTCGGCTGCAGGGGTGCGTCCGGACCTCATGGGCCCGCAGTCAACCCTAGGAAGGGGTCGTACGAATGGTTGAGCGTTGGGCGAGGGGGACATCTCCACGCGTTCTGCTGGATACGCTGAGTCGAACATGTGGTCGGGAGGCTCAGTGACACTGGACAGGCAACCGGTGCTGAGCCGCGTCTTCGACCGCTCCGTGCTGCTCGTGGGGCTCGTGCTCGCCGGGGTGTCCGCCATCGTCGCCACCGACGCGGGCGCGTGGAGCCAGACCTCGCTGGCGATGCTGCTGTGCATCCCGGTCATCGTCATCGTGTCCCGCTACCCGGTGACGCTGGACCGCTCAGGTGGCGCGATCGAGATCGGGTTCGACTCCGTCGTGATCGCGCTGCTCGGCACCCTGACCCCTGCCCACGACGGTGCGCTGATCTGGGCGGCGGGTGCGGTGGCCTCGCAGCTGCTGTCCGGCAACCGCACCGTCGCCAAGCTGTTCAACGTCGGGGTGATGACGACCTCGGGGATCGCGGCACTATGGACAATCCAGTGGCTGGGGGCCGACGAGATCGCCAGCGTGTGGCAGTTCGCGGCCGTCATCATCGGTTGCGCGGTCTACTTTGTGCTCGACTTCGCCATCTCCGAGGTCTCCGTGGCGCTCGAGCACTCCACTCCGTTCAGTGCCGCGCTGGGGCAGACCGACGTGATCATCTCGATGCTGAGCATCGTGGCGGTGGACTCCCTGGGCTACCTGGCCGCACTGGTGCTCGACCAGGTCGGTCCGTGGGCGATGCTGCTCCTCGCGGTCCCGGTGGCGACGTTGCTGGTGGCGTCCAAGTCGACAGCACGGGACCGCGAGCGGTCCCGGCGGATGCGGGTGCTCTTTGACGCGTCTCGGTCGGTCCAGAGCCAGACCTCGGCCGAGGACGTCCTCGCACTGCTGCAGGTCGGCGCCCGTGAGCTGGTCCGGGTCCAGCAGTGCGGGCTGCGCGACACCCCGCCGGGTGCCGGCGAGGTGGGTGCCCGGGTCACTGACGGCAGCCGTGACTGGTGGCTGGTTACGCCGGAGTGGCAGCGGGTACGCGCGACCGTCGCGTCCGACCGCGAGCACCTCGACCAGCTGGCGCTGGCCGGCTCCGAGGCGCTGTCCCGGCTCAAGCTGACCCGCGAGATGACCTACCTGGCCCGCCACGACACCCTGACCGAGCTGGCCAACCGCGCCGTGCTGCTGGACCGGGTGGAGCACGCGCTCGAGGTCGCCCGGCGCCGCGGCTCCACGGTCGCGGTGCTGTTCTGCGACCTCGACGGCTTCAAGCAGATCAACGACCGCTTCGGGCACAACGCCGGCGACGCGGTGCTGGTGACTACCGCGCAACGGATCTCTCGCTGCGTACGTGGCTCGGACACGGTGGCCCGGCTCGGAGGCGACGAGTTCGCCGTCCTGCTCGAGGACATCCGTGACCCGATCGACCTCGACCGAGTCACCTCGCTGCTGCTGGCCGCCGTCGTGGAGCGGATCGAGGTCAGTGGGCGCCTGGTATCGGTCAGCACCAGCATCGGGATCGCGACGTCCGACGGCACCGACAGCGGCGAGGGTCTCCTGCGCAGTGCCGACATCGCGATGTACGAGGCCAAGGCCAAGGGGAAGAACTGCGTCGCCCGCTACCAGGTGGAGTACGGCGCGGCGCGCATCCGCAAGCTCGAGCTGGTCGAGGCGTTGCGGGCGGCGATCGAGGATGACGCGCTCACGGTCGTGTACCAGCCGGTGTTCTCGGTCCGTACGGGCGGCGTGACCGGCCTCGAAGCGCTCGCCCGCTGGCGGCACGAGGGCCAGGATGTGTCGCCCAGCCAGTTCGTGCCGCTCGCCGAGGAGACCGGCCTGGTAGTCCAGCTTGGCGAACGGATCCTCGACCGGGTCGCCCGGGACGCGAGGGACATCCGCCGCCTCGGGCTGCCGCCGCTCCAGATGGGCGTCAACATCTCGGCCCAGCAGCTGCGGTCGCCGTCGTTCCTCGACCAGGTCGGCCGTACCCGCGGTGCCCTCGGCGACCTCGACCTGGTGTTGGAGGTGACCGAGCGCGACGTGGTCCGCGAGGACTCGCTGAGCCAGGAGAACATGGCCCGGCTGGTGCGCGAGGGTGTCCAGTTCGCGGTCGACGACTTCGGAATCGGGTTCTCCTCCATCGGCTACCTGCAGAACCTGCCGGTCCAGGTGCTCAAGACCGACCGGACCTTCGTCGCGGACATCGAGACCAGCGAGCGCTCGGCGAACCTGCTCAACTCGATGCTGCTGATGGGATCCGCGCTCGGACTGCACGTGGTCGTCGAAGGCGTGGAGCGGGAGGCGCAGCTCCAGCACCTGCGGACGATGCCGGGCGAGGTGTTCGCCCAGGGCTACCACCTGGCCCGTCCGATGCCGCTGGTCGACGTGCTGTCGATGCTGCGGCGCAGCTACCGGCTCAGCGACGCCGCCGTCGCCGGCTGACGTTGCCGCGGCTGTTTGCCACGTAAACGCGGCAAACCGCCCCGTTGCGAGGTGAACTCCCCACGCAAAGGGGCGGTACGCCCCGCAAAGCTCGGTCAGCGGTGGGGGCCCACGGCGCCTCGGGGTCGCGGCCAGCCCTGGGTACGGTGGGGCCGTGTCGCCCAAGCGGATCATCGTCGCGGTCGTCGGCGCCGTGCTTATCGTCGTCGGCATCGCCGCCCTGGTGCTCCCCGGACCGGGGCTGCTGCTGATCCTCGTCGGCCTGATCGTGCTCGCCACCGAGTTCGAATGGGCCGAGAAGCGGGTCGACTACATGCGCGGCAAGGCGCTCACGGCGGCCGCCGCCGGAGTGCAGACCTGGCCACGCATCGTCGTCAGCGCGGTGAGCGCGCTCGCCGTCCTCGCCGCCGGCGTGATCTGGGGGCTCGACCCGGAGATCCCCGAGGTGGGGGTGCTCGGACCGCACCTGCCGCTCGCCGGCTGGGGCACCGGCGGCTCGATCATCGCCGGCGGCATCATCGCGCTCGGCCTGCTGGTCTACAGCGTCAAGCGGTTCCGGTTCGGTGCCGAGCCCGCGCCCGCCGAGCAGCGCCAGCAGGCATGAGCGCGCTCACGCCGGCCGGGTCGCGACTGCGTCGGCGATCCGCTCGAGGGTCGCCTCCATGCCCTGCCGGTTGCGCTCGGGGAAGCCGCTCAGCCGGTACCACGGCCCGAGGTGCGGCACCCGGCTCGGGTCCCACTCCTCCCGCACGAGGGTGCCGTCGGGCACCGGGGTGAGGGTGTAGCGCCAACGGTGCCCGGCGAAGTGCCGCCACGCGATCCGTTGTGCCTCCTCGAACTCGACCACGATGTTGGTGATGCGGTACGGGAGCCCGATCTGCATCTGCATCCCGAACCGCGCGCCCTTAGTGAGCCGAGCGGGGTTGCCCGCCGCGGCCTCGCGGACCGAGCCCGACCCGTCGAGCACGGCGTGCTGGGTGGGGTCGGCGAGCAGGTCGAAGACGGTCTGCGGATCGGCCTGCACCACCCGCTCCACCGCGACCGTCGGCGCCGCCAGCGGTCGGGTCAGCCGGGTGACCAGCGGGCGGTGCAGCCGGGGCAAGGGCATGCCGCCATCCTGACACCCGGGGGCTACCGGGGGAGGGCGACCAGCTTGAGCGCCTCCCCGCCGCCGACCACCGCGACCCGGCCGTCGGCCAGCGGCAGCGTGCGGACACTGTCCGCCGACCCCGAGGCCGCGACCGTGTCGACGCGGGTGAGCGTGCCGTCCGCGGCCACCCGTACGACCGCGACCGTCGGCGTTACGCGGCCATGGACGACCGGGACCAGCGCGAGCCGATCGGCGGGCAGGTAGCTGAACGCCCGCGAGTCCCGCTCCACCGGGCTCTGGCCGGCGTCCAGGTCCAAAGCGGCGAGCCGGGTCGGGGCCGATCGGTCCGACAGGTCGAAGGTCGAGACCTGCGCGCCCGCGCTGCGGCCGCGCCGGTTCGCGTCCTGGCCGACGCCGAGGAGCAGGTCGGCGCCGACCGGGTGCAGGTAGTCCGAGAACCCGGGGATCTTCAGCTCGCCGAGCACCGTCGGGTCGGTGGGGTCGGACAGGTCGACGGTGTAAAGCGGGTCCACCTGGCGGAACGTCACGAGCACCGCAAGATCGCCGAACCAGCGCACCGCGCGGATCGTCTCCCGCTCGCCCATCCCGCCGACGCGGCCGACCGTGCGCAGGTCGCCCGCGCTCTCCTCCAGGACCGTGACGGCAGACGCCCGTGGCGACCAGTCGTTGCCGACCATGGTGGCCACCCGCAGCAGCCCATCGTGCTCGCTGAACGCCCAGCGGTCCGGTGCGGTGCCGGCCACTCGGCCGGACGCGGCGTACGTCGTGTCGGCGCCGGTCACGGCGAAGGCGTGCACCTCGGTGACGGTGCGACGCGGCGCCGCCACGCGGCTGAGCACCGAGCCGCGCCGCCAGCCCCACACGTCGTCCCAACCGCCGAGGGTGGTGGCGACGTAGAGCCGGTCGTCGCTGGCGTACACCATTGACCCGTCCGCGGTGACGGCGGTGGTCTCGTAGCCGCTGGGGTCGCTGGGGTCGATGGTCAAGACGCTGACCGTGCCCAGCCCCGACTCCTTGTCTGGGTGTCGAACGTCCGCGCAGCGCACGAGTCGCGTCGTGTCGCCGCCTTGCTCCCGCTCGTCGAGGTCGCCACCTGCGGTCGTACGCGTGGGCAGCCAGTCGATCGCTCGTGCGTCGCGGACGATCTGGCGGTTGGTCTCCCGCGCCTCCTTCATCGACGTGGTGCCTCTGGGTGTGACGAAGTCGAGGTGCGGCGTCGACGAGACGACGAGGCGGACCGTCCCGTCGTGCTCGCGGGCGGACACCACCCTGCCGTCGACCGCCTCGTCCGCCACCACGGCCGGCGCCGAGGGGTCGGCGATGTCGATTGTGGTGATCGTGGTGCCGCCGTCGGCTGCCCCGAAGACCAGCACTCGGTCGCCGACGAGCAGCAGCTCCTCGGGGCGGCCGTTCGGCAGCGTGAGCCGGGCGAGCTCGTCCGGCGCCTGGCCGGTGGCGTCGGCGAGCACCAAGGAGATCCCGTCGAGGAGGACGAGCAGCTCGCCGTCGGTCTTGGCCAGGTCCGGCTCGTCGACGCCGGCCTCCTGCACGTTGGTGCCGGTGGCACCGTTGGCGACCGGGTCTGCCGCCTTCAGGCTCTGGGCGCGCGCAGCTGTGGCGGCGCCGAAGGATTCCAGCCCGTCCTCGAAGAACAACACCGCCGGCGGCCGGCCGAACCCCCAGGCGGTTACCCGGTTGAGCGCGGCCGCGGCGTACCAGCGCCGGACCTCGGCGCACGACCCAAAACGCTGCAGCTCGTCGGCCTGGGCCGTCGTGCCCTGAGTCGGGGCCACCGCCGGCGCCCCGATTACCAGCGCGGTGGTGACCCCCACGGCGGTCACCAGCCCCACCCCGCTGAGTCCCAACCCGGCCCACGTCGCACGTCGCACGGCGATGGGACGGGCAAGCCCCCCAATCGGTTCCCGGCCGCGCTTCGGCGTTTGGCGTGCCGATGTGGCCGAAGTCGGGTACGGATTGGCCATGCCCGACGGTCCTCGCCTGCTCGCCGACCGCTACCGGCTGGACGCCGTGCTCGGCAGCGGAGGCATGGGACAGGTGTGGCGGGGTCGCGACGAGACGTTGGGCCGCGACGTCGCGGTCAAGGAGGTCAGGCTGCCGCGGGAGCTGACCGACGAGCAGCGCGACGCGTTGTGCCAGCGGATGCTGCGCGAGGCGCGGATGACCGCACGGCTCAGCCACCCCGGGGTCATCACGGTCTACGACGTGGTGTCGGAGGACGACCGCCCCTTCATCGTGATGGAGATGCTGCCAGTCCCGAACCTCGCCGAGGAGATCGCAGAATCCGGGCCGTTGCCCCCGCACCAGGTCGCCGCGATCGGCGTCGAGCTGCTGGCGGCGTTGGACGCCGCGCACGCAGACGGGATCATCCACCGCGACGTCAAGCCCAGCAACGTGATGCTGGCGGACGGCCGGGTGGTGCTCAGCGACTTCGGCGTCGCGATCAGCGAGTCCGACCCGCGGATGACAACGACCGGGATGATCGTCGGCTCACCGACGTACATGTCCCCCGAGCGTCTGCGTGGCACGCCGTCAGGGCCGGAGGCCGATCTGTGGTCGCTCGGGGCGACGCTGTACGCGGCGGTCGAGGGCCGGCCGCCGTTCCACGCCGACACCACGATGGGCACGGTGTCGGCGGTGCTGACCGACGAGCTGCCGCCGCCCTCGGTCGAGGGGCCGCTGCACGACGTCCTGGTCGGGCTGCTGGACAGGGACCCGGCGCGCCGCCTCACCAGCGCCGGCGTCGCGCCGTTGCTGCGGCGGGCTGCCGAGGACTCCGGGCCGGCGACGGCGCCGGTCGCCGACACACGGACGCCCGCCCAACCCTGGGCGGCGCCCGCGGAATCGGACACGACGCTGCTGCGGGCGGGTGCCCAGCCGGAGTCGACACCGCAGGAGTGGGCCCGGCCGGAGCCGGCTCCGCAGGAGTCGGCACCGCCCCGACGGCGTACCGGGTGGCGGCCGCTGCTGCTGGGTCTGGCAGGTATGGCGGTGCTCGCTGTGCTCCTCGTCGTCGGCTGGCAGCTGAGCGATGACGAGGGTGGCTCCACGGCCACGCCGACACAGGAATCGCCGAGCGCGACCGACCGGACCGACGGCAGCGAACCGACCCCGGATGGGAGCGAGAGCACCGAGGAGTCGAACCTACCGGCCGGCTACCGGTTGCAGGACGACCCGCTGGGCTTCCAGGTGGCGGTGCCGAGGGGCTGGGAGCGGCGCCTCGACGCCCCGACCCGGGTGGACTTCGTGTCGCCGGACGGCACAACCTTCCTGCGGGTCGACCAGCAGGAGGTCGCCGGCCCTTCCGCGGAGCAGGCCTGGCTCGACCAGGAGCCGTCGGTCGCCGCCAGCCTGTCCGGCTACGAGCGGATCCGGATCGAACCGGTGGACTACCGCTCCTGGGACACCGCCGACTGGGAGTTCACTTGGGAGGGCGACAACGGCACCATCCACGTGATCGACCGCGGCATTGCGACGGACACCCGCGGCTTCGCCCTGTACGTGTCCGCGCCGGACTCTGTGTGGGAGAGCGAGGGTCTGCCACTGTTCGAGACGGTGACCGAGACCTTCCGACCGATCGAGTGACCGGTCGCGGCCTCAGTCGTGGAGCCAGGGCGCGAAGGAGATTCCGATCACCAGACCCTCGATGGACTGGAGGCGGGCGACGGTCTGCCCCCATGGCTCCTCGCGCGCGTCGTGGAGCAGGGTGTAACCCTTCGTCTGCAGCTCTTCGGCTGCCGCTTGAACAGCACCCGCGTCGGCTACCTCGAACTCGAGGCTCGCCTGCGGCACCGGCCAACTCGCCGGCCACTCAGCGCTGCCGAAGCACGCCTGGGCAGCCTCGGTCAGCGGCCAGACCCCGAAATGCTTGCTGCCGCCGATGTGCTCACTGTGGAAGTAGTCGTCACCCTCGCTGCCTTCGAGCGGCAGTCCCAGGGCGTCGACGTACAGCTCGCGGCTCGTCGGTGGGTCAGCTGTGATCACGCTGACGCTGGCGATGAACTCCACCTGCATGGGTCGACCCTAGGGGCTCGCCAGCTCATCGATCGGCGAGCGCGAGCCTGCCGGCGAGGGCGAGGAACGCGGCGCCGAATACACGGCGCATCCAGGCCACCACTGCTGGACGGGCGATGACGTGGCTGCGCACCGTGGCGGCGAACACCCCGTACACAGCGAAGACCGCGAACGTCACGAGCATGAAGACCGCGCTCAGCCCGAGCATCTTCAGCGATGCGTGCGCCTCGGCCGTGCTCACGAACTGTGGGAGGAACGCGAAGAAGAAGAGCGTCAGCTTGGGGTTGAGGAGGTTGAGCAGTACGCCGGAGACGATCACCTGTCTAGCCGGAACGGCCGGTGCTTCCTCCACGGCGAGCACGCTCTTGTCCCGGATCGTGCTCCACGCCATGTAGACCAGGTAGGCCACGCCGAGGTACTTCAGGACTTGGAACGCGAGCGCGCTCGTGTGCAGGAGAGCGGCGAGGCCGGTGATCGCGGCCACCATGTGCGGTACGACGCCGAGCGTGCAGCCGAACGCTGCCACCACGCTGGCGCGGGCGCCGCGTGCAAGGCCGGCGGCGAGCGTGTAGAGCACACCCGTGCCGGGCGTCGCGACGACAACGAGCGTCGTCAGCCAGAACTCGGTGCTCACGTCGGCCTCCCCGGTTCCTGCAAGGTCATCGGGTGGCCCTGACATTCCCGCGGTCCCGATGTGCCGCCAGCAGCGCGTCGCGTTGCTCGGGCGACAGGTATTTCACCGCCTCTCGCAACGTCACGCCCGATGCGCGGTGTGCGCGAGGCAGGAGCCAGTTGTACACCTCGTCTGGGCACTGTTTGCCCGTCTCGCGCAACACCGAGCCGATCGCCTTGCGGACGAAGAACTCCCGCTCGTCCAGCATCGCGTCCGCGTAGCGTCCGAAGCGCGCGAATGGTACCCCGGTCTTGAGTGGTTTCAGCTGGGACAGGAGGGCGGCACGACGGACCCAGAAGTCGTCGTCCGACGCCCAGGCATCAACCTGGTGCATCGCGTCGGGGAGGCGCACGAGCAGCTCGCCGAGCACGTCGCCCGCGAGGACGTCCACGAGTGCCCAGGTGCGCGAGTCACGAACGAGTCGCTCGACCAGCGACACGTCGTCGCTGTCCAGCAGATCGACGCGTGCGTGCAGCAGGAACGCGGCGCAGGTGCGCCGCTCGTAGACAGGGTGCGTCCACAGCGCCTCGACCAGTGCAACGAGCTCCCCGCCCGACCGCATCTCCGTCGCGGCTCTCTTCGCCTCGCGCCGGACGTGCGGGACCGTGGCGCCGACATGCTCCAGGGCACTCTTCAGGTACTGCCGCTCATGTGCGGCTCGCTCCGGTGTGCCGACCGCTCGCAAGCGCTGCTCGACCGCGTCCGCCGTGCGGGCAGCGACCTCGGTCAACGTGCCGATCAGCCGGTTGGTACGCGCGACGGGCCGAACCGCTTGGCGCTGCGCTCGCGCGCCTTCGCAGCCTCGACCTCGCGGTCGCGCGGCGGGGTGGTAAAGACCAGAGAGTCCAGCAGCTCCTGGGTCACAGCCGCCACCGCGGCCGTCGCCTGAGCAACGGCCTCGGCGTTGGTTGCAGATGACGTGCCACTCACTTTGCGGACGTACTGCGCCGCCGCCGACTGCACCTCTTCGGCGCGGGCTGGCGGGTCGAAGTGAGACAGGGTCCTGATGTTGCGGCACATGAGGGCCACCGTACTGCTGACGCAAACGTGCCCCAGGCAGGAATCGAACCTGCGACCTACCGCTTAGGAGGCGGACGCTCTATCCCCTGAGCTACTGGGGCGGGACGTGCGGACTTGGGTGTGGGAAACGTCGCGCGCGTCGGCTCCGCCGGTGGGTGGCGGGGCTTCGGAGAGTCTAGGCGGGCGTTACCCGAGTGGATTACCGGTGCGCATGACTCGGCAGCGCCGTTTCCGGTATGGCTGGGGTGGCCTGGCGTGCTTGGGTGCGCACCGAAACTGTGCTTGTGGTGCGGGTGAAGCCGGGATCAGGCGGCGGCAGGTGCTTCTGGCGGGTCAGCCTGGCGTCGGACTTCGTCGTACCACACGCGTCTGGCCCATGCGTTGTCGGCGAGCGCGGCCAGCAGCACGATGGTGGTCTGGTTGTGAACACCCCAGGCGGGGAGGCGTGAGCCGTAGAAGGCGCGTTCGAGTTGGGCGTTGAGGCTTTCGGTGTCTTGGCGCATCCCGTACAGCTGGCGGTGCCGGGGGCTGGTGGTGGAGACGACGCGCAGGTACTCGCAGCGGTTGAACCGGGCGGCGGCGTCGCCGGCGACGGTGAGCAGGGGTTCCCACCAGTCGTGGTCTGGGCCACGGGGGCAGGCCATGCTGTAGCGCGCGTAGAACTGGTGCCGGACGGTGCCGTCTCTGCGTCGGGTGGTGTCACGTTTGGTCTGGTGCCGGGTGACTTCGACGAAGTCGCTGGCACCGTCGGCGGTGACGGTTTGCTCGAACAGGGTGCCGGCGGCGGCCCACAGCTGGTGCCCACCGCAGGCTGCTTCGCGGGCGGTGCGGCGGCGGCTCCACGGCAGGGGTTGGGCGGCGTAGCCGTGGCCGTCGATGACGATGCCGCCGTGGCGGGCGGTTCGCCGCCGACCGGGGGTGATGGCACCGCAGCCAGTGTTGGTTTGGACCTGTGTCAGGTGGGTGCCGCGCCAGGCGCCGTCGGCGGTGAACGCATGAATCCCGGTACTGCGTGCGGCGAGGTCGACGGCCAGGTTGCTGAACACCTTCCCTTCGCCGCCGGGGGTGTCGGCGGGGAAGTGGGCGATGCCGAGGATGACCCGGTGGTTGGCCAGCGGGGAACGGACCGAGGCGATGGCGAACTTGGTGCCCCAGACGAGGCCGTCTGGTCCTGCTTCGCCGTAGCGTTGCCGGGCCGGGTCTTGGCGGACCGGGCGAATCAGCCCGGTGGCCCTGTCGACGCGTTCGGTGTCCAGGGTGCGCAGCGGACTGTCAAACACCTTGCCGTCGATCCCGACGACGTGGTCGCGGGTATACCGTCCTGCCGGGTAGGGGTCGGCAGAGTTGAGAAGGCCAACCTCATGGGCGCGGGCGACGGCAAGGTGCCGGTGCAGGTGAAGCAGCCGTTGCAGCACCTGCGGAGTGACCCGGTGCTTGCAGAAGTAGCCCCAGTGGTCCCGGTTCGGGCCGACCACTGGCAGAGAGGCTCGAGGCTCGCCTGCCAACAGTGGCTGCACGGTGGCGACGACGTCGGCCCACAGCGCCTGATCGGCCAGGGCACGGGCCGTGGCGGAGGCGGACCCGAAGATCCGGATGCAGGCACCGAACAACAACAGGCACCAGTCGGGATAGGCCGACGGACGCCCACCGATCCGGTGATCCCGACGGTTGCCGTCGGTCACGGCCGCCGCCATCGCGTACAGGTGGGGGTCGGCTGCCAGCGCCCGCACCCTGACGAGGCAGCTGCCGGCGGTGGCGCGGCGTCGACGCTGAGACTGCCGCAGCAACGCCACC
>Ga0136635_10000249_pt1 | contig 14038 bp, 15 predicted proteins | sample AntDrymeUQ852106_2_FD_105495 | JGI IMG/M metagenome (GOLD analysis project Ga0136635, IMG submission 105495) | Polar desert sand microbial communities from Dry Valleys, Antarctica - metaG UQ85 (21.06) | ecosystem: Environmental > Terrestrial > Soil > Desert | place: Antarctica: Dry Valley... | reverse complement strand
TGGATGTCCCGGGCCGACCAGTCGTTGACGAGAACCATCCCGAAGATGTAATCCTCGGCTTCCTCGACCGAGATTCGAGCCGGGCCGGTGCCGGTGAGAAACCCCATCTCCAGTTCGAAGTCGAGACGACGAGACGGCCCAAAGTTGCCTTTCGCGATCTGGCCGGCTGGCCGGGTGACCGGCGTGCCGTCAACGACAATCGTCCCCGAGCGGCCGTGATAACCGATCGGAATGTGTCGCCAGTTGGGGGTTAGGGGCGCGGAGTCGGGTCGGAAGATGCGACCCACGTTCTCGGCGTGGTGACGCGAGGAGTAGAAGTCGACGTAGTCGCCGATGGGACAGGGGAGGCGAAGCAGGATTCCGCCCTCGATGGGCGGAAGGTCGGCGTCATGCATTTGGCCAACGACCTCGAGCCAAGCTTCCCGGCCGGCTTCGAGTAAGGGAAGGAGCGACGCCGCCTCGAGCAGCTTCGATACCCGCGTGGGGTCAAAGAGTTGGTCGCCAATCCTGGCCCCGACCCGGTCGACCCCATCGGCTGAATACACCCCAAACGCGATCACCAAAGGCTGCCGATCGAGAGCAGGTCTGCCACTGGCTCGTCAAACGAACAGCTTCCGTAGGAGCGAAAGAAAATGCGAGCCGAACGAAGGTCAGAGGCGGTGAACTCGCGGCTGCCGACCCGGAGCCCACTTCGTCCCAAGCGACCATCGGTGGCCTCGATCATCTCGGTCGCGGCATCCCGATCCCCGTTCAGGACCAGCGCAGCTGCGGCGGCAGCGAGGTTCATGAAGCCGTGACGCCAGACGCCGAGCTCTGGCCAGAAGTGGCGCCAGGGGTGGTGCAGGCCGGCGGTAGCCTTGAACGCGAGACCACTGGCAAATGTGGTGTGCATGACCTCGGACAGATTCTCCGACGAAGGAAAGTCCGCCGGGTTGGGACCGCCACATCGGAGCTTGACCCCGATCATTCGACCGGGGCTTTCGACGGCGATGTCGAGCACCCGCTTGGGGTCGGACTCGAGCCAAAGGTTTTGGTTACGAGGCATGAGAGCGAGGTGATCTGCGATGGCGAGGTCACGGGTTTCGACTTGGCGGATCCGAAGCCCGGAGATGGCCATCGCCGCGAGAGCTTCGACGATCGGTTGATCGACAACAACGCCGACTGGCGTGGGCTCACCGCCCAGCATCCACTCGAGATCATGAAGCTGAGAGCTCGGACACAGGAGCACTCCAAGCATCCATCGGTGGGCGCCTCGTTGATGTCGTTGGTAGGTGGAGAGAGCTTCCGCGAGGGACAACGACTCGGGGGGATACATGCCCGCGTAGTCAATGAGATGCCCGAGCGCGACCTGGGAAGCAGTTGCGGCTCGAACCACGGCCACATCGTACGGATGTAAAAGCCCAGGCTCGAGGGGCCAGTCGCCTCCCTTTAACCTGACGTGATGTTCCGCCAATTCCTGGCAACGAAGTGGTTCGCGCTCATCTTCCTGGCTTCGCTTGCCTCCGAGCTGACCAACAGCCTCCTCGTCCATTTCCCCGGATACCTCCTCGATCTCGGTGCGGACGAGCTGCGTCTGGGGACGATCGTGGGGGTCTCGGGGCTGGCCTCCATCGTGGTACGGCCATGGATCGGCAAGGTCATGGATCAGAAGAGCCGCCGGCTCATGATTCGAATCGGGACCGGGATAGTTGTCGTCGCGACGTTTTCCTACGCGTTCATCGATCAGCTTGGACCAGCGGTGGTGGGCGCCCGGCTTTTGCAAGGGATTGGGCAGGCGATGTCCATGACTGCGTTCTGGACTTACATCGCCGATCGCACCCCGGTCCAGTTTCGCAGTCAGGGGATCGCGCTGTTTGGGATCTCGGGCTTAGCCCCGCTCGGGATCGCCCCCGCCTTGGGCGACCGCATCCTTGCCAGCGCGTGGGGATATCGCGGCATCTTTCTCATGGCAGCGGCCTTCTCCTTGGTGGCGTTGATCCTGGCGTTCTTCCTAGAGCGCAGCGGAGTAAACACCGGCGCCACTACCACAGGCTTTCTCGAGGTTCTGCGGCGACCAAGTTTGCGGCCCGTGTGGTTCGTCACCTTGATCTTGTCGCTTGGCTTCACCGCCGCCTTCGTCTTCGTCAAGACCTACGTCACCACCAGCGGGTTGGGAACGATTGGCCCGTTCTTCGCTTCGTATGCGTTAGTGGCGGTGACCTGGCGGCTGACGCTGGCGTGGGTGCCTGACCGGGTCGGGCCGACCCGGATGCTCGGCCCAGGCCTCGCCGCCTATGCTCTGGGGGTTGCGCTGGTTGGCATCCTGCCGCTCCCGGAAGGACTGTTGATCGGGGGAGCCATCACCGGGCTTGGCCATGGCATCTCCTTTCCTGTCGTCCTTAGCCTGGCCACGAGTCGAGCAGCCCAGGGCGAGCGGGGCACCACCACCGCCATCTTCACTGCCCTCTTCGATCTCTCGTTGTTCGGCGCCTCACCAATGCTCGGTTGGATCATTCGCGAGTTTGGCTACCAGTTCATGTTCGTGGCCACGGCGATCGTGGTAATGGCCGGAATGGTGGTCTTCTTGATGGCCGAGAAGCGACTAGTTATTGATCTGATCGACGAGCCAGCGACCGCCCCCGTTCCGCATGTGTGAGGACTGAGCTCTAGCTTGGGGAGATATGCCGGAGCTCCCCGACATCGTCGTTTACCTCGAGGCCCTGGAACGGAGGGTGCTTGGACATCGGTTGGAGAAGCTGCGACTGGCCTCACCGGCCGTACTGAGAACCTACCAACCGCCCTTCGACGCACCCGAGGGTAAAGCAGTCGCAGGTTTGCGCCGGCTCGGCAAGCGCTTGGTGTTCGATTTTGGCGACGAGTTGTTCGTCGTCATCCACCTCATGGTCGCCGGGCGCCTGCAATGGAAAGAAGGCAAGGCGCCGATTCCCAAGAAGGTGGGGCTGGCTGGATTCGAGTTCGACAACGGGACGTTGATCCTCACCGAGCAAGGCACCAAACGGCGAGCAGGGATTTGGGTTATCTCGGGCGAGGAAAATCTTGCGACCGAGAACCGCGGGGGACTGGAGCCGTTGCAGGCAAGCGCTGAGGAGTTCGCCCGGGCCATCACCGCGGAGAACCGAACGCTCAAGAGGGTAATGACCGATCCGCGCCTGTTCTCCGGCATCGGCAACTCTTTCTCTGATGAGATCCTTTGGGCGGCGCGGTTGTCGCCTGTGACTCGCTCCGGCAAACTGACTTCAGAGCAGCTCGAGCGGTTGCATGAGGCGACCGTCACTCAGCTCAACTACTGGACAGACGTGCTGCGTCAAAGCGTGGGTGAGAGCTGGCCGGCCAAGGTGACCGCGTTTCGTCCCGAGATGGCGGTTCATGGCAAATTCGGCCAACCGTGCCCCCGTTGTGGAACCAAGGTGCAGCGGATCGTCTACGCCGCCAACGAGACCAACTACTGCCCCACCTGCCAAACCGGTGGGAAGTTGCTGGCGGACCGGTCGCTGTCACGGCTGCTGAAAGAGGACTGGCCGCAAAGCCTCGAGGAGCTAGAGGAGATGAGGAGCCGTTAGATAACGAAAAGGACGGTGACCAACCACATCCCCGCCACGAACAACGCGGCGGTGAGCTCGATCAGGATCGAGAGGCCGGTGGCTTTCATCGCCGATTTGGTCGACGGCCAGGCCCGCTCATGGTCGCCGAGGCGTTGGCGCTCCGACAGGTAGACGCCGAGGGGAAAGCCGACGAAGAGGCCGACGACGGGAATAACGAAGAAGCCGATGATGGCAAAGACCCCGCCGATGACCATCGACCGTTTGGGCACGCCAGCTTCTTTCAGACGCCGGCCCGGCAAGATGTACTTGCCGGCCTCGCCGACAACGAGGAGGACTGTGGCGATCCCCACGACTACCCAGGCGCCGCCGCCCTCGACCAGAGCCCAGACGAACACGGCTGCATAGACCAAGATCAAACCCGGCACTGCCGCGACCACCACTCCGACGAGACCGGCGGCAATCACCAGCCCGACGACGATCAGCCCTGGCGTGTCCATTGAGCTCGAACTTTACGGACGAAGAGACACCCCTAGGCACGCCGATCGCAACTCGGCACGTTCATGGTTCGGAAGGGCGAATAATGTGAATGTGGTTATGCAGACTTTGCACGAAGGGGATCGGGTCCCTATGTCTTGGGAGGAATACGAGGCATTGGGGCCGGACTGGGCTTGGAGGCCCACCCAGGATGAGTTCGTTCCGGATGTCACCGTGTTTGAGCGGACAACAGAGACGATCCGGTTGACAGCGACGCCCTTACTGGCAGTTGAAGTCCTGTCGAGCGACCGCGCCTCCGACCTGGTCGTCTAGGCACTGTTCTTTGCGTGGATGTCAACGACGAGTACGCACTTTCATTTGGAGCTTTCGCAGGTACTTATGCAGCGTTGCGTCCCGACTGGCCGAAGGGAACCGCTGCGTGGCTCGCCGGCGCTGACTTCGATGCTCGACCCAAACACATCCTTGACCTGGGAGCCGGCACCGGCAAGCTAACCCGGACCCTGCTCGAGCTGGGGCACAGCGTGGTGGCCGCCGATCCGTCCGCAGACATGCTCGATGAGCTGCGCGGCCAGCTCCCTACCGTCGAGACCCGGGTTGGCCCGGCCGAGCAGATACCTGGCACGGACGATGAGTTCGACGTGATCACCGTCGCTCAGGCCTGGCACTGGTTTGACCCGAAAGCGGCAACGGCGGAGTGTGCGCGGGTGTTGAAATCGAACGGGCTCCTTTCGGTGGCGTGGCATCGCCGCGACGAAAAGGTGCCTTGGTTACGTGAGCTGGCCGAGGTCGTCGGTCGGATGGAAAGCGTATCGAAGGGACCCCGAGCCGAGCGGTTGACCGTTTCGCGACCGTTTGGTCCGGTAGAAGAGAGCGTCTTTGACTACAACCTCATTACCACTCCCGAAGGGCTGCGAGGGCTTGCCGACACCTGGTCCTACGCCCGTCTCGCGGAGGATCGCGAAGCCAAGCTCGATGCCGTCCTTGCGCTGGGGCGTCGCGCCGCCCAACCCGATGGACGTCTTGTAATCCCGCACCAAACCTTCTGCTATCGCACCCTGCTAACCGATCGGACCAAACCTTAGGTTTACGTGGTGGCAGAGCCACCACAATCGCCTTAAGTTTGCTGAGAGGGTGCCAATTTGCGTCTCTAGGGTCTAGTCGAGCGACTCGAGAATCGGGACCAGGTCGGAGAGTTGGCTGAGCTTGAGGACCTGGCCAGCGATGCTGGCAGCAGGAGCAACGAAGGCGAAGTCGACTCCCTTGGCGGCGAATCTCTGTGAGAGCTGATAGAACAATCGCACCCCCTGGCTGTCGATGTATTCAACGGGAGAAAGGTCGATGGCAACGGCCATCTCGCCCTTAGTGGCGTCCTCGAGCTGAGCTCCAATGATGGCGGCGTTGGAGAGGTCGATCTCGCCGTTGATGACAACCACTAGCCTGCCGCTGAGACGGGTTGCGTCGAGTGTCGCCAGCGGGGTCAAGCCGAAACCCCGGGCATGCTAAAGCTGACGGTGGTGCCGTCGTCGCTCGTCGTTCGTCTGAAGTTGTCTGACAACTGCATGATGATGCTCGTTCCCCGCCCCATCTGTTCCACGCCCTCGACCGCCGGCTTCCACTTCCCGAAGTCTCGCACCTTGACCAGCAGTCGTTCTCCATCCAGGCGAACCTCCACCTCGACCTTTCCACGCGATGGGTCGCTGTAGGCGTGGTCGATGGCGTTGGTGCAGGCCTCACCCAAAGCGAGGAGTAGGTCGAAACCCTGCTGCTCACCGATCGAGCGTTCCTGCATCCATTCTCGAACGGCCATTCTCAGCTGACTCAGCTCTTCGGGCCGGGCTGGAAAGCCATGGACGAATCGGCGGTCCGCAGCCGAAAGGAGGCGGACACACATGACAGCCGTGTCATCGTCGGCGTTACGACCGAGCTCCGATACAAGCAGCTCGCAGAGTTCTTCCACCGGTGCATCGAACTTCGACTGCACCGACTGCTCGAGCCGGTCCAGTCCGACGTTGAGCGATTCGCCCCGGCGCTCAATCAGGCCATCCGAATAGAAGACGAGCAAGGAGCTAGGGTCGAGGGTCAGCGACGATTCGGACCGTTCTGGCTCCCAACCGCCGCCGAGCGGCAGCGAGCGCCCATCCTCGAGCCACTTGCTTTCTCCGGTTCTGCTGAGCAGGAGAATCGGGGGGTGAGCCGCGGAGGCGTAGCGCAATAGCCCCGACGCTGGGTCGAGGATGGCGTAGCACGCGGTGGCAAAGTCGACGCCGTTTGGTCCGCTCACAAACTCGTCGAGTTGGGTGAGCAGGCGCCCCGGGCTGTCAGTCTGCGTTGCCAACGCCGCGAGGGCCGTCCTGATACGTCCCATGGCTGCCGCGGCGTCCAAACCTGTTCCGACCACATCGCCAACGGCAAGACCGATCCTCCCGTCCGGGAGGCTGAAGCTGTCATACCAATCTCCACCCACCTCGAGGCCGTGGCTGCCCGCTTCATAGCGAGCGGCAATAGCCACTTCGGACCGCTGCACCACCCCTTCTGGCAGGAGTGTCCGTTGGAGACGGCGGGCAATCCGATGCTCCTCTTCCTGGAAGCGCGCATTGCTGAGCAGGAGACTGGAGCGCTCCGCAACCTCACGCGCCAGCAGAAGTTCGGCGGAGGAGATCACGCGATCTCGGTCAAAACCCAGGGTTAAGGTGCCGGTGAGATTCAGGCCAACGGTCAACGGCAATTGGATCAAGTTCTCGCCTTGGCCAAAGGAGGCAACGTCAGCGGCTTGGTCCGGCATCCGCACCGAAGCAAAACTGGCAAGGTCCGGCACCAACAACTCCACCAGACGCCGCGCTTTGGCATTGAAACCGTCGACTGACTCCAGCTCGCTCGACACTTCTGCGAGCAACTCCGCGCGTCGGCGCGCCTCGGACTCTGCTGCCTGTTGCTGCCGGAGAGTTTCCTCGGCGCGTTTCCGAGTGGTGATGTTCTGGGTGATCCCGACGACGCGAAGCGGAGTCAACCCAACCGAAGGGATTGCCTTTCCCGCGGAGAAAGCCCAGACCTCGCTTACGCCCGGTGGGGTCTTGAGGCGATACTCGCATTGGAACTCTCCGGTGCCGGCAATCGCCTCTTCGAAAGCCGTTCGGAGAGTGTCGAGATCGTCGGGGTGCACAGCCCCCCACGCTTCCTCGAGGGATCCCGGCAACGGGATGCTCATCTGCCGTGGGGCGTTCTCGCCCGCTTGAAACGATCCCAACGCGGGATCGATCTCCCACATGTACATATCGGCGGCCCCTATGGCGAGCCGCAGGCGTTGCTCGGAGGCATTCAAAGCGATCTCCGCCCGAGAACGACCGATGATCGCCCAAGCTCGCGCGGCGGCTTCTTCAACCAAAGCCACTTCGTCTTCGGTCCATTGCCGAGGTTGGATGTCGTGGACGGTAAGGGCCAACACCAGCAGACCATCCCTGATCAACGGCACCGCCAATAGGGCTCGGGTCGAAATATCCCGATAGGTCGACCGTTCGACTTCGGTGAGACCCGCGGTTTCGACATCATTGATCACGAGCGAGCGCCCCGAGGTCAGCTGCTCGCCAAAGGTCGGGCCAAAGTCGTTCAGCCGATACCGGCCCGGAGCTAGCGAGGAAACCCCATCGACATGATCCGCGGAGATGATCCCGTAGCCGTCGACCACCTCCAGCCACATGGTTCGACTTGCCCCGAGATGCTCCCCGAGCACACGGGTCGTCTGCGCTTCGATCCAATCGATCTCAACTGGATCTGTGCGCACGCGAGCCGCGTCAGCCAAATTGCTCCGAAAACGGTCGCGCTCTGCGGCCTGGCGCGACAATTCCTCCACTCCCCTGCGCTCGGTGATGTCGTTGAAGAGAACCGCGACCCGGTTGGCGGCGGGTTCGCCAACTCGAAAGGCAAAGACGTCAAACCAACGTCCGAGTTGGCGGGCCTCATTTGTGAACCATTCCGGGGTGCCGGTCTTGGCGATCCGACCATAGGTCTCGAACCAGTGGTCCTCGTAGTCGGGTGCGAGGTCGCGCATCAGACTTCCGTTTGCGCCGCGCAATCCGGTCTCGTGCTCAAAGGCTGGATTCACATCGAGAAACCGGTAGTCGACGGGTTGGTCGGAGTCGTCGAAGATAACCTCGATGACGCAGAACCCTTGATCGATTGATTCGAAGAGCTGGCGATAGTCATTGACCTCGAGCTGGAGGCGATCGCCATTGGGAACAGGTGCAGGGCTCACACCCTCGGCAGAAGCCTTTTTGTTGAGCCGCATCGTTTCAGGAGTGATCGTACCCAATGGCCTTGGGGTGTAATCACCAGTTGCCTCGAACAAATGTTCGGTTAGAGTGCCTGCTCATGCTGGCGGAACGTGCGGTCGAGCGGATTCCCTCTTTGGCTTTATCGCCCGGGAAGATCGTCGGGCTGGAGGGGCCGGCGGGTTGGGGTTTGACCCGTCTGGGGCTGTCACTTTTGGCCGCGCCCTCGCAGGTAGGGACAGTGGTGACGATCGATGCTCGGGGAGGTTGGTTGTCGCCTCTAGCGGCGTGGGAAGTAGGGGTGAAGCCGGGGCGGCTCGTGGTGGTGCGCTGTGCGGATCGAAGGTTGTGGGGGCAGGTGACCGCGGCGATCTTGGAAGGCGTGGCCGCGGTTTATGCCGAGGTACCGGCTGGGGTGGGGGAGCACGAGCTGCGACGGCTGGCTGCTCTCACCCGGGCGCGTAAAGTCGGGCTGGCCTTGCGACCGTTGCGAGGTCAACTGCCCGCAGGGATCACCCATCTCCGGATCAATGGGAGAGGGGTGAGCTGGGAAGGAGCCGACCAAGGGCATGGCCGTCTCCTCGAAAGACGCCTGGCGTTGGAGGTGAGTGGGAAGTCGCTGCCCTGGCAGTCATTCGACCTCGGCGCTTGAGATGCGCACCTTGTGCGTTTGGTTTCCGGAATGGCCGCTCATGGTGCTGGAAGGGACCGGTCCCGGCTATGTCTACGAAGAGGGGCGTGCGGCAGGTGGAGAGACTCAGCGAGTAGCGGCGGTCAATGCCCAAGCCTCCAAGCTGGGGGTGACGAAAGGAATGGGACGGAGAGCCGCCGAAGCCCTTTGTCCTATCGCCGAGAGCAAGCCACGCGACTTCGGCATCGAAACCAGGCTTTTTGAGCCGATGCTGATAGCGCTCGAGGACTTGATCCCGCGGGTGGAAGTGGTCGAGCCGGGGTTGGTGTTGGTTGCCGTCGAAGGTGCTCTCCGTTACTACGGGGGTGAGGACGTCTTGGTAGCCAAAGTCGAAAGCATTGCCGGGCCGAAGGCGCGCATCGGTTCGGCCGATGGCCCCTTTGCTGCTCGTTGGGCTGCGATCACCGCCGCGGAAGGGTCGCAAGTGATCGACAACGACATCGCCTTCCTTGCCTCGCTTGACATCTCAGCGGTGGGGCGGGAAGAGATGATTGACACCTTTCGCTGGTTGGGGCTCAACACTCTTGGGGCTCTGGCCGGATTGCCCCGCGAAGCAGTTGCTTCCCGGTTCGGGGACGAAGGTTTGTGGGCGCACCACCTGGCCAGTGGTGAGGATCGATCGATCAACCCTCGCACCATCCCGCCCCACTTAGCGGTCGAAGCCCACTATGACGACCCGCTCGAGAACCTCGACCAGGTGGCCTTCTCGGCCCGGGCCTTGTCGGCTCGTCTGATGAATGGCTTGCGGAAGGAAGGTTTGGCTCCCTATCGAGTGGAGATCGAGGCCGAGTCGGGGATGGGCAAGGTCCGCACCCGAGTCTGGCGTTCCAGCGATCCCTTCCTGGAACCCACTTTGACCGAGAGGGTCTGGTGGCAGTTGCGAGCGTGGATCGAGCAGGAAGGGGTGGCGGGGGGTTTGGTCCGGCTGCGTCTCGACCCTTCGGACCTTTCCGGTGCCGGCCGGCAATTGGCTTTGCTCGAGGCAGTCGGGGAGGGCTGGGAGGGCTATGACTCCACCCGACCCGAAGCCGAACGCGCGCTGGCCCGCGCTCAGGCTCTGGTCGGACCCGACGCTGTGTTGCAGGCAGGTCGGCAAGGGGGGCGCATGCCCGCAGAACAAGTCCGCTGGTTTCGTTTCGGCGAAGAGCCGGGACAGCTCGAGCGTGACCTCGAAGCGCCCTGGCCGGGCGCTACGCCGGGTCCTGCCCCCAGCCTGGTGCCGCCGCAACCGACGCCGATCGACATCGAATGGGACGAGGGTATGCCCACCCGGATCCGGTTGGGATCGCGCTGGGAGCCCGTGCTCAACTGGGCCGGGCCGTGGCGTTTGCTGGGTCGCTGGTGGCGGGGAGAAGGAGCGGGGGACCGTTACCAGATCGTCACTTCCGCCGGAGCGTTCCTCATCGTCACTGATGGTGAACGAAGTTTTCTGGCGGCGATTTATGACTGAGAACTGGCATGCCAGGCGGATGCTCTACCTCGCTCAAGAAAACGCCCCCCTCCCGAATGCGCCGGCTTTCCCCCCTTCGGGGGGAGAAACGGATTGGAGCCGGGAGGCGATTACCTCGCGCACCTCTTCGGCCAATCGGCCCGTGTCATCACGAACCATGCCGGCGGTTTCGATCGGAGGATCCACAAAGGCTTTGAGCTCGCCCCCGTAAACCCAGAGCTTGCCGGGAGGCCAGGCTTCAAAGGTGCCGATGATGGTGACCGGCAAGACCGGGATCTCGCCGGCGATCGCCATCGTAAAGGCCCCCTTCTTGAATCGCCGCAGGTCGCCGCTGCGGCTGCGCGTGCCTTCGGGGTAAATGATCAGTGACCGACCGGAGCCGACGAGCTCTTCGGCTTGTCGGTTCACCTGCTTATGGACAGCCGATCCCGCCGCTCGATCGACTTCGACGATTCCGATCGAGCGCATGGCCGAAGCGAGGAGGGGAACCGAGAACAGCTCCTTCTTGGCCAGGAAACGGATCGGGAGCGGCACTGCCAGAAAACAAACCATGATGTCGAGCACCGACAAATGGTTGGCGACGACGACGTGACTCCGGCTGCGATCGACCTGTTCGGCGCCGGTCACCTGGAGGGTGCAACCCGCCGCCCACAACCAGGCCCGGCTCCAAGCCCGAGCGCACCTTTCGATCAGCGGTGTGGTCGGCCGCAAGTGAGCTAGCACGATGACTAGGGGGGCGAAGAACAAAGTGGAGGCCACAGCCACCACGCACGTCAAAAGGGTACGTAGGGGAGCGAGCAGCCGTCGCATCGCTCCGACCTTAGGCCGGTAGCTTGGAGCGCGTGGAGACGAAGGCAGCGTGGCGCAAATGGGCGACATCATTGACCAAAGCCACAGTCGCTGAGTCCGACGCGGTCACGGATCATGTCGGCCGGTTCGTTGTCAGCCACGGTTGGAAGGTGGTCCTGACGTTCCTCGCGATGCCGGGTGAGGTCGATTTGGGGGGACTCGATGTCAATCTCGACTTGATGGTGACGCGGACGCCTCGCCAAGGCCCACTCACGATCCACCGCTTGACCAGCGATCTCGAAACTCATCCGTTTGGCTATCGACAACCCAGCGAGGACGCACCGGAGGTCGCGGCGGAATCAATTGAAGTCGTGCTCGTTCCCGGCGTCCTTTTCGGGCTGGATGGCTCGCGTTTGGGTCACGGCAAGGGTTACTACGACACCCTGCTTGCCGGCTTCCCCGACCGACCCTTTTTGCTAGGCGTCTCCCTCGACCGACGGCTCGTTGATGGTTTGCCGATGACCCCTTCCGACGTCTTCATGGATGCCATCGTCACCGAGAGCGGGGTCAGGTTGGCCAGCTCCTCACTGCGCTGACTTCAATCGAGATCACCGGCCCGGCCAGCGCCACGGTCTCATATTGGCGATACCGTTTTCGCAGAGCAGAAAGCGCTTCGGGGTCGGCCGCCACCACTGTTGCCCGCCCATCGATCCTGGCCCACCACAACCGGTCCCACTTCTCCTCGTAATGGTGGACCAGCAGGCACACCGATGGGTTGGCGTCCAAATTGGTCAGACGGCGCAGCCGCGCCTTCGATTTGGGCTTACCGTCGACCGCGGTGACGATTCGCTCACCGACCAGGGCGTATACCACCGGGACCAGATGGGGGCTGCCGTCGGGGTTCACCGTGGCCAAAACCGCGACCCGGCTTGTTTCAAGCTTCTCCCAAACGTCCATCGCCCTCAATTATGACCCTTGCCCGTATAGGTCGAGAGACCTAGGCTTTGCCGCCGGAAGGAAGGAGTTGAGGGATGTCCGTATTTGGGGGATCACTCCACAATCACGACCAAGCCCCGATCAATGGAAGCGTTCAGATCGAGGATGGGCGGGTCCGGATCATGACTGATCGCCGGCGCCTCGCCTCTTGGGACCAAAGCCAGGTCCGCTGCGAGCGGAGCAGCGTGTTCCGTTTCGAGCTTTCGGATGGTCTCGCCAGCTACGAATTTCACCCCGCTGATCCGGTCGCGTTCTCTGATGCGATCGGAGCCGTCGTCGACCTCCGCGCTCCCAAGAGTCGATTCGGCCTCGCCGATCGAATTCGTCAGGCCATAGAGCCCGACTAGACAGCCCGAGCCAATCAGCCCGAGGAGTCAGCCTGAGTAGTCAGCTTCGGCGATTCCGGCTTTAATCTGGGGGTGCCCACTCCCCACATTGCTGCCGAGGTGGGCGACTTCGCCGAATGCGTGCTGCTCCCCGGCGACCCCTTGCGGGCCAAGCACATTGCCGACACGTTCCTCGGTGATGCCAAACAGGTCACCGGGGTCCGCAACATGCTCGGGTTTACCGGGACCTACCAGGGGATGGCAGTGTCGGTGATGGGCACAGGAATGGGAATTCCCTCTGCGTCGATCTATGCCACTGAGTTGATCACCGAGTACGGCTGCCAAAGGTTGGTGCGGGTCGGCTCGGCGGGAGGGATCTCCAGCGAGGTCAAGCTCCGCGATGTGGTCGTTGCCACCGGAGCCTGCACCGATTCGGCGGTCAATCGGGCGCGTTACCACAATTGGGATTACTCAGCGGTCGCCGACTTCTATCTCGCCCGGGCCTCGGTCGCGGCGGCCGAACAGCTCGAAACCGAGGTCAAGGTCGGCAATGTTCACTCGGCCGACCTGTTCTACAACCCCGTCCCCGAGGTCTGGGACGTCCTCGAGAGAATGAATGTCCTGGCCGTCGAGATGGAGGCTGCCGGTCTCTACGGAGTCGCAGCGGAAAAAGGGGCGCGGGCGCTCGCCATCCTCACCATCTCCGATCACATTCGCACAGGCGAGGCCACGACCTCGCTCGAACGGGAGCAGACCTTCAACTCAATGGTCGAGATCGCGCTGCAAGGGTTGCTGCTGGATCAAACCGCGGCTTGATCTGACAAAATTACGGTTGCGGCGCTTGCCGAGCCAAGAGAACCAGATCGGGGATCAGCTCGGACCGGGAGACGTCTTCGCCGTAGAGGTAGACCGGCATCCCGATCTCGAACTTGGTACGCAGGAAGTCCATGTCCTCGATCTCGACGCGGACACAGCCGTGAGAGGCGGGGAAAGGCGGGACCGACCCCGAGCCGTGGATGGCGTAGCCGCCGTAGAAATAGAACGGCGAGTAGAGAAAACCCAGATAGGACTCCCACCACCCCGTCCGAGCCCGGCCGAACTCAAAGCGGCCCTCCGGGGTCTCGGCATAGGCGAGCCTCCCGGCGGCGTTGCGATAGGGCTCCCCGTTGGCTGAGGAGACCGGAAAGACCCCGGTGACGGCCTGGGCCTCGATCAGATAGAGCACTTGCCGGCGGAGATCGATCTCGATCCGATCGGCTTCGGGGGCAGGGCCCGGACCTTGGATCTCACGCTCGAGCATGGCCCAGTCTTCGGTGCGAAAGATCCCCGTGCGTTCCAGGTCGTAGAGCTTTTGCATCGCGTAGACGGCAGCCAGGGTCTGGCGGCCGAAAATCCCGTCCGGGCGACCGGGGGAGAAGCCGGCTTCTTCGAGACGATGCTGAAGCTCGATGACCGTGGCCCCGCTCGAACCGGGCTTCAGGTCC
>Ga0136635_10000247_pt1 | contig 14079 bp, 9 predicted proteins | sample AntDrymeUQ852106_2_FD_105495 | JGI IMG/M metagenome (GOLD analysis project Ga0136635, IMG submission 105495) | Polar desert sand microbial communities from Dry Valleys, Antarctica - metaG UQ85 (21.06) | ecosystem: Environmental > Terrestrial > Soil > Desert | place: Antarctica: Dry Valley... | reverse complement strand
GGCGGCGGCCCTCGATGTCGGCGAGGAGGAGGAGAAGAAGCCTGTCGCAACCGAGACCACGCCGGCCCCCCAGCCGGTGCGGGCGGCCGTCCAGTCGCAGACGCGGCGACGCGGTCGGCCCGTTGGTGCTCGCCCGCGGCCGGAGCGACGCCCGAGTCCGCGAGTGGAACCGATCCCGCAGCGACCGCGTCCGGCGGCGCAGCCGGACGCGCCGATCTTGCCGCCCCCGGAGGCCGTGCCGCCGCCCGCCGTGGCGCCCGAGCTTCTGCCGGTTCCGCGAGTGCCCGTCTTCGTGGAGATCGATCTCGAGGTCACGCTGTCGGAAGCGGCGACGGGCACGCTTCGGCTGGTCGAGTTCCCGCGATCAATGCCTTGTCACAAATGCTTCGGCGGCGGCTCGGTGCAGGGAAGACCTTGCGAGGCGTGCGAGGGCGTCGGACGGGTGGTCGAGCCGACGCTGGTGCGCGTCCTCGTCCCGCCTCGCGCCGAGGAGGGGCAGCGGATCGCGATCGCCAACCCGGTCCCGATCAACGCCGCCGGGCCTGTGGGACACGCGGTCGTGCGGGTTCAGATCCCGCGCCTCGACCGGATCGTCCGCTATGCCGCGTCCGCCGGGTTGCTCGGCTCGCTCGGCTTCCTGGCGTTTCTGTTCTTCTTCGCCTGACCGCCACTGCCATGGCCCGCTGCAGCCCGCACGAACGCCGCCACGCGGTCCAGCTGGGCCTCCATCGTCTGCTCCTCGGCGTTCGCAAGCCCGGCGGCGATGAGCCGCGTCCGCTCGTCTGGATCGGCCGCGAGCGAGATGAGCGCGTCGGCTGCAGCCCGCGGGTCGTTCGGGCCCATGAGCAGGGCGCTCGCCCCGCGGCCAACCGCCGCGGAGACGCCGCCGACGTCGGTGGCCACCACGGGCAGCCCCGATCCCTGCGCCTCGAACAGGACCTGCGGCAGGCCTTCGGTGAGCGAGACGTGCAGGAAGGCGTGACTCCGGCGGTACTCCCTCCAGAGCTCTGGACCGTTGGGGACATACCCGAGGAGCTCCACCACGTCGGCGACGCCCCTCTCGGCGATTCGCTGCTCGAGCGCCTCCCGAAGAGGGCCGTCGCCGGCCACCGCGATCCGCCACGCCCCCGGCTGTCGCTCCTGGAGGATCGCCGCGACCTCCACGAGGAGCAACGGGTTCTTCTCGGAGTCGAGGCGGCCGACGCTCAGGACGCGGATCGGCCGATCCCAGCTCTTCGCCAAGGCCTCATCGAGCTGAACCAGCTCCTGACGCGGAATCAGTGAGAACCCGGTGGAGAGGACCGGGGCCGCTCCGCCCCCGTAGTTCGCGGCGATCTCCTCGCCGAGTGCGACAGTGGGCGAACGCCGCGAGTGCAGGCGGAAGACCCGCTCGAGACCGTGGGCGACCGGTACGGCCCAGGCCCAGAGCCGCCCCGGCAGCCGGTTGCCGATGTACGCCGGATAGTCCTGGCGAACGCCGAGGATGAGCGGCGTGCCCCGACGCTGGGCGATCCTGGCGAAGAGCACGGCGAGGGGATGGGGGCCGAATATCCACACAGCGTCCAGCTCCTCGAGCTCCGTCGCGAACACCTTCGCCGCCCGCCGGACAGCCCGAACGAGCCCGCCGATCGCACGCACGTTGGGGTAGTAGGGCAGGGGGACGAAGCGGACGCCGTCCTTCGGGAGGGCGTAGGGGCCGGTCGCAGGCGTGGGATCGAGGCGACCGAAGACGACCACCTCCTCGACGCGGGGCGGCAGCGCGGTCACGAACCGGATGAACGCACGGTGCGTGTAGACGGTGTCGCCGTCGCTCTGGTAGAGCTGCTCGGAATAGACGCCGAGGCGCATCGCGGCCTAGCGGCGGACGAGGTCCCGGATGCGTTTGGCGAGCGGGCGTCCATACGTCCAGGCCGTACGGTCGACGAGTCCGCGAAACGACGGGGCGAACGCCTGGACGAGGCTCCGCTGGTGCTGCCCTTGGGCCCACTCAAGCTTGAACGCCTCCTCGGCGCCGAGAAACTCATAGCGCGTGGCGTCGCCGTCGAAGGCCCAGGCGATCACGTCTTGGAGCAACAGCGTCCCGGGCGCGAGCTTCCGGTACTCCTCGTCGAAGCCGCCCTTCAGCTGTGAGACCACGCCGCCGTATTCGACGAGGTACTGGAACGCGATGGCGCGCCCGTCGAGGCGAAGGAAAGCGAGACGAAGCCAGCCGTTCTCAACGTTCCAGCGGGCGAGCTCAGTGTAGAAGCGCAGGGTCTCCTCCTGGGAGATGATCGCCGTCCCGGCCTGGGCCTTCCATCCGGAGGCCTCGACCCGGAAGCCCTCCTCGAGCAGAGGGTCGAGCCCCTCGCTGCCGTCGCTGACCTCGAAGACAAGGTCCCCTTGCTCGCTCAAACGGCGTCGGCGCCGGCGGGTCTCCGACATGACGTGCCGATCCATGGAGCGCTCGTAGGCCTCTCGGTCGCCGTCCGTAGGGACGAACGGCGGCTGCTCGAGTGTTCGCTCGAGCACGCGGAAGCCTCCGCGTTCCGCCACCTCCCGGCAGCTGTCGGCGTCGCGCTGGTCGACGAACCCGAAGGTAATCCGGTGGCGGCCGGTTGCGTAGACCGCCTCGAGGAGCGCCGTCTTCGCTTCGTCGTCCTCTGCCGTGAGTCGGAAGTCCGGCGTGTGCCAGTTGGTGGGCGAGGACAACGTGCCGCCGCGGCTGACGAGCGGCGCGATCGCGGCGAGGGCGTTCTCTCGGCGGATCGCGATGATGTGAAGGTCGCCGTTTCCGAAGGCTCGCCACCACGCCGCCATCCAGCCGGCCCGAAGCCAGGGAGGTGCGCCAGTTCGCTCTGCGAGTTCGTCCCACCCGCCTGCCACCGGCTCGATTGCGTTGTAGGTTTCGACGTCCACCGGGCCCCGACGCTCGAAGTCTCGAACGGCTTCGCAGCAGTGTACGAGAACCAGCCGATGGCCCCTCGCACGATCGGAAGTGGTGCACGATGAGAAAGCCCCAGATTTCCGTCTCGCCGCCGCTGCCGCTCGGGGTGTATGCGCGCCGCCCCTCGACTGAACTGCCGTTTCCGCTCGACCGGAGCGACACCGTGCTCTTCGCGCGCGCGCGCCATGGGCTGTGGCAGGGCGTGTACGCCTTGGGCCTCCAACCCGGCGACGAGGTTCTTGTGCCGGCATACCACCACGGTTCGGGCGTCGAGGCGCTTCTGCGAGCCGGACTCGTCCTGAGGTACTACGGGCTCGGCCCGACCCTCGAGCCTGACACGGACGAGCTCGATTCGGTGCTCAACCCGCGCGTTCGCGCGCTCCACTTGATCCATTACCTCGGATTTCCGCAGGACGGAGCGCGGTGGCGCGCCTGGTGTGATGAGAGGAGTCTCCTCCTCCTCGAGGACGCGGCTCAGGCTTGGCTCTCGTCCGACTCGGCCGGGCCGGTGGGCTCCCATGGCGATTTGGCGATCTTCTGCATCTACAAGACGATCGGTGTCCCCGACGGGGGAGCGCTGGTCGTGCGGACGGCCGCGCCCCGCCCCGAGACGGTCTCGCCAATCGGCTTCCTGGCGCTCGCGAAGTGCCACGCGCTCTGGGCGATGCAGCGGTCGCGCGCGGTTGCGGCGGCCGCGGCGGCCGTGCGGTCGAACGGCGCGTACATCCCGGAGGAGGACTTCGCCCTCGGCGATCCGGGAAGCGCGCCTACAGCATCCACACTGCGCGTCCTTCCGCGGCTGGTCGACCGGCACATCGCCCTCAAGCGGCGAGCCAACTATGAGCGCCTGCTCGACGTGCTGGGAGGTCGCGTTCCGCCACCTTTCGACCAGCTGCCGGAGGGTTCGTCGCCGTTCGCGCTCCCGGTCGAGACCGACGACAAGCGGCGGCTGCTCGACCGGCTGGCCGAGCACGGAATCGAGGGCCTCGATTTTTGGTCGGTTCCGCACCCGTCGCTCGAGGTCGACCGCTTCCCCGAGATCCGGGACCGGCGCGCGCGGACGGTTGCCCTGCCCGTGCATCAGGAGCTGCGGCTTACCGACGTGGAGCGGATCGCCGCAGCGGCGGTCGAGCGACCCTCGAGGCGGAAGCGCCCGGCCGTGCGGCTGGAGCCGATCGGGTCGTTCGAGGAGGTCGCCGACCAGTGGGACGAGCTCGCGCTTCGGAGCGGCAACGTCTTTGCGACACGCGAGTGGCTCTCGCTGTGGTGGGAGCACTTCGGCCGAGCGAAGCGACTTCACCTGAGCGGCTGCCTCGACGCCGACGGCAGACTCGTGGCCATCCTCCCGCTCTACCTTTGGGACGTCCGGGGCCTGCGGGTCTTCCGACTCCTGGGCCACGGGACCGCCGATCAGCTCGGCCCGATCTGCGCGCCCGAGGACCGGCGGACCGCGGCGGCGGGACTTCGGCTTCTGTTGGGCGAGATCCAGGTCGGCTGGGACTTCTTCCTCGGCGAGCTGCTCCCGGGGCACGAGGCGTGGAGCAGCCTGGTCGGCGGTCGGACCGTCGCCCGCGACGGGTACCCGGTGCTCCGGTTCCAACACGACACGTGGGCCGACTTCCTCGCGTCGAGTAGCCGCCGGTTCCGAAAGGAGCTGAGCCGAACTGAGCGGCGGCTCAGCGAGGCCCACGAGGTCCGGATCCGACTGGCCGACGACGCCGGCCGGCTCGAGGAGGACCTCGACATGCTGTTCGCGCTCCACCGGATGCGGTGGACGGACGATGAGTCGCCGTTTGGCGCGAACGAGCCGTTCCACCGCCAGCTCGCCGCCGAGGCGTTCCGGCGCGGCTGGCTCTATCTCTGGTTTGCGTACCTCGACGGCCGGCCCGTCGCGGCCGAGTACACGTTCCGTTTCGCCGGCGCGCAGCACCACTACCAGGGCGGCCGCGATCCGGAGTGGGAGCGACTGTCGGTCGGATCACATCTGTTCGCCTACAGCGTCCGGGAGGCGTTCGAGGCGGGGCTCAGGGAGTGCCGCTTCCTCCGAGGCCGCGAGACCTACAAGTACCGGTTTGCGAACGAGGATCCGGAGCTCGAGACCGTAGGCATCGCCCGGGGCACGATGGGGGACGCCGCGCTCATGGCCATGCTCGCGCTCCGCGGGTGGCACGACGTCGGGCGTCTGCGGAGGATGCTGGTGCCATGAGCCCGAAGCTCGGGCGGCTCGACCCGTTCCTCGTCAACGTGGCCATGACCTTTGGGACGTATGTCGCGGCCGCCTTCGTCTCGCTCGTCAACCTGTTCGTGATCGCCCGGGAGCTCGGGCCGGTGGGGCGCGGCGAGATTGTCTTCCTGATCACTGTGGCGACCATCGCCGGCCACCTGGGCGCGCTCTCCGTCCAAGAGGCGAACGCCAATCTCGCCGGCACCGAGCCCGGCTTGCGCCGCAGCCTGGCGACCAACTCGATCGTCCTCGCCGTGCTCTGCGGTGCCCTCGCCGCCGCCATCGTCGCCGGGCTCGTGTGGCTGTTCCCGGCTGTGGGCGGAGACGTACCCGGCCTTCTTCTCTGGATCGCGCTCGCCTCGATCCCGCTCGTGATCCTCAGGCTCTACCTTCACTTCCTCGCCCAGGCCGACTACCAGTTCGGCATCACGAACCTCGCCTGGCTGCTGGGCCCCGTGACCACCGTCGTCGTGAACTGCCTTCTAGCGGCCTTCGACGCGCTCAGTGTCGAGAGCGCGCTTGGAGCGTGGATCGGCGGCCAGCTGCTGGGTCTCGTGATCCTGATCGTCCATATCGGGCGCCATGCGGGCTTCGGCGCGCCCCACGGGCAACTCGCGGCCCGCTCCCTCCGCTTCGGCGCGAAAGCGCACGTCGGCCGCTCGGTGGCGGTCGGTCACAACCGCATCGACCAGTGGTTCGTGGGCTCGATGTCCGGCTCCCACGAGCTCGGCCTGTACAGCGTGGCGACCGCGTGGGCGGAGGTGCTCTCCTACCTTCCCGGCGTCCTGGTCCTGGTCCAACGGCCGGATCTCGTGCGGGCGTCGCCCGAGGACGCCTCGCGCTTTGCGGCGCGGGTCTGCCGGGTCGCCCTCCTACTGACCGCTCCGCTGGCCCTCGGTCTCGCCGTCGCCGCGCCCTTCTTTTGCGTGACGCTGCTCGGAAGCGAGTTCGAAGGATCGATCGGCGACCTCCGCGTCCTGGTCTTCGCGGCGTTCGGTGTTGTGGCGATGGAGCTTCTCGGGAGCGCCTTGACGGCTCAGCGCCGTCCGATGTGGACGACGGGAGCGGTCAGCATCGCGTTCGTGGTCACCGTCGTCCTCGCGTCTATCCTCGTCCCGCGCTACGGCGGCCTCGGTGCGGCGACGACCGCGGTGATCGCGTCGACCTCCGGAGGCATCGTCGCGGTGCTCGTCTTCTCCCGCGTTCTCGGCGCATCCGTGCGCGATCTCCTGCCGACGCCGGGCGACGTTCCGTGGCTGTGGAGGCGGCTGCGTACCCGCGTTGCCCCCAGCCCGGGGGGCAGCGGGAGCTAGCGAGTGACGACGAGCACGACGGCGCCGCTGCGAGCTCCGGGCGCGGGGTGCTGGGAAACCACCCGGCCGTGCGCCCCGCCTCGTCGCACTCGCCGGACGCGGCCGACGCGGCACTGTGCGAGGCGGATGAGCGTCCGCGCGGCAGCCAAGAGCCGGCCCCTGACGTCGGGCACGACGCAGCTGAGCGGGAGAACTCGGAACCAGTTCAGGCGGAGGGGCTCGACCGTCTTCGACGACACAACGCCGTTCCAGCGGGCCGTCCCCTCGTACTCCAGCATGACCTTCGGCCGGCCGGAGTTGTCGATCACATACATGCCGTACCGCTGCATTGCCCGTGCGATCGTCAGGCAGGGGCCGCGGCAACCGGCGGCGCGTAGGCGCCCCTCCGTCAGGCGCGGATCGAGCTGTAGGCGCGCCCCCTCGGGCACGTCGGCCCCGGGCGCGCCGTTGCCGTCCGACTTCCTGGCGGGGTAAATGAACTGATCCGTCGGGTAGTCGTACGCGAAGGCGAGTGCGTGGCTGATCCGGCCGCGCGCGATCTCGCAAGGCCGGACGAGGCCGGCGAGGTACGGCACGCCTGCGCCGCGGCTGCCGAAGCCGGCCGGCGGAACGGCGCTCCAGCGCGTGTTGTAGTGGTAGCCGTTCGTTCCCGTCCAGCCGCCGGAGCCGCGGCTGAGTCGCCAGACGCCCCACTCGTCGCCGGTCCTCGGGTCGACGATCACGATCGAACTGTCGGATCCGGCCGCTGCTCGTGCTTCGTTCGGGATCGGGAGGGTGATCCTCGCGTCACTCTGCCGAACGAGCGTCGTCCCGCCGTTCGTGACGTTCGAGTACAGGCCGGAGAGCGTGACCCGCTCCCTCGGCGTGGTGGGCGCCACCTCGTAGACGGGGTACGTGTATTGCGTCGGGTCGGACGAAAGACGGTCGCCGAGGTTCCGCACGTACGTCGCGCTGCGGGCGTCATACGCGAGGACACGGCCGATTGGGAGGTTCCACGGGCTTGTCGGTGAATACGGTCGGTCGCACCCGCGGATAGCTGCAGCCGTCGCGACTCCGGCGCGCCGTTCCTCGCTGAAGCCGCCACAGCTTACGGCGATCACCGCGAGAAGGAGCGCGAGAGCGAGCGCCATCAGTCCGACGTTACCGTCACCGGCTCGGTCGCGTCTTCGACTAGCCGTCACGAGGCCCTCACAAACCTGTCGAGCGCGTCTAGCCGCTCGAGGACGTCGACGGTGGCTGCGGCTGCGGCTGCGCGGGCATCCCGTCGCACCCTAGCGACCGTCCCCGACCGAGTCCCTGCCCTTTTGGGGAGTTGGAACCGGAAGCTTTCTGGGGAAAAATGTGCCTACTTCTGGGTTCTGGGGGAAGCTTTCTGTGCTTGCTGTTCTCGTAACGGCCATCGGCCTAATCGCGTACACGTTCGTCGGCTACCCGGCGATCGTGGCGGCGCTCGCTCGCATTCGCCCGCGGCCGACCCGGCACGATCCCGGCTTCGAGCCGACCGTCAGCCTGATCGTCGCGGCCTACAACGAAGAGGACGTCATCGCCTGGCGGCTGGCGAACATCGCGGATCTCGAGTACCCGGCCGATCGGCTCCAGGTGATCGTGGTGGCGGACGGCTCGGACGATCGCACCGCCGATCTCGCGCGCGCCGTCCCGGGCACAACCGTGCTCCACCGGCCCGAGCGCGCGGGCAAGCGGGCCGCGATCGAACGGGGCGTTGCGGCGGCGGACGGCGAGCTCCTCGTTCTCACCGATGCCAACAACCGCTTTACCCGCGAGACGATGCGCGCCCTCGTCGCGCCCTTCGCCGATTCCGCAGTCGGGGTCGTGACCGGCCGCAAGGCGATCGACGACGGGTCGGGCCGCCCGCTCGACCGGGCCGAGGGCCTCTACTGGCGGTACGAATCCCGCATCAAGCGGTGGGAGAGCGAGATCGGCTGCACGACCGGCGTGGCCGGGGAGATCCTCGCTTTCCGACGCGACGCGTTCAACTTCGTCGAACCGGGGACGATGAACGAGGACTTCGTTCAGGCCATGCTGGCCGCCCTCGACGGTTGGCGCGTCCTGTACGCGCCGAACGCCGTCTCGCTGGAGCGGGCGTCCGCGACCCTCGGAGACGAAGCGGTGCGCCGCTCACGCCTGACGACCGGGCGGTGGCAGGCGCTGCGCATGCTCCTGCCGCGACTACTCCGGCGACGGCCGCTCCTGGCGCTGCAAGTGATCTCGCACAAGGGGCTGAGGCCCCTCGTCCCGTTTGCGCTGATCGCGGCAGTCCTTTCGAATGTCGGACTTGCAGCCGACCATCGCTGGGCTCGCGTGCTGCTCCTCCTCCAGCTGATGTTCTACGGCGCGGCTCTGCTGGGCTGGTGGCTCGAGGCGGCGGGCAAGCGGTCGCGCTTCCTGTACGTGCCGTACTACTTTTGCCGGATGCACGTCGCCGCGCTCAACGGCTTCCGCGACTTCGCGACGAGGCGGCAGGAAGCCGTGTGGGCCAAGGTCCGACGGGGCTGAGCTCGCACCGAGGCTCCTAGGGAGGAGGCGAATGGGTCTGTATCTCGTCACGGGTTGCGCCGGCTTCGTCGGCTCACATCTCAGCGAACGCCTGCTCGAGCGAGGCGACGCGGTCCGCGGTGTCGACGCGTTCACGGACTACTACGAGCGCTCGGTGAAGGAGGGCAACCTTTCGGCACTTCGCGAGGCAGACGGTTTCGAGCTCGTCGAGGCGGACCTCGCCGAAGAGCCGCTCGAGCCGCTTCTGGACGGGGTCGACGGGATCTTTCATCTCGCTGCCCAGCCCGGTGTTCGCGGCAGCTGGGGCGCCACCTTCGCGGTCTATGCGCGAGACAACCTCGTCGCAACTCAGCGCCTCTTCGAGGCTGCAGCCGGAGCCGGGAGACGCCTCGTTTTCGCATCGTCCTCGTCCATCTACGGCAACGCCGAGGCATATCCGACGACCGAGGACCTCGAGCCGAAGCCCATCTCACCGTACGGGGTCACGAAGCTGACTTGTGAGCACCTGGCGCGGGTTTACGGCGAGTCGTTCGGGCTCGACGTCATCGGGCTCCGCTACTTCACGGTCTACGGGCCGCGCCAGCGGCCGGACATGGCTTTCACGCGCATCGCCAAGGCGCTCGAATCGGGCGACCGCTTCACCGTGATGGGCACCGGCGAGCAGTCACGGGACTTCACATACGTCGACGACGCCGTCGCCGCGACCCTCCTGAGCATGGAAAGTGGCGTTGCGGGCGCCGTCTACAACGTCGGAGGGGGCCAGGAAGCCTCGCTCCGTGAGGTCATCGAGCTCGGAGAACGGCTGTCCGGACGCACGCTGAACGTCGTCAACGAGCCGTCGGCGGCAGGCGACGTCACGCGCACGGCTGCCGACACCTCGCGCATCCGGTCCGACACCGGCTGGCAGCCGAACACGTCGCTCGAAACGGGGTTCCGAGCCCAGCTCGCCTGGGCCGGCGCGGTCTAGATTCCGCTCCTGTAGCGGCAAAACCCGCAGTTTCCGGCGTTGTCGTCCGAAAGGGGGTTCAGCCTTCCCTCCGTCGGTCGATAACCGGCCGTAGCGATCCTCTCGCGCCGCACCCGTCAGAGAGGAAGCCATGGACAGAGCCGCCACTGCCGTCAAGATCAGCTCGGCCTTCCTCCTCGTCGCCCTTGCGGGCGCCGGCGGCGCCGTGCTCGCGCCCGCCACGGGCTCGGCCGCGCCCGGTAGCGGCGACACGACCCAACGGCTGGCCGTCCGTGCCGGCGCCGACGCCTACGTCCGCGCCGACACCCCGCGCAGGAACTTCGGGCGCTGGCGCGACCTGCGGGCCGATCGCGCTCCGACCACGCGCAGCTACCTCCGCTTCCAGGTCAACGGCGTCGAGGGCACCGTGCAGCGCGCGGTCCTCCGCATCTGGTCGCGCAGCCGGTCGGTGCGCGGTTTCCAGGTTCGCGCCGTCCCTGCTCGAGCGTGGAACGAGCGCTCGATCAACTTCCGCTCGGCGCCGACACCCCGGTGGGTCTCGGGCTCTTCGGGGCCGATCCGCCGGGGCTGGGTCGGCGTCGACGTCACCTCGCTCGTGCGCGCCAACGGCCCGCTCACGCTCGCCGTGACGAGCACGAGCCGGGCCGGAATCCGCTTCGCAAGCCGCGAGTCGCGCGGTCGCGCGCCGAGCCTCACGGTCGTCGTCGCCCGGCCGGCGTCCCTGCCCCCGCCTCCTCCGCCTCCTCCGCTTCCGCCGCCTCCGCCGCCTCCGCCTCCGCCGCCTCCGCCTCCGGGTGATCCGGCGCCGAATTGCATTGGTGAGCCTGGGGATCATCCGCGGGTGAGCTATCCGGAGCCTCGGGTGTTTTTGGAGGCGCAGGGTTGGTGGGATGACCGGGATGACGATGGCAAGGTGGCGCGTTTTGGCGATTCGGAGCATCTGCACATCGGGGTGTGTTTTCCGTTGCAGCAGACGGTGAGCGGGACGGTGCGGCTGGATCTGCGGGTGTTGGGCCATAACCTGCCGGCGGGTTCGGTGATCCGGAATACGCGCTTCCACGAGGGTTCGGGCCAGTTGTACGAGGACATTCGCTATGAGCGGACGGTCGCGGCGGGGGAGGCGAACGTGGTGGTGTGGCGGACGTTGAATTGGGATTCGAGCGAGGCGACCGACGGTTTGCGCGAGATCCGGTTTTTGTCCTTTGTCGATCGGCCGGATGGGGCGGAGATCCATGCCAGCTCGGGTTGGTGTGTCGATTTCGAGAACGGGAAGGCGGATGCGAACTACGAGTCGTGTGGGCGGCGGCTAACCGAGGGGCGGGGCTGGTACGACTGTTTGGAGTACAAGTCGTCCCGTACCGACGAGTGGACGTACCCGTATGCGGGGATCCCGGCCGGGCAGGCGTACACGCTCAACATGTCGGGCCAGGACGGGGCGCCGTTTGGCGGCGGCGGTGACGACGAGGTCACCCGCCACTGGTTGCGCTTCGATCCCAACTTCCACTCGGCCGATCTGGGCATTCCGGTGCTGGAGCATCCGGGCCCGCACCGAAACGAGGCGGTGACGATCCCGGCCGCGCTGCTGACCCCGGGCGTCCATTTCCTGTTCTTGATGACCGAGCGGGACGGCCGCTGCACCAACATCTCGACGGGCACCGTCTTCCCGGGCCAGAAGGTGCCCCAGGACGGGATCATCAGCGGCGGGCTGCGGATCCCGATCAAGGTCAACCCCACCGCCGCCACCGTCTTCACCGGCCTCCACCATCTCGGCGCCATCCGGGAGCAGGAAGAACCGCAACAGCAAGAGCGCCACCACCACCACTAGGCATGAGAAACAGGGGGACACAGGCTCTCGCCGCCTCCCTCCTGGGCTGCGTCGTCCTCCTCGCGCCGCCCGGCGCAGCATCCGCCAAGCGCCAGCCGGCGAGCGAGCAAGCGACCGTGACGACCGCCTTTCCGGCCACGGCCGATGCCTACGTCCGCGCGGACGCCCCGAGGTCGAACTTCGGCCGCCGCCGGGTCCTCAGCGCCAAGCGCTCGCCTAGCGTCCGCAGCTTCCTTCGCTTCCGCGTCCATGGACTGGGCACGAACGTGCATCGGGCTGCTCTCCGCGTGTACGTAGGGTCGCGCGCGGTGCACGGCTTTCGAGTCTGGGCCGTTCCGGGCGGCGCCTGGACGGAGGGGGCGATCACGTACCGGAGCGCGCCCCGCTTGGGAGCCGCCGTGGGCGCCTCGGGGCCGCTCAGGCGTGGCTGGGCCCGCGTCGACGTCACGGCGGCCGTTCGCGGCGACGGCTGGGTCACCCTGGCCCTGACGAGCTCGAGCCGCATCTCGGTGCGCCTCGCGAGCCGCGAGGCACGACCGCGGGCACCCCGTTTGCTCGTCACCGCCGTTCGCGGCCCGACGCCACCGGTTCCTCCGCCGCCGCCGCCCCCTTCACCGCCTCCGTCCCCGCCGCCCCCACCGGTCGATGCCGGCTGCCCGCGTCCGTACGCCGACTCGAGCCCGTGGAACAGACCGATCGGCATTGCGCCGCTGTACCACCCGCAGAGCCCCTTCCACGTCACCGCACTGGAGGGAGTGCTGAGCTCCGACCCCACGCAGTTCACGTATCCGGTCTACCCCATCGCGCCGGGAACGCCGCTCCAGACGGTCAGGCTGCGAGGCTGGTACTCGAACGTCATCAACAACGGCCAGACGCTCGACAACCAGCGTGCGGGCACCGCCAGGTTGCCGATCCCGCCTGGCGCGCAGGCAGCCGCGGGGTCGGATGCGCAAATGATCCTGCTCGACCCGGCGACGGGCGACGAATACGGTCTCTCGGAGCTCGTCAAGCGTACGGACGGCACGTGGGACGCCTGGAACGCGTACCACTACAGCACGCACTGGAGTGGGGTGCCGCCCCACGACTCGGAGGACAGGCCTTTCTTCCCGCGCGGCGCCGGCGTCCCGTATCTGGCCGGTCTCGTGCGTCCGTGTGAGGTTGCGCGCGGCCGAATCGACCACGCGCTGGCCTTCGCCTACAACTTCCCGACGGCGCAGTACGTGTATCCGGCCACGAAGTCCGACGGGGACAGCCCCGGGCCTCCGGATATGCCTGAAGGCGCCCATTTGCAGCTAGATCCGTCGATCACAGCGGCCGAGTTTGCCACCCTCGGCTGCACCGGGCCCTGCTTGATCATCGCGCGCGGGCTCCAGGAGTACGGGATGTTCATCATCGACAACTCGGGCCGGCCCAAAGTGATGATGGAGTACGAGGGCACTGCGTTGTGGAATGGGCTGGTGGGGTCGAAGACACCGAACCCCATTCCGCTTTCCCGCTTCAAACTCCTCGCTTTTTCCTAGTCGAACGTCCCCGTTTGGGGGATGGGGGTCCGTCCGACGCGACCGATTCACTACCCAGCTTCCAGTTAACGACATACGAGTGCCCGGCTGCTTGAGCGGCCTCGCATCGGGCCGAACCCCAGGGGGGAACCGAATGCGAGCATTCAGGGATCGGCTGCGGCGTGACATCAGAACCAGCAAGTCCTATGCAGTAGCGGCCGTTTCCGCCGTGCTGCTTGTCGCCCTGCCGGGCAGCGCCTCCGCAGCCTTTGGCGAACAGAGCGGCGCGGTGAAGGTTGTGCGGTCTGCGGCGGCCTCGCAGACGTTCGGCGCGGTCGCCGACTCGTGGGTCAAGTCTGATGCGCCGTCGTCCAACTACGGGACGAGCACGCGCCTCCGCGTCGACGCCGTCCCAGGCGTCCGGAGCTACGTTAAGTTCGATCTCAGCGCCCTGGGAGGCACCGTGACGAGGGCATCCCTCTGGCTGTACGCGACGACAGGGTCGAGCATCGGCGTATCCGTTCGGTCGTCATCGGCCGGTTGGGGCGAGCGGACGATCACCTGGGCGAACGCGCCCGCTCCATCGACTACGGCCCGAGCGTCGGGCGCATTCCCGAGCGGAGCGTGGAAGACGATCGACGTGACGCCGTTTGTCGCGAGCGGCCGACTGGTCAGTCTCGTGCTCACGACCTCGAGCTCGAGCAGCAGCTACTTCTCGAGCCGGAACGCCACCAACAATCGACCTGCCCTCGTGGTCGAGATGGAACCGCTGGCCTCGCTGCCGCCTCCGCTGCCGCCTCCTCCGCCTCCG
>Ga0136635_10000246_pt1 | contig 14142 bp, 12 predicted proteins | sample AntDrymeUQ852106_2_FD_105495 | JGI IMG/M metagenome (GOLD analysis project Ga0136635, IMG submission 105495) | Polar desert sand microbial communities from Dry Valleys, Antarctica - metaG UQ85 (21.06) | ecosystem: Environmental > Terrestrial > Soil > Desert | place: Antarctica: Dry Valley... | reverse complement strand
GAACAGACGCTTCAATCGACCCTTAGCCTGCAACCCGTTTCCCCGGAGGAACTTGAAGCTGAATTCGCTTCTCTTGCCTCAGCTTTATCTGCCAGTCCTAACGACTCAAAAATCCAGGCCAATTACGAATCCGCCCTCCACCAATTGTTAATTACCAATGACCAATTACCAGCCATACTCTCCCCTCTTGGTCTTGCCGATATCCCCTTAGGCACTCCTATCGCTCACCTAAGCGGTGGACAAAAGACTCGTCTCATGCTGGCGCGCGTCCTACTCGATGAGCCTCAACTGCTTCTGCTCGACGAACCGACCAATCATCTCGACATCGAAATGCTCGAATGGCTGGAAGGCTGGCTCGCGTCCTTTAATGGCGCGGCATTGATCGTCTCACACGACCGGGCGTTTCTGGATAACATTGTCACATCCATTCTTGAACTCGACCCCAAGACTCAATCCTTGCGAGCATATCCAGGTGATTACAGCGACTATCTCGAGTCCAAACAAAAAGAGTATGACAAACAAAACGAAGAGTATCGCGACCAGATTGATGAACTCAGAAAGCTCCATAACGCCGCAAGACATCTCAGGCGAATCTCGCAATTCAAAAAAGGGGGCAAAGGCGATACCAACGATAAATTTGCCAAAGGCTTCTTTGGAGATCGCACCACTCACACCGCGCGGCGCGCTCTGCGAATCGAAAAACGCATCGAGCACACTTTGGAGGAAGACCGTAAGGAGAAACCTATTCAAAATTGGCAAATGAAACTTGATTTCGGCGCGCCCGCGCATCAATCCAAAGATGTGCTGATCACAGAGAATTTGTCTGTTGGCTATGATCAGCCTTTGCTCACAGACCTGAATCTTCACATCCGCGCGGGTCAACGGATCGCCCTCACAGGTCCAAACGGCACAGGCAAGACGACCCTCATCCGCACTATTGTTAGGAAACTGGAGCCGTTATCAGGAAACCTAAAACTCGGCGCCACAGTTAAACTTGGATATATGACCCAGGAACAGGAATTACTAAATCCGAGTTTCAATGCGTTGCAATCCATTCAAAGTGTCGCATCCTTTAATGAAACTGAAGCCCGTAACTTCCTGCATTACTTTCTCTTCAAAGGCGACGACGCGCTTCGCGCCACAGGAGAACTTTCTTTCGGCGAACGCGCCCGCCTGCAGCTTGCGTTGCTCGTTGCGCAAGGCTGTACATTTCTCTTACTCGACGAACCCATCAACCATCTGGACATTCCTTCGCGAGCACGTTTTGAGGAAGCACTGGCTACTTTCAAGGGTACAATCCTCGCCGTTGTCCATGACCGTTACTTTATCGAACGCTTCGCCTCTGATGTGTGGAATGTCAAAGATGGGACGGTTGAGAAGTGGTAAACAATGTTCAGCTCAAGCCGCCGTCATCGGTAGCGAAGACGCCAAGTATAGGCATTTAAATGCGCACTGAATCAAAGCATCCTACCCCCTATCGCGATGTCAACGAAACATTGAATCTCCTGCTCACTAGCGTACAAGAGATTTTGGGTAATCAACTTGTTGGGATGTATCTCTATGGTTCATTATCAAGCGGAGATTTCAACCCGGAAACCAGCGACATCGATTTTCTTGTCGTCACCACCAGCACACTTTCAGATAAAGCGATCGCTGAACTGAGATCCATGCATCAGCACATTTGGAAAAGCGGACAAAAATGGGCCTCGAAACTGGAAGGTTCGTATATTCCGAAACGGGACATCCGCCGTCATGACCCGCACAGTGCACCCTGCCCGACTGTCAACGAAGGAAAGTTTTACCTGGATAAACGCGGAAGTGACTGGATCATTCAGCGTCACGTCATCCGTGAGCAGGGAACAGTTCTTGAAGGTCCTGACCCGAAAACATTGATTGACCCCGTCAGCCCTGAGGATATTCGGCACGCTGTGAAAGGAGTATTGCAGGAATGGTGGTTTCCCATGCTCGAGGATCCGTCCTGGCTGAAAAACCATGGAAGCGAATACCACGCCTTTGCCATTCTCACCATGTGCCGTGCACTCTATGCCCTGGAGCACGGCACCATTGTCTCAAAACCACTGGCCGCAAGATGGGCGCTAAAAGAACTTGGCGAGAGGTGGAGTCATGTTATCGAACGATCACTTGCCCAACCAGCCGGTTCCGAAGATCGTGACCTGTATCATGAGTCCCTTGCGTTTGTTCGATTTACAATGAGCACCGTTCACAATTCGAGAAAATGACAGACAAGATTTTAGGATTTAATAATGTACAAAATCCACCTTGATACGGATCTCGGCGGGGATATTGATGACCTGTGCGCGCTCGCGATGTTACTTCGATGGTCAGACGATTTCGAATTAAGTGGTATTACGACGGTTGCTGAAGCAAACGGCAGGCGAGCTGGGTACGTCCGCTACATCCTGGGATTGGAAGGAAGAAATGATATTCGAGTCGCAGCTGGAGCAGATGTATCTCAGGGATTTTACCGTTTTGCTGAACTGGGCTATCCTGCAGAGGAGAGATATTGGCCGGAACCGATCAAACCTTTACCTAATTCGTTAGATGATACAACTGATCTTCTGAAGCAAAGCATCGAGCAAGGCGCAACGATCATTGCCATAGGACCTTTTACAAATTTATATCTTCTCAATCTTCAATATCCGGGTATCTTAATGGATGCAAATCTTTTTCTCATGGGAGGGTATATCTATCCGACCCGCTCTGGTTTTCCGGACTGGGGAAATGATATGGACTGGAACATCCAGGTGGATGTTAAATCGGCGAAACATGTCATTGAAAATTCCAATCCAACGCTGATTCCGCTCTCAGTAACAGTGGAGACCGCCCTGCGAAGAGCCTATCTGGATGATTTGCGAGAGGCAGGAGCATTAGGGCAATTGATCGCTCAACAAGCCGAGGCATTCGCGGTCGATGAGCAAAACGAAATGAGAATAGGAGAAACCTGTGAAGGATTGCCTCGCGATATCATCAACTTCCAGCATGATTCACTAGCCTGTGCCATTGCGCTGGGTTGGAATGAGGGGATAGAAATAGAAGAACTTCCTTTGTCCCTCGAAGAAAAAGACGGCTGGCTCCATGAGCGAATTGATCCAGCAGGGAAATCTATACGAGTTGTTACCAAAGTAGATGGGCCGCGCTTCAATGAATTCTGGCTCAATAAATTAATGAATAGTTAAGATACTAAACATGAACCCAAACCGCATTCAACTTATCACGCCGAACGATCTCGACGACTACCGCGATCGCGCCAACGAAATTGCAGAATCATCCTGGCCTGAATTCATGATGCATGATCCCGTCGCGAACGAGAACTGGCATGAACTATTCGACCGGTTTAGCAATTATCAGTTTGCCATGCTTGATACAGAGACGAACCGTATGGCTGCCATGGGCAATAGCCTGCCCTTCCATTGGGACAAAGACTTATCAGAACTCCCTGAAGGCGGCTGGGACTGGGTTTTCATAAAAGCAGTGGAAGAATCACAAAAATGGCGTAAAACCGACTATCCAATCGGCCATACAAATTGCCATTCATCCTGATTATCGAGGGCAGGCACTGAGCACGAAGATGGTTCAAGCTATGCGGGCCATCGGGGACTCCGAGGGATTCAAGTATCTAGTCGCTCCTGTTCGCCCCAATGAGAAGAGCAAATATCCATTAACCAGTATTGACGATTACATCACCTGGAAAACTGACGAAGGCCTGCCTTTCGACGCGTGGCTGAGAGTGCATGCCCGCATCGGAGCGAAGATCATCAAGCCCTGTCACGAAGCCATGACCATCCGTGGCACATGTGCGGAATGGGAGGAATGGACTGGCATGAAATTCCCGCAGAGTGGGCGATACGTCGTACCCGGGGCCCTTAACCCGATTGAGATGGATGTTGAAAAAGATGAGGGCATTTATATCGAGCCGAATGTGTGGATGGTGCATGAGGTTGTGTAGCGTATAATTGCGGTCATGAAACGCTATCCTTGGTTGGCGTTTGCACTCTTATTTTTTCTCTTTGGTTGCCAGCCTTCTGCACCCTTCACTGTAACAATCATTGACGACGATAAAGCCATCACGCTTCAAACTGACCAGCGCGTGCCGTCTGCATTATTGAATCAAGCGGGATTAATACTGAATTCAAATGATCGCATTCTCCTAAACGGACTCCCCATCGCGCTTGATCAACCAATTACGAATTACCCAATTACATTACAGATCCGCCGCGCGGTCTGGTTGACTCTCAATACACTCGATGGACAGCAACAAGTTCAATCATCTGCTTTCACAGTTGGAGAAACCCTACAAGAAGCAGAATATTGGCTACGCGCAGGCGATAAAATTGAGCCGGGATTGAATGCGCCAACCACGGATGGAATGACGATCACGATAACAGCGCCGCGCCAGTTAACTGTCAGCATAGATGGAAAAATTTTGCAGATCCAATCGTCGGCGCGGACGGTTGGCGAGGCATTGGCTGAAGCCGGGATTCCGCTCCTCGGGCTGGATTACAGCCTTCCGGCTGAGCGTGAAGCGCTTCCCTCTGATGCGCAGATACGCGTGGTACGAGTCAGTGAATCAGTTCTGCTCGCGCAAAGGCCTGTCCCCTTCCAAAGTGATCTCCAGGCTTCGGCGGATGTTCCGCTCGATCAAACGCAGATCCTACAGCCCGGCGAAAATGGTCTCACCGTCCAGCGCATCCGCATTCGTTATGAAGACGGGAATGAGATTTCGCGCGTGACCGAAGATGAGACGCTGGTGCGACCACCGAAGGAGCGCCTTCTGGGTTATGGCACAAAAGTCGAAGTCAAGACCGCAACCGTAGACGGTGTGGAGATCGAATACTGGCGCGCGGTGCAGATGTATGCCACAGCCTATTCGCCGTGCCGTTCGGGCGTTGACAAATGTTTCCCCGGCACGTCAAGCGGCAAGAGTTTGAAAAAAGGCATGGTGGGGTTGCGATACGATTTGTACTTGAGTATGCAGGGTCAGCGGCTTTTTATTCCTGGCTATGGATTTGCATCTGTTGAAGATGTATGCGGCGGATGTGTTGGACAACCGTGGGTTGATCTCGGTTATAGTGATAATGACTATGAACAGTGGAATTCGTGGGTCACCGTGTATTTCCTCACGCCTGTGCCCGCAAATGTGATTTACGTATTGGAATAAAGGTGACAGTCACTTACCTACCCTTGTTTCTTTTGGGAGCCCTACACAAAGTGGCTGTCACCTTATGATAAAAAAATGACAAAACTCCAAAAAGCCTTTCTCTCTTTCCTCGCTGTCCTGGCATGTTCCCTGTTTGGATTGGCCTTCTGGCTCTATCAGGGAAGATGGCAGCAGCCGCTTGGACCCGCGTTACAAATTTCGACTGCGACTCCACTTCAACTGCCCCCAACGTGGACGCCGAATCCACTGACACCAACCATGCTTTCCCCTACGTCCAAACCTGTTACCCCTGTACAGGCCTTGCCTACTCCAACGATCACACTCAACAATGTCACAGGCTTCTGTGGCGCGCCGCCAGTCATGAATATTCTGGTTGTGGGGACAGACGCGCGCTCTAATAGTTACCTCTACGGGCTTGCAGATGTTATGCGGCTGGTACGCGTCGATTTTCTAAACCCTAAAGTAACCATCCTTGAATTTCCGCGCGACCTTTGGGTGGAGATCCCGGATATTGCAGATAACTTAAAGGGGCAGGATCATGAAAGACTCAACCAGGCGTATCTCTATGGGAACCCTGGCTTTGGATATACGGATGATCCTACCGAGGGCCCGGGTCTACTGGCGCGTACCCTGGCGCTCAACTTTGGAGCGAATATAGATCGTTATGCGGCTGTCAACATGCAAACCTTTGTAAAAATGGTGGATGCGGTCGGCGGCATTGATGTTAGCCTGCCTACCGCAGTAGATGGACGCACAACTGAGGATACGAACAAGCGCCTGTTCTTCAATTCCGGCACACATCACCTCAATGGAACCCAGGCGCTCACCTTGGCACGCATTCGAATCGAAGGAGTCTTTGCACGCGCCGAAAATCAAAACCGCGTGCTGTGTGCCTTGCGCAATCAGTTGACCAGCCCTTCTGTGATACCTAAAATTCCGGATCTGATCAAATCGTTTCAAGGTGCTGTCCAAACCGATCTAAGCCCTCAGCAACTTGGCCAGCTCGCCTGTCTCGGCACACAGATAAAGCCCGAAAATATTCTCTTTGCAAGTTTCCCTCATGAACATTTCAAAACAAAACGCCAGTATGACCCGGTCTTCAAGGGTAACGTTTTTATTTGGGATGTAGACTTTGATATCCTGCGTGATTACGTCAGGCAATTCAACGAGGGCACATGGCCCCAGCCATCTGACGGTCCTGTTACAGAGGAAGAAGAGGAGATAGCATTCTGTCCATGAATGAAATCCCTCCCCTCAACGTGGAAACGCTTCTCAAGCGTCATGGTCTGCGCGCTCACAAAGGGCTTGGCCAAAATTTTTTACAGGATCCGCTGGCTCTTGAAGAGATCGTTTCAGCAGCAGAGATTCAACCAACGGATACTGTGCTGGAGATTGGTCCTGGGTTGGGAAGTTTGACACGCTATCTGGCAATCTCCGCTAAAGAGGTGGTTGCGATCGAACTGGACCCGAACCTGCTCCCGCCATTGCAGGCGGTTCTTATCCCCTATTCAAACGTTCGTTTAATTCAAGGCAATATCCTGAAACTTTCCCCAAAGGATTTGATCACTGAAAAGGATTATCTTGTCGTAGCGAACATCCCCTATTACATCACATCCGCAGTAATTCGTCATTTGTTGGAAGCCGAAGTAAAGCCGCGTCGGATGGTGCTCACCGTTCAAAAAGAAGTTGCGGAGCGAATCTCTGCGAAACCCGGAGATATGAGCCTGCTGGCGTTGAGCGTACAGGTGTATGGTAAACCACGCATCGCGGCACGCATCCCTGCCAGCGCATTCTTTCCGGCACCAAAGGTCGATTCAGCAATCCTGTGTGTGGATATTTATCCTGCTCCGCTGATCAAACCTGAACTTCTCAATACATTCTTCAAATTGATTAAAGCAGGCTTCAGCCAGAAGCGAAAAACGTTGCGCAACTCGCTTTCCTCTGGCTTGCACATCTCCCCCACCAGTGCAGCAGAACTGCTCACGCGAACGGGTATCGATCCGCAGCGCCGCGCGGAAACGTTAAGTATTGAGGAGTGGGAAAAGTTGAGTGAAATAATAAAGTGACAGTCACTTATTTCTTTATTCTTCCAACTTGATTTCATGCGGATGGCTTTTCCTCCGCAGATCTCGGTAGTGCCACCATACATCCCAAATACGGATCGCTGCTTCCAGTTGGATTTTCAAAGACATCTTTGACTTTCCCCAGCGGCGGTCTGAAAAGTGGATGGGAACTTCACTAATATCGTATTCCATCAGGTATGCAACATACGCCATTTCGACCAAAAAGATATAACCATTGGAGCGTAGCCGCTTCAACGGCAGGTTCTGTAGAGCCTCACGTCGCCACATACGGTATCCGGTCGTCACGTCGTGCAGGGGAAGGCCCAAAATCGTACGCGCGTAAAAATTTCCAAAGGCTGAAAGCGCTTTGCGCCATGCAGGCCAGCGCCTGGCGAGCGACCCTCCTTTTACATAACGGGAACCGATCACCACATGGTGGGAAGCAAGGCGACGCGCCATTTCCGTTAGGACGGCAGGGTTGTGGGAAAAATCTGCGTCCATTTGAACAACAGCATCCGCGCCCAGCCCGAACGCCTTTTCAAATCCATCAAGATATGCGGAGCGTAACCCCAGCTTGCCTACCCGATGCAGAACGAACACTTTATCCTGATTTTTTTCCGACAATTTATCAGCAATAGTCCCTGTGCCATCCGGGCTGTTATCGTCAACCACGAGCACAGCCAGGTCCAGTGGCAGAGAAAATAAAACGGAGACCAGCTTGGGCAGGTTCTCCGCTTCGTTGTAAGTGGGTAATACGATCGTAATACGCATTACGTTTTATTTAAAAGATTTTTCTTTAGTTTGTCGACGCTCGAAAAGCGTCCATATACAGAAGGAACTTCGGATATCTCGATCGCGAGGCGGTCAGGGCGCTGGGACGCCAGTTCACGGTCCTTGATGGGATAGAAGTAATCAAGCGATTGCTCAAGCCGGGAACGGATACGCTCCTGAAGAGGTGGCAGATTTGCAGGAGACGCAACGATGACAAAATTGGTCGGGCTGATATGACCAATGAAATCCTCTGTCGAACTGGTTTCCTTCATGGTATTGTGAATCATCAAGCTGATGGCACGCAAGACATCGTCTGATGCCACAAAACCATAAGCCTCACGGAAAGAGTCGAGGTTGCTTATGGAAATATGGAGCAATGCCCAGCCGCTTTTGTGGATCACTTCAGAGAGGCGCTCTTCAACCAGAGGCCCCTCAGGCAGGCCACTAACAGGATTGGTCAACGAGGCCTGGCTTACCCGCTTCAACGCATTGCGGACCCGCAGGCGCAATTCCTGCACATCGAACGGCTTCGTGATGTAATCGTCGGCACCGACTTCGAACCCCTGTAAGCGATCAATACGCTCACGCTTTTCGGTCAGGAAAATAATCGGGATCTGGCTTGTGTGACGATCCGTTCGCACACGCCGGGCCACTTCGTATCCATCAATATCCGGGAGGCGAATGTCAAGGATCAGCAAGTCCGGCAGCACGGTCTGCGCGGCGCGCACACCATCTTCACCCCAGTTGACAGTGAAAACCTCATAACCCTGGACGCGAAAATAGGCGTTCAGCATCTCGGCTACGTCAAGGTCATCTTCAACAATCAGGATCTTTGATTTGGCGTCTGCCACGTAAGGCCCGGCTAGGAAAGAGGTTCTTTTTGAATGACAAACTCACAGAGTGCATCACCCACGGCTACGCATTTCGATTCATTCACGCGAAATTCATTGCCGCCAGAGACCCATTTAAGGGCTTCCTGCAATAACCCTGTCGCAATATAGCAAACAGGTTTATCTGCATTCGAGCGGCCCCAGCAAACAGGACACTTGTGGATGGTCCAGATAAATTCTGAATCCTTCTCCTCAACCGTGCTATATTGATCGCTAAGCTGGGAGAAGATCTTCGCAAATGCCGGCAAGCCAATGCGAAGCTTGGATTGAAGCGGGAGAACAACAAAAGCCAGGTCTGCCGCGCCAGCCAGCGCGCCGAAGTTCTTCAACGCGTCAGAGAAGGTGGCGCGTCCAGCGCGCAGAGCCAGGCCGCGGCCCCCGCGCGGACCGTACATTTCCTCCAGCGCAACGCCAATGGCGGAAAGCTCAGCAAAATCGAAGCCTTTATCCAAATTATCGATGGGATAATTATCGATATAATTATTCAAGCCTCCCAGGTTGAGGATGGCATTAAGTCCATTTTTGCCCATCACCTCTTCAAGGGATTTGATAATGATGAGTCCAAATTTATTCGGATAGTACAGACCAGTCTTTTGAACGGGGCTCATAACTCGACTCCACTTAGATCAGTTTTGCCAGATCTTCGGCGGCGCGTCTCATATCCAGGAAGATCAAGCCTAATTTTGCCTGCTCACGCGCCAGCGCGGTGAGAACGGCTTCTTCCCCTACCGACATGAGAACAACATAGCCCTTTTGCCCCCTGATATAGACCTGCTCGAGTGAACCACGACCCAGCTCCGTGGCAATACGCTCACCAAGTGACAACATGGCGGCAGACATTGCTGAAACGCGGTCTTCCTCCACACCCTGTGGCAACGCGGAAGCGATGCTTAGACCATCCACGCTCACAACAGCGGAAGCTTCGATATCGGGTGAAGAGGCTTGCAATTCGCGCAGACGATCTACCATTTGTTGCGTACGTGATTTTGACAAGAGTGCCCTCCTGCAGGGAGTTGATAACCAGCCGTTATTACCCAGCGGGTCTGTTAATGAAGTGCGGATAATTTAGCATAGTGAACAGAAAGTGTCAAGCCAGCGTTCCACAATGATACGCGACCGCCGTTAGAACTACAGCGTTGCCATGCTATAATCCTGGCGAGTAAATGAAATGAGAAAAATAATCCTTCTTATCCTGGCAGGTATGCTGTCTCTAAGTTTCACACCTTATGCTCCACCCGCACAGGGTGAAACAACTGACGGAGATGTTGAAAGTGGCGCGGTTGTGTGCGCGCCTGATGTGTATGTGGAGGCACCCGGTGACTGCCTGCCCCTGGGTCCTTCGGTTTATATGACGGAAATGGCAAAGCTGGGATTAACCTTTCCTCAGCGGTCTTTGCCTGCCCGTAAACCAGACCCTGCTCTGACGCAGCTTCCCTACCGCTACTTCCGATTGGAAGAAGATAGCGTTCCGGTATTGAGCGGACCGGCAGGATCGGAGACTGGTCAAGCTTTCCTGCCCGGGTTTGTGTATGTATCTTATATCGACCGGGTGGAGTCGAATGGCGTCTATTACCTTCTTCAAAACGGTGGATGGATTCCTGGTAAAGGCTCTCGGATAGGAGAATATTCCCTGTTCCAGGGACTTGAGTTTACTTCACCTCCGCATAATTCTTTTGCATGGCCATTGCCGTTTTACATGGACAGTATCCCTGTTCGGAGAGCACCTGGTTACAATACTCCTCAAACTGATAAATTGCTTTACCCTTATGTTGACATGGTTCAGGTGTATGCTACGCAAAGCGCAGATGGAGTGGAGTGGAATTTGATCGGGCCTAACCAATGGGTGGAGGCACGCATCCTCGCAACAGTCACGCCGAACAGTACCCCGCCCGAAGGCGTGACTACAAACCGCTGGATAGATATTGACTTGGCAGAACAAACCCTGTCAGTCTATGAAAACAATGAATTGGTCTTCGCCACAGTCATTGCCAGCGGGCTCGAGCCATTCTGGACCCGGCCCGGTTTGTTCCAGATCTATCAGAAAAAAGAGACCGAAACGATGCGCAATAACGACCCGACAGACTACTACTATTTGGATAACGTTCCATGGACGATGTACTTCGATAAAGCGCGGGCGCTGCACGGGGCTTACTGGCGGACGCGCTTTGGATATCCACAGTCACATGGATGCATTAATCTCTCGGTCGGCGATTCGCACTGGCTGTTCAACTGGGCGCATGAAGGTGATTATGTCTATGTCCATGACCCTTCGGGATTAACACCGACCGATCCTGCACTCTATCATGACTGGGCGTATTGACACTGACTCGTGCGTATGATAAACTACGCACCGCTCAATGAACTGGTCCCGTGGTGTAGCGGCCTAACATGCGGCCCTGTCAAGGCCGAGATCGCGGGTTCGAATCCCGTCGGGACCGCAGAGCGTAATCTCATCAATAAAAACCTGGCCTTCGATGGATATCATCTAGGGCCAGGTTTTTATCACCAAGAAATAGTGATCTAATCGAATCTCACTGATGCTCCCCCTGCTGCTGGATCAGCTTCGCCACAAGTCCGGTCCAACCCGTCTGGTGGCTGGCACCAATCCCGGCGGCATTATCACCGTGAAAGTATTCGTAAAATAGGATGTAATCGCGCCAGTGCGGATCATTTTGGAATATCTCCTGTGAGCCAAACACTGGGCGGCGACCATTCTCATCACGGCGAAATATATTGATCAGCCGGTTCGAAAGTGCATCCGCAATCTCATTTAACGTGATGAACTGACCTGATCCAGCGGGGTATTCAACCTTGAAGTCATCGCTATAGTAATGATGGAACTGTTGCAACGCTTCGATAATCAAGTAGTTGACCGGGAACCAGATCGGTCCGCGCCAGTTGGAGTTACCACCGAACAGGCCGCTGTCTGACTCGGCAGGCAAATATCCGACGGAATATTGCGCTCCATCGACGCTGAGGATGTAGGGATCATCTCCGTAGACACGTGAAAGGGCGCGCACTCCAAACTGTGAAAGGAACTCGTTCTCGTCCAACATGCGACTCAGGACCCGCTTCATGCGATGCCCGCGCAGAATGGCTAACAGACGACGTTCGCCCATGCCAGGCTCCTGCCAGCGCGAGACCAGCCTGGCCAGATCAGGACGATGCTCGAGGAACCATTCCAGTCGTTGTTTGAACTCCGGAACCCTTTCCAACAGGGAAGGTTCGATCGTAGTGACCGCAAACAACGGGATCAGCCCAACCATCGAGCGCAGTTTGAGCGGAGTATTGTTGTGCGGGCCGAAATGCAGAACATCGTAGAAAAACTCATCTTCCTCATTCCACAGCGAGATGCCCTCACCGGCGATATTATTCATTGCATCTGCAATATACAGGAAATGCTCGAAGAATTTTAAGGCGATATCTTCGTACGCAGAATCTTCGAGGGCAAGCTCAACCGCGATCGTCAACATGTTCAGGCAGAACATGCCCATCCAGCTCGTACCATCGCTTTGCTGGATGTGCCCACCTGTCGGCAACTGCGCGTTACGGTCAAAAATCCCAATGTTATCCAAACCAAGAAAGCCGCCCTGGAAAACATTCAATCCTTCGGTGTCCTTGCGATTGACCCACCACGTGAAGTTGAGCAATAATTTGTGGAATACCCTCTCAAGGAAAAGCCGATCCCCTTTGCCATGTTCTCTTTGGTCGATCTTATAAACACGCCAGGTGGCCCAGGCCAGCACCGGTGGATTAACATCACCGAAGTCCCACTCATAGGCGGGGACCTGCCCGTTTGGATGCAGATACCATTCGCGCCCAAGCAGGATCAGTTGCTGCTTGGCAAATTCTGAATCCAGAAGCGCCAGAGGGATGCAGTGAAAGGCCAGATCCCAGGCGGCGAACCAGGGATACTCCCATTTATCGGGCATGGAGAGGATATCCGCGGCGTGCATATGACGCCATGCCCGGTTGCGCCCCTTAATACGTTCGGCCGGAGGAGCGGGTTGGCTGGAGTCGCCATCCAGCCATTCCTCAATGTTGAAATGATAGAACTGCTTGGACCATAGCATCCCGGCAAACGCCTGCCGTTGGATGAGACGCTCATCCTCCGTCAGGGTAGCAGGTTGCATATCCGCATAGAATTCGTCTGCCTCCGCCTGCCTCTCCTTGAAAATAATTTCGAAGGATTCAAACGGATTCTCCGGTACATTCTTTTCACTATCTTCTACTTTCATCAAACGCAAGCGGATACTGACGGACTCCCCGCCTGCGACCATCCGATGATAGAGAGCAGCGGTTTTCGTTCCCACGCGTTCCGGATTGACCGCCTCCGAGCGGCCTTCCAGGACATAAGCATGGAACGCGTCTTTGACAAAGGAAGTCTGGCTGGGTGAACCATAGAGGCGTTCATTGTTCGTCTCATTCTCGGTGAACAATAAGGCGTCGGCATCATCGAAAGCAAGCAGATAGCGGCCCAGAGTGGCATGTTCCGCCTCGATCCATTTTGTGGACGATTTATCTTTTGAAGAAACTTCTTTGAGAGACGGGAGCGGCATTTTATCATGTTCTGATCCCCAGGCCCACGTATTCCGGAACCAAAGCGTCGGCAGGATATGCAGGTCGGCAGGCTCGGGCCCGCGGTTGAAAGCAGTGACGCGGATCAGAATATCCTCGGGACCGGCTTTGGCATATTCGACAAAAACATCAAAATAACGATTCTCTGCGAAGATGCCTGTGTCGATCAATTCATATTCGGGCGCATTCCTGCCGCGGCGGCGATTGGTTTCGACGAGGTCAGCATATGGGAACGCGCGCTGAGGGTATTTGTAAAGCATCTTCATGTAGGAGTGCGTGGGCGTGGAGTCGAGGTAAAAATAATATTCCTTGACATCTTCACCGTGGTTGCCCTCCGACCCGCTCAGGCCAAACAGGCGCTCTTTGAGAATTGCGTCCTGCCCATTCCATAACGCAAGCGCGAAACACAAATTCTGCTGGTCATCACTTATGCCAGCCAACCCATCCTCATTCCAGCGATAGACGCGCGAACGGGCATGGTCGTGAGGAAAATAATCCCATGCCGCGCCGTTTGAACTGTAATCCTCACGTACGGTTCCCCAGGCACGCTCGGCGAGATAAGGCCCCCATTGTTTCCAATTGGCTTTGCGTTCTTCTGTTTCATGCAGTCGCCTATCTTCCATCGTTATTTTTCGTTTTGAACCGCTCATTGCATTGCCTT
>Ga0136635_10000245_pt1 | contig 14169 bp, 10 predicted proteins | sample AntDrymeUQ852106_2_FD_105495 | JGI IMG/M metagenome (GOLD analysis project Ga0136635, IMG submission 105495) | Polar desert sand microbial communities from Dry Valleys, Antarctica - metaG UQ85 (21.06) | ecosystem: Environmental > Terrestrial > Soil > Desert | place: Antarctica: Dry Valley... | reverse complement strand
TCATAATGACAACAAAGCTCACAGCATCAAAGCCTGCGCCGCGTAAAGCCGGGCCAGCCAAAACAAAAGCGGACACCTATGTCCTGCGCCTGTACGTCGCCGGACATACGCCCAAATCTGTAGCGGCACTGGCAAATCTCAGGAAAATCTGCGATGAGTATCTGGAGGGGGACTACAAACTCAAAGTGATCGACCTGTTGAAAGACCCGAAACTGGCGCGCGGCGACCAGATCCTTGCCATTCCGACGCTGGTGCGGAAACTTCCGCTGCCCGTGCGTAGGATCCTGGGTGATCTCTCCAGCGTTGAGCGCGTGTTGATCGGGTTGGATCTGGTACCTCAGAGATAGATGGATAGCATGTCAAAAAGAAAGCATTCAATCGTTCTGGCCAGCCCTGCAGGAGTTCGGAATCCCACTGGGGCTGGCGGGAATTAACATGCCCAGGAAACCTGCAAAACCTGTAAGCAGAGCACAAAAAAAACTTGCCGTTGAAAACGCGGAGTTGCGCGCCCGGGTGGCCGACGCCGAAGAGATTTTGCGCGCCATTCGCACTGGTGAGGTGGATGCAATCCTTGTCTCAGGAGCGGGTGGCGATCAGATCTTTACGCTCAAGCAGGCGGAGGATGCCCTGCAGAGAGCCAAGGATCGAGCACAGCTATATCTGGATCTCGCGCCCGTGATGTTCATCGTTCTGGATACCGACCAGAAAGTCATCCTGATCAACAAAAAGGGCTGTGAGATCCTGGGCTACACCGAGCAGGAGATGGTCGGCCTGAATTGGTCCGAGCATTTTCTCCCGCACGCGGAAAAAGACAGAATAGATGCCGAATTTGACCGAATCATGCTGAGTGAGGTCGGGCAGCTGGAGTATTTTGAGGATCGCGTTCTGACAAAAAGCGGTCAGGAAAGACTGATCGGCTGGCACAGTGCGGTGCTGACCGATGAAGATGGCCAGACCGTCGGCCTCGTGAGTTCCGGAGCAGACATCACCAGGCGCAGGCAGGTGGAGGAAGAACTGGCCAGGCAACAATACCTCCTAAGTGCCATGCTCAATACGATTCCGGATTATGTCTACTTCAAAGATATTGAATCCCGGTTTATCAGGACTTCCAAGTCTCAGGCGAAGGCACTGGGCTTGAGCGATCCCGCCGAAGCGGTAGGCAAGTCGGACTTCGACTTTTTTCCACACGCGCAGCGTTCATTTGAGAAAGAACAGGAGATCATACGCTCTGGCAAGCCTTTGGTGGATGAAGAAGAGCATGTGGTTTGGCCCGATGGCCAGGAGGCCTGGGTATCGTCGACCAAGGTCCCGCTTCCTGATCAAAGCGGGCAGATCATTGGCACGTTCGGCGTTACAAGAGACATCACCGAGCGCAAACGGGCGGAAGCGGAACTCCGGCGCGAGAAACAATTCCTGGAGACCTTGAATCTGAACACTCCCGTTGCGATCACTGTGCTGGATGACGGGGGCGACATCGTTTCCTATAACCCGGCCTTTGAGCGGATGTTCGGTTATGATGCTTCAGAAATCGTTGGCAAGAATCTTGACGCCTTGATCTCCACAGAGGAGGCAATTGAGGAGGCTGCTAATACCCGGCAAGCCAGGGAAGGCCCGGTGCATGCTTTTGGCAAGCGCCGCCGCAAGGATGGACAGCTTTTGACGGTTGAACTCTTCGGCGTGCCGGTGCCGCTCACCGAAGAAAAAAATGGATTACTCGCCATCTATCATGACATAACCGACCTGGAAAATGCCCGCAGGGAAGCGGAGCAATCCAACCGTGCCAAGGGTGAATTCCTTGCCAATATGAGCCATGAGCTCCGCACACCCATGAATGGCGTGATCGGCATGTTGGAACTTACACTGGATACTTCGCTCACGTCTGAACAACGGGATTTTCTACAAACTTCCCTTCAAAGCGCGGAAGCACTGCTTACCCTGCTCAACGATATCCTGGATTTCTCCAAGATCGAAGCGGGCAGGCTCTCGATCGACTCCATCAACTTCAACCTTCGCCATACAGTGGAAGATGTAGCTCGTACGCTCGCCAAACGCGCCCAGGATAAGGGGCTGGTGGTGGCGTGTCTCGTCCACCCTGATCTGGCTTCTGAACTGCGCGGTGACCCTGGCCGCCTGCGGCAGATATTGGTCAATCTCGCCGGGAATGCCATTAAGTTCACACATCGAGGGGAGATCATGATCCGGGCCAATCTCATTGAAGATACCCAGGCCAATGTCGTGATCCATTTTGCGGTGCAGGATACAGGCGTTGGCATCCCACTCGAGCGGCAGGCCGCGGTCTTCGACCGCTTTACGCAAGCTGATGGTTCCACCACGCGCAAGTACGGTGGGACGGGTCTGGGGCTTACCATCTCCAAGCAACTGGTGGAGATAATGGGCGGAAAGATCGGTGTCGAAAGCTCGCCTGGCATCGGAAGCACCTTCTGGTTTGACCTTAAGTTTGAGAAACAGGCTCGTGAAAAACGCGGCACCGGGCCGCTCACACTTGGCCCCGTCAATCTGAGCCAGGCGCGTGTCCTCATTGTGGATGATAATCAGACGAACCGCGTGGTTCTGACCAAGAGCGTAGAAGCCCTGGGCTCCCGAGTTGAGGCTGTCCCCAGCGGCGCAAAGGCATTGGAGAGTCTGCGTAATGCGCAGCGCGCTGGTGACCCGTTTCACGTCGTTCTGCTTGATATGCAGATGGCTGACATGGATGGGGAGCAGACTGCGCGTGCCATCAAAAGCGACCCTGCCGTGAAAGATGCCAGGATCATCATTCTCACATCCATGGGTCTGCGTGGGGACGCCGTCCGCCTCAGGGCACTGGGCTGCTCCGGTTATTTGCTCAAGCCCGTTAATCAACAAATGCTCTTCGACGCGGTGGTCGCGGTGCTGGATAGCAAAGAAGAGCAGGGTCAGGGCCTTATCACACGCCACATCCTTTCCGTGCAGAGGCAAGCGGGTCTGCGTGTTTTGCTCGCAGAGGATAACCCCATTAATCAGAAGCTTGCAGTGATCTTGTTGCAAAAAGCGGGCTATTCGGTGGATGCGGTCGAGACAGGTACGCAGGCTCTTGAAAAGGTTCAGGCCAATCATTATAATGGCGTCCTCATGGATGTCCAGATGCCTGAAATGGACGGTTTCGAGGCCACTGGCAAAATTCGCGAGTGGGAAAAAAATACCAGCGGACATATTCCCATCATTGCCATGACCGCGCATGCCATGCCGGGCGACCGCGAGCGCTGCCTTGATGCAGGCATGGATGATTACATCACCAAGCCGCTCGAGCCGAAGGTTTTGTTCAGCGCGCTGGATCGCTGGATTCAGACCAATGGAGCTTCTGAAGGGTATAAACCAATGCAGGATTATTCTTCGACGCAGGAAGCGGCTTCTTTCGACCTGGATGACGGACTGTTCGGCGAAGCCGCGCTCACCATCGCTCCAGAGACAAGAGGTCCAACTGGGGTATTGGAGACTATTATTGTCGCTGATACACTGCCTGTTAACTTTGAGGCTGCGCTGCCTCGTTTTGATAGTGACCGCGACTTCATGATGGGACTGTTCAAACAATACACAGAACAGTTGCCAGACCGGGTAAAGGAAATCAATGCTGCTGTAGTAGATGGTGATATAAATCGCCTTGCGCGCCTGGCGCACAACCTGAAAGGCGTTTCATTGAACTTCAGTGCCAATCTTCTGGCAAACGCGGCACTCGATCTTGAAGAGACGGGCAAGCGGGAGGACCTGACGAATGCACCTGATCTCGTTGTACAATTAAAGTTGGAAGCCAAACGGCTGGAGCAGTATTTATCAGATCACGGGTTGTAAAAGAGGAGTCCCTATGACACGCATCCTTGTCATTGATGATGAACCGCTCAATCAACAACTGGTTGCGCGTGCCCTGGTAACGCTTAAATGGGAAATGCATTTTGCTGAGGATGGCAAAAGTGGGATTTCCCAGGCACGTAGTCTGAAACCCGATATCATTATCACGGATGTGATGATGCCTGATGTCGATGGATACGAGCTCACCCGGATCCTACGCCGTGAACCACAGTTTGCCGCGACGCCAATCCTGGTGTTGACCACTCAGGCAGACTTGCAGGATAAACTTAAGTCCTTCGAAGTAGGCGCGGACGATCACCTGACCAAACCCTTTGATCCTGCGGAACTGGTTGTCAGGGTCACCTCCCTCCTGAGACGGATGGAGGCAGTTAAATCTGCCCGGACTGAGGGGCCTGCAGGCAAAGCAGGCCGTATGATCGCTGTTCAGAGCCTGCGTGGTGGGACGGGTTGTTCGACGCTCGCTGTTAATCTGGCGATTGGTTTAAATTCCTTGTGGAGGGAACCTGCCATTCTGCTTGACTTGACCATGACAGCAGGGCAGGTGGCCTTGATGCTCAACATGACTCTGAAGCGTACCTGGGCAGATATTGCTCATTACACTGCCAGCGATTTGGATATGGATAGCCTGAGTTCGATTATCAGTGGACATGAGAGTGGTATGCATTTTATCGCCGCCCCGACGTTTCCCTCCGACGCCGAAACCTTGCGCGCCGAAACGATCGGCGCTGCATTTCACCTGCTCAAGAGTCAATACGAATATATAGTGGCTGATCTGCCACATGATTTCAGCGAATCTGCCATCCAGGCTCTGGATGCGGCGGATGTAATCCTGATGGTTGCTTCACCCGATATGGCATCCATCCGCGCTGTTACTGCCGCCCTGGATACCTATGACAAGCTTGGGTATAACAAGGAGAAAATCAAACTGGTGTTGAGTGCCATCTTCCCACATTCCAGCCTGACGAAGGAAAAAATTGAGACTGCGCTCCGCATGCCTGCAATCGCTACAATCCCTTACGTCCAGGATCTGTTTGTGGATGCCATTAACCTGGGCCAGCCTCCTGTGCTGGAAAAGCCGCATGAAGCCGTTTCTGGATTGCTGGAAGATTTTGCTTTGCACCTCAGTAAAGATGCACACAAGAAGTCCAAGCCTGAAAACCCGACCGAGGCATGGAAGAGGGTTTATAAGCGCCACCAGCAACGGAAGAAGTAAATAGAAGCTCGCGTTACCCGCGTAAAAAACGGGACGGTTAACAAACCGTCCCGTTTGCATGTATGCGAAACTTATTTTAGTCCGCAGAAGCCATTACTTCACCAAGCGCCTGCGGCTCTGCCACGGGCGGCCTGAAGATCAGGAAGATGGCATTGAGAAGGATGCCCAATACTGCAGCCGTTGCAATCGCGGGCAAGCCGTTGGGGAAGAGTCCCTGCAGGATTGGGATTGGCAGGAGACCATTGGGATATCCGATATTGCCTCCAATCCCCACCACCATAATGACCGCGCCGATAGCCAGGTTGCGCGGGTCGAACATGCTCACTTTGTGCTCCTGCATCAGCGCGATACCCTGCATCCCGATTGCGCCAAACAAATAGATTGCCAAACCGCCACTCACTGCCAGCGGGACGGATTGCATCAGCCCGGCAAGCTTGCCCACGAAGCCGAGCAATACTGCGATGACACCCGCCGCAATCAGAGCAGGACCAGAATAGTTACGGGTGATGGCCATAAGCGAGTTGTTCTCACCATAATTTGTGCCTGCCGTAGCGCCGAACAGACCTTTCATGGTGTCATCTATGCCATCCAGAACTAAATTGAAGCCGATGTTCTTGTCCAATTCATATTTCTCTCGGCCCATATCTTCTGCAAAACGATCCACATACAGGCTGATCTGATAGAGGTGGGCGGTCGATTCTGGTATGGTGGCAATGGCCATGACCGCCACGCTGAATATGGCTGTGGCAACCATTGCCCCACTAAAGATGGGCAAGGTGAAGTGCGGCACGGCAAATAATGGCGCAGCGGCGATGGCATCAAAATTTACTGAGCCGGGCTGAACGAGTGCGGAAAAAAGATAACCCAGGACCGCACCCAGTAGCACCGGGATCATACCGAGAAAGCCCTTGCTCTGCAGGTATACCGAAAACAGGATGGTCGAGAGCAGGGTAACTATTGCAACACCCCAGTTGGCTGCCGCCAGGCCCAACGCGGCCAGGGCAAGACCGAAGCCGATGATGGCGGCCACCGAGCCAGTGATGATGGGAGGCAGGACCAGATCGATCTTTTCCTTGCCAACCGCTCGAATGATGAAGCCGATCAGGATGTTCAAAAGACCGGTCACCACAATGCCAGCCTGAATGGTGCTAATAACCTCGTCTGGCAGAGGTGTTCCAAATGCAGGAGGGCTTCCGGTCATTTGCGTGGCGATGGTTTGATAAGCGGCAATGTAACTAAAGCTGGAGCCGTAGAACAGCGGAATAAACTTGCCGATCCTCCATTTGGAAAGCAACAGGGCGACAACCGTGCCGACACCTGAGAGAGTCAACACAGTGCCTACGTGAAATCCGCATAGGGCGGCTACGAAGGCTGTGGCTGGGAACATGGTCAGCACATGCTGGAACCCTAATAAAACCATTTGGCCCGGTGGGGGCGTATCATTGGGCAGGTAGCCCATTACGTTGGTGTTAGCCTTCATAGTTCCTCCTCTATTTGATTTGGCTGTATTAGATTTTGCTGTCGCTGTTCTAGTGGTCTTTGTTCTGCCTTTTTGTTTTTTAGCCATTTTCTCTCATCCTCCTCGTAAACAAATTCATAGTGGAAGTACGCCTCAGTTTATTTTTCCAAACTCCATGCTCACCTCCGGATCACTTACAGTGAAATCGCCATACAACTCCTGTATGGCGATACGAACGAAAGCAAAATCCTCGATTGGCTCACTGCCACTGAGCTGAATGGAGCAGGCTGTAATCAACCGGGCTTGTGCTGGGTACATGTTATGATAAATAACCCACCTAAGAGGTAAAAGACACGCACTGATTTGCCGTTTTTGTCCCTGCTATCCCGGCCGCGCTGGGCGGACTGTTCGACTGCCTCCGTTGTGGATTTAATCAATTGCCTGTTGACGCTCATGATTATATTGTGCTACACTCCAAAAACCCAATGATCCAGAGCCAGCAAACCTTGAGATGTTCAGTAAATGCAATCTCATAGCAGACGTATTGATGCACCACCCTTAAAAGGAAACCCAAATGTTATTAAAAGGCGATGTTACGATTCGGGCACCACGTAAACAGGTCTGGGATTTTCTTACCGATCCGAACCAGATTGGGCAATGTGCTCCGGGTGTGGAAAAGATCGAAGTCATTGAGCCGATGAAGCGCTATCGCGGGGTTGTATCTGTTGGGCTGGGCGGGGTAAAAGCGCGTTTTAATGGCGAGGTGGAAATACTCGAATTGAACGAACCGAACCATGCGAAGTTGAAGGCTCACGGGACAGCCGCGGGCAGCGCAGCAGACGCGCTGAGTGAAATGTCCCTCAGCGATGGACCGGATGGTGGGACGTCTGTGCATTGGACAGCCGATGTCAATGTCTCGGGTCAGCTGGCAAGCCTGGCAGCACGCTTGATGGTGCCTGTCTCGCAGAAGCTTGCCGGTCAGTTCTATGAGAAGGTACGAGAAAAGATCGAAGCGGGGAACCAAAGCGCCTCATAAAACTGAGCATCCATGCGAGATATTTTGTCTGACATTGAGCGCTGGCGTGAAGATCATAAATCCATCGCGCTGGCAACGGTCGTTCAAACGTGGGGGTCTGCACCGCGCCGCGTGGGTTCCAAAATGGCGTTTACGCTGGATGGAAAAATCACCGGTTCTGTAAGCGGCGGCTGTGTGGAGAATGCAGTATTTGAAGCAGGAATGGAAGTGTTGAAAACGAATCATCCCCGTCTTTTACATTTTGGCGTGACTGACGAAACTGCCTGGGATGTAGGGCTTGCCTGCGGGGGAAGTATCGACATCTTTGTGAAACCGCTCGATATACAAATTTTTGAAGTTCTGCGTTCTAGCATGCTGGATGAAGACCGGGCTGTGCATGCAACAGTGATCCGCGGCCCGCAGGGTTTGCTGGGCCGCGAAATACTGGTGCGAGAGGATCGGGTGCTGGGAACTTTAGGCAACCTATGGCATGAAAAAGTGTTGAAAATAGCAAGAGAGACTTTATCCCAGGGAACATCGCGCCGTGTTATGTTGAACGAGTCTGTTGAAGTTTTCCTTGAGGTGATCTTGGGACCCTCGACGCTGATCGTGGTAGGCGGGGTCCATATCGCGATTGCATTGACTTCACTGGCGATGACACTCGGCTATCAAACGATCGTCATTGATCCGCGCAGGGCGTGGAGCACTGAGCAGCGCTTTCCGCATGTGGATCAGCTTATCCAGGCTTGGCCCCAGGAGGCGTTTCAGCAAGTGAAACTCACGCGTTGCACCGCAGTGACCATGCTCACGCATGATCCGAAACTGGACGACCCTGCTGTGAAGATTGCGCTGAACAGCCCGGCATTTTATGTCGGTGCTCTGGGGAGTAAGTCTACGCAGGCAAAGAGGCGTGAACGATTGTTGAATGATGGCATGAGCGAGTCTCAACTCTCACGCTTGCACGCGCCCATTGGCCTGGACATCGGCGCGGAGACGCCTGAGGAGATCGCACTGGCGATCATGGCAGAGATAGTGGATGCTCATCGAAGGCAGGATCAGTTACCGGCTGACCGCGAAGCGGAAATGCAAGTACTCTCCACGCGAAGCCTCTAATCTCCATTTCCCAATTGAAGACGAAAGTGCTTCTCGAAGACTCGCAACGACACATCTTACTGAGACTTATTCATGAAACCTGCTCCTTTTGAATACAAAGCGCCCGACTCAATTGAAGAAACGCTGACACTTCTGCGGGCGGATGGAAGTGATGCCAAACTACTGGCCGGCGGACAAAGCCTAGTGCCAGCCATGAATTTCCGTGTCGTTCAGCCGGGCATATTGATTGATCTCAACCGGGTGGGAGAATTGAATTATCTCCGGCAGGAAAATCAGGATTTGCGTATCGGGGCAATGACACGCGAGCGACGGCTCGAATTTGACCCATTGATTCCTAAATGGTTTCCACTTTTGGCGGAAGCCATGCCTCATGTTGCTCATCCGCAGATCCGCAATCGAGGCACATTAGGCGGCAGTCTTGCAAATGCAGATCCTGCTGCCGAATTGCCGGTCATCATGCTGGCCTTGGAAGCGCGCTTAAAGGCGTGTAGTGCCAGAGGCGAACGCTGGGTGGACGCGCATGACTTCTTTTCTGGCATGTTCACTACCGATCTCGCTCCGGATGAAATGCTCGTTGAAATCCTGTTGCCCGCCATGCAGCCGTACACAGGCTGGTCGTTTATGGAGGTCGCACCACGCGCAGGTGATTATGCGTTGATGGGCGTGGCTGCGCTGGTAACACTTGATGAAAATGGGGTTTGCAAACAGGCGCGCCTGGTTTATCTCAATGCAGGAGATGGGCCCGTGGACGCAAAAGATGCCGCATCTATTTTGAAAGGTCAAATCCCTGGCGATAATACGATTGAAGCGGCGGCAGACTCGGCCAGCCAGAAAGAGATCAATCCGTTCGGAAACATACACGCCTCAGCGGATTTCCAACGACACCTGGCGCGTGTCCTGACACGCAAAGCATTAAAACAGGCAGTAACGCGCGCCAGTCAGGATCATTTGCAATGACCCAACTCCATCCTGTCGCTTTAAAGGTGAACGAGGTTTCCTACCAGCGCCAAGTGGAGGCCCGCCTTTTATTGAGCGATTTTTTGCGGCACGAACTGGGCCTGACCGGTACTCACGTCGGCTGTGAACACGGTGTCTGCGGCGCATGTACAATCTTATTCGATGGGCAGTCCATGCGTTCATGCCTGATATTTGCTGTGCAGGCAAACGGTCATTCGATCATGACTGTTGAAGGGCTGGCTTCGGCCCATTCCGGGCGGATGGAGGAGGGGCTGCATCCTTTGCAACAGGCATTTTGGGAAGCCCACGGTTTGCAGTGTGGCTATTGCACGCCGGGGATCCTGATGACAATGATTCCGTTCCTTGAGCAAAACCCGAACCCGACTGAAGATGAAATCCGTCACGCGCTCTCCGGCAACCTCTGTCGTTGCACAGGCTATCAGCATATTGTGGATGCCGTTAAGCTTGCGGCGGAAAAGATGAGATAACCTGGTAATGAGGGAGTGAAGCTTATGATTCACCGCTTATTAATAGAAGACCTGCGTGCCGGGCGAATGCTGCTCCCAGATTTCCTGGCGCAGGTTGAGGCCCGGTTTATCGAGCGTGAGCCTTCCATTCAGGCGTTGATCCCTGAGGAGGGTCGCTTTACGCGTTTACAAAATGATGCAGATGCGCTTGTGCTCCGGCATCCTGATCTGATCAAGCGGCCGCTGTTGTTTGGAGCGCCGGCAGGCGTCAAAGATATTTTCCATGTGGAAGGGTTCACCACGCAAGCGGGAAGTCGTTTACCATCAGACGTTTTACAGGGGCAAGAAGCTGAAGGTGGATCGAGATTAAGAGATGCAGGCGCGTTGATTTTTGGAAAAACCGTAACAACAGAATTTGCGTACTTCTCACCGGGTCCCACGCGCAACCCCCATAATCCGGAACATACTCCAGGCGGTTCGAGCAGTGGATCGGCAGCGGCGGTCGCCGCAGGATTTTGTCACCTTGCTTTAGGGACTCAGACCATCGGTTCGATCATACGTCCCGCCTCCTTTTGTGGGGTGGTGGGACTCAAGCCTACCTATGATCGTATTTCGCGCGAAGGTGTGATTCCGCTTTCGTCCTCGCTCGATCACGTTGGATTTTTCGTTCCTGATGTAGAGAGCGCAATCAACGTGGCACGTGTCCTATTCAAGGATTGGGACGAACTAACTGGACCGCTGAAAAAGCCGGTGCTTGGAATCCCTGATGGCCCCTATTTACAAAGTGCATCGGAGGGGGGCCTGGCTCACTTTGACAGTGTGTGTAAACTGCTGGAGAAGGCTGGCTATGAACTACAGCACATTCAAGTCATGCCTGATTTTGCGGAAATCCGTGCCCGTCATGATGTAATCATGTCTGCTGAGGCAGCACAAGTCCATAAAACCTGGTTTGAAAAATATGAAGATCTTTATTCAGACAAATTCGCCGAGTTGATTCGACGCGGTCAACCAATTCCTAATGACCAATTACAAGCAGCCCTTGCAGCTCGCGATGAATTCCGCGCGGAAATAAGAAGAGTCTTTCTTGATCACACTATTGATTTATGGATTTCCCCTTCAACAGTGGGTGCCGCACCCAAGGGGCTGGAGAGCACAGGTGACCCTGTCATGAATCTTCCGTGGACACAGGTAGGGCTTCCAGCCATCAATTTGCCAGCAGGAAAAAACCAGGATGGTTTGCCGATGGGATTGCAGGTGGTGGGTAATTGGTATAAGGATGAAACCCTGCTATTTTGGGCAGAAGACGTAGAGAAGGTCCTGAATACTCCATGACCGTCACGAAATACGATGTCCGCCGCGGTGCTTATTACGACTCAGTGGTGCTTATGCAATTACAGCGCGGGCTGGTCGGCCTGCCCGGCATCATCGACGCGGGTGTGGTGATGGCAACACCTGCCAATCAAGAACTTCTGGCGGCGAATCATCTCCTGCCTGATTCCATCACTGCCAGCCCCGATGATCTGTTGATCGTCGTCAAAGCGCACGAAGACTCAGCCGCAAGCGACGCGATCAACCAGGTTGATTCATTGCTTGCCCGGCGACGCTCTTCTGTCTCGCAGGATTTTCGTCCGCGCAGTTTGAACGCCGCGCTCAAACAATTGCCAGAGTCGGGTTGGGTACTGATATCTGTTCCAGGTCGAAATGCAGCTGCTGTCGCACGCGAGGCACTCGATCTCAATCAACACGTTTTTCTCTATAGCGATAACGTCTCGCTTGAGGATGAAATTGCTTTGAAGAGAACTGCGCGTGATAAAAGCTTGCTTGTGATGGGACCCGATTGTGGAACGGCGATCATCAACGGTGTTGGGCTGGGATTTGCCAACAGCGTCAGGCGCGGACCGATCGGTCTGGTCGGCGCTTCGGGCACTGGGCTCCAGGCTGTAACGACTCAAATCCACAATCTTGGCGGAGGCATTTCACACGCCATCGGCACAGGCGGGCGCGACCTCAAAGCTGAGGTCGGAGCGATTACTGCGCATCAGGCACTGGATTTACTGGCACGAGATCCTGAAACAAAAGTCATCGTATTAATTTCGAAGCCGCCATCTCCTGATGTGGTAACGAAGTTGCTCGCCGTCGCGCAGGGGACAGGCAAGCCGATCGTTGTGGATTTCATAGGGTATCCTCCACCTGCCAGGAAGTTGGGAAATCTGCATTTTGCAACGAGCCTTAGTCAAGCGGCGGAAATTGCCGTAGAGCTTGGACGCTTCGCGCAGAGATTGGAAACCGTTGAAAAATCTCCCCGCGAAGCGTCTAATCTCTATCTTCGCGGCTTATTCTCGGGTGGCACTCTTGCCTATGAAGCCCTCTTAGGTCTGCAAGTGACTATTTCTCCCATTTATTCGAATGCACCAATCACAGAAAGTCAATTGCTTGCTGATCAGCTCAAGAGCAAAGCACATACCATCATTGACCTTGGTGATGAGTTTTTCATGGTCGGTCGTCTACATCCCATGATTGACAACGACTTGAGAATTCGACGTTTGCGGCAGGAAGCCGCTGATCCAGAAGTTGGGTTGATCCTGCTTGACGTTGTTTTGGGGGAAGGTTCACATCCCGACCCTGCGAGTGAGTTGGCTCCTGTAATAAAAGAGATTAGAGAGCAAAAAGTAGATCTTGAATTTGTAGCCATCGTGATCGGCACGGATGATGATCCGCAAAACCTTCAATCTCAAGTCGAACGATTGGGTGAAGCTGGCGCAGTTGTATTTCGGACAGTGACAGAAGCAGTGAATCATGTCAATATGCGTTTGAGTCGTCAGGTGAAAAATGAGTTTCCACCTGTCCCTCTTGAGCGTCTTACAGCGCCTTTAGCAGCGATCAACGTAGGACTTGAATCCTTTTATGAGAGTCTCATTTCACAGGGCGTGCAGGCCGTCCACGTGGATTGGCGTCCGCCCGCGGGTGGGAATGAAAGACTCGCGTCATTGCTGGCAAAGATGAAGAAATAAGGTAATTGGTATATGTTAATTACCACTTACTAATTACCAGGAGATGAACATGAATATTGAGCAAGCCAACACCACCGCTGTCAATCGTCTCATGGATGCACGTCCCATTTTGAAAGGTGTTGCCAGCGCGCGTGACGTGATCCCAGGCATGAAAGATAATCTTTTGCTGCACGCGGGTCCTCCGATTGAATGGGCGCGGATGTCAGGTCCGTTGCGCGGGGCGTTGATCGGCGCGATGCTGTTTGAGGGGCTGGCGTCAAATGAAAGGGAGGCAACTTCAATGGCCGAGAGGGGCGAGGTCGAATTCGATTCATGCCACCATCACGGCGCGGTAGGTCCGATGGCAGGAGTTATATCCGCTTCCATGAAAGTGTATTTTGTTGAAAATGTCGAGCATGGCAACAAGTCGTTTTCCAATTTGAATGAAGGTTACGGCAAAGTTTTGCGCTATGGCGCTTATAGCGAGGATGTGCTAAAAAAACTTCGATGGATGAATGATGTGCTTGGCACTGCATTGGCGGAGGCGCTCGCACAATCCAATGGTATTGATATGCGCGCACTGATCGCCGAAGCGTTGCACATGGGCGACGAGGGACACAATCGCAACAAAGCCGGTTCGCTGCTTTACTTGAAATTGATTGCACCGCTGCTTGCAAAAGTTGTAAAGGACGACCCGGTTGAATCTGAAATACTTCAGTTTCTTGGCGACAATGCGTTGAGTGTGTTGAACCCTGTCATGGCGGCATGCAAAGCGATGACCGACGCGGCGCATGGAATCGAAGGCAGTACAATTGTTACGACGATGGCACGCAACGGCACGGACTTTGGCATCCGTGTCAGTGGGTTGGGAGACAAGCAGTGGTTCACCGCGCCGGCGGAAATTCCTGTTGGATTGTTCTTTTCAGGTTTTACACAAGACGATGCAAATCCCGATATCGGCGATAGCGCAATTACGGAGACTGCCGGTATTGGCGGCTTTGCCATGGCGACTGCGCCCGCGATTGTCACATTTGTGGGAGGCACGCTTAAGGATGCCATAAATGCGACGCTTGAGATGTATGAGATTACGTTTACGGAAAGCAAGTTCT
>Ga0136635_10000244_pt1 | contig 14170 bp, 12 predicted proteins | sample AntDrymeUQ852106_2_FD_105495 | JGI IMG/M metagenome (GOLD analysis project Ga0136635, IMG submission 105495) | Polar desert sand microbial communities from Dry Valleys, Antarctica - metaG UQ85 (21.06) | ecosystem: Environmental > Terrestrial > Soil > Desert | place: Antarctica: Dry Valley... | reverse complement strand
CGAGATCGGGGCACGTGCCGACCACGACTTCGCAGTCGGCCGCGACCAGACGGCGCACGGCCACGCCGAGCTGGCGGGCCGACACGACGGCCGGCACGTTGTGGGTGACGTCGTTGGTGCCGATGACCACGACCGCGACCTCCGGCCGCGTGGGGAGCCCACGGTCGAGCTGGCCCTGCAGGTGTCCGGACTGCGCGCCCACGGCGGCCGTGCTCGTGACCTCGACCGGGCGCCCGGCGATGTGCGACAGCCCGCTCGCCAGCATGGCCGGCGGGGTGTCCGCCGGGTCGTCCATCCCGTAGCCGGCCGCGGCCGAGTCTCCTATTACCAGCAGCCGCAGCGACTCGCCGAGCAGCTCGGCCCCGTACGTGCCGTCGGGGACCGGCGGCGGTCGGGTGGCGTTGCCGATGGTGCGCCGTGCCAACGATGCCTGGACCCGCATCAGCCCGTACAGGGAGCCACCGAGCAGGCCGAGCCCACCGCCGCCGTACGCCGCGGCGGTGGCCAGCCGACGGGCTGCCCTGGCTTGGGTCACGGCGGCACTCTAGGGCGGGGTCTTGGGCGGCGGCCCCTACGCTGGCGGGCGTGCAGTTCGCGGACTCGGTGATCGACCTGATCGGCAACACCCCGCTCGTACGGCTGTCTCGCGTCGTGCCTGACGGAGCGGCCGCCGAGGGCCCGACGGTGTTGGCGAAGATCGAGTACGTCAACCCCGGGGGGTCGGTGAAGGACCGCATCGCCGTGCGCATGATCGATGCCGCCGAGGCGGACGGGTCCCTTCGACCAGGTGGCACCATCGTCGAGCCGACGTCGGGTAACACCGGGGTCGGGCTCGCGCTGGTCGCCCAGCAGCGGGGCTACCGGTGCGTGTTCGTCTGCCCGGACAAGGTGAGCGAGGACAAGCGCAACGTGCTCAAGGCGTACGGGGCCGAGGTGGTGGTCTGCCCGACGGCGGTCCCGCCCGAGCATCCTGACTCCTACTACTCGGTGTCGGACCGGCTGACCAGGGAGATCGACGGCGGCTGGAAGCCGGACCAGTACGCCAACGAGCACAACCCGCGCAGCCACTTCGAGACCACCGGGCCGGAGGTCTGGGAGCAGACCGACCAGCGCGTCACCCACTTCGTCGCCGGGATCGGGACCGGCGGCACGATCACCGGCGTCGGGCGCTACCTCAAGCAGATGAGCGGCGGGCGGGTCCAGATCGTCGGTGCGGACCCGGTCGGGTCGGTCTACTCGGGCGGCCGCGGGCGGCCGTACCTCGTCGAAGGCGTCGGCGAGGACTTCTGGCCGTCGGCGTACGACCCGGAGGTCTGCGACCGGATCATCGCGGTGTCCGACGGTGACTCGTTCGCGATGACCCGGCGGCTCGCGCGCGAGGAGGGGCTGCTCGTGGGCGGCTCGTGCGGGATGGCGGTGGTCGCGGCGTGCGAGCTCGCCGGTGAGCTGGCCGGCACTCCGGAGGGCGCCGACGCGGTGATCGTTGTGCTGCTGCCGGACAGCGGGCGCGGTTATCTCGCCAAGGTGTTCGACGACGCGTGGCTGGCGCGGTACGGCTTCGCTCCCGCGGCGTCCGGGCTGAGCGTCGGCGACGTGCTGCGGACGAAGAGCGGGGGCATCCCGGCGCTGGTGCACACCCACCCGAGCGAGACGATCGCCGAGGCGGTGGCGATCCTGCGCGAGTACGGGGTGTCCCAGATGCCTGTCGTACGGGCCGAGCCGCCGGTGATGGCCGCCGAGGTTGCCGGCGCTGTCAGCGAGCGGGACCTACTGGAGGCGCTGTTCGGCGGCAAGGCGTCGCTGGCCGACCCGGTCGAGCGGCACATGACCGACCCGTTGCCCAGCGTCGGCGCTGGCCAGCCGGTCGCCGAGGCGGTGGCAGCGCTCGAGGGCGCGGACGCGCTGCTGGTGCTCGAGGACGGCCGGCCGGTTGGCGTGCTCACCCGGCACGACCTGCTCGGCCACCTCGCCACCTGACCGCCCACTTCCACGACCTGTCACCGCCGTACGGCGTTAGAGCGCCGTCTCACGGTGACAAGTCGTCAGGTCGGGACGATGGCGTACTCGTGCGGGCGCAGCCGGCGGGTGCGCTGCCGGTACTGCCAGCTGAACCGCGGCCAGATCGCGGTGTTGCGGCCGGTCTCGTCGATGTACCAGCTGGAGCAGCCGGACTGCCAGACCGATCCGTCGAGGTGGCCCTGCACGTCTTCGACGTACGTGTCCTGGACGTCCTGCCGTACGTCGACGGCGCCGCCGTGCTGCTCACCGAGCCGCAGCGCGTGTATGACGTGCGCGACCTGGCTCTCGATCATGTAGATCATCGAGCTGTGACCGAGGCCGGTGTTGGGGCCGACGAGCAGGAACAGGTTCGGGAAGCCGGACACGGATATGCCGAGGTGCGCGCCGGCGCCCTTGCGCCGCCACGTGTCGGCTAGGTCCTCGCCGCCGAGCCCGCGCAGCCGCAGCCTGGTCAGGTTGCCTGTGACCTGGAACCCGGTGCCGAGGACGATCGTGTCCACTGGGCGCGCGACGCCGCTGCGGTCGACGATGCCGGTCGGCGTCACTCGCTCGATGCCGGTGGTGACCAGCTCGACGTTCGGCTGGCTCAACGCCGGGTAATAGTCGTTGCTCAGCAGGATCCGCTTGCAGCCGATCTGGTAGTCCGGCGTGAGTCGCGCGCGCAGGTCGACATCAGGCACCTGCCGGGCAAGGTGGCGCCGCGCGTTCCGCTCGATCAGCGCCATGAACCGCGGGTGAACGGCAAAGCCAAGCGCCCGCGTCTCGAGCACGGCGTACACAATCGCGCGGAACGCCGTCATCGCGGCCGGAACCCGCCGGAACAGCGACTTCTCCAGGTCGCTGATCTCGCGGTCGGGCTTCGGGGTGACCCACGGTGCGGTGCGCTGGTAGACGTCGAGCTGCTCGACCGCCGGCTGGATCTGCGGCACGAACTGGATCGCGCTCGCGCCGGTGCCGATCACCGCGACCCGGCGGCCAGTGAGATCGTGGTTGTGGTCCCAGTGCGCGGAGTGGAACGACCGTCCCTTGAACGAGTCGAGGCCGGGGATGTCCGGGAGGCGGGGCCGGTGCAGCGCGCCGACTCCGGTGACGACCGCTCGCGCGGTCAGCGTCTCGCCGCCTGCGAGCTCGACCGCCCACCGCCCGGCCGTCTCGTCGTACGCCGCGCCTTGCACGTCGGCGCCGTAGCGCATGTGCGGCTTCAGGTCGTACGCGTCGACGCAGTGCCGCAGGTAGTCCCAGATCTCGTCGGCGGGGGAGAAGAAGCGAGTCCACTCCGGATTCTGCTCGAACGAGAACGAGTAGAGCGGGCTCGGGACATCGCACGCGCAGCCGGGGTAGGAGTTGTCCCGCCAGGTGCCGCCGAGATCGGTGTCCTTCTCGAGCAATACGAAGTCGTCAATGCCGGCCTGCTTGAGCTTGATGCCCATGCCGATGCCGGCGAACCCGGCGCCGACAACCAGGACGCGGTGGTCCGGGCGAGTTGATGGGCTGGTCACGCGCTGGACCATACCGCCGGTACGTTGGTCGCCCGCCACCTGCGTGATCCTCAGAACCGTTCGAGTGGGTCGGTCGCGAGCGGCTAACGCGACAGGCCGAGAAAGAAAGTGCCGATTCGTACTGCGCACGGTCGAAGTCGAACGGCAACGGGCGGGCAGGTCCGAGTCACGGTCGCCGTTGCGAAACCTTCTGGATGATCCGGTGCCAGAGACACCTCGCTTGGACAGCGCATGTCGCGTACCCGTCGGCGTCAGCTCCGAGGGTCAGGCGTCGGCGTACTTGACGCCGGTGGCGTGGATCGGGCAGTAGCCGTTCGGGTTCTTCGCGAGGTACTGCTGGTGGTAGTCCTCGGCGTACCAGTAGCGGTCCAGCGAAGCGATGGCCGTCGTGATCTCGCCGTAGCGGCGCGCGGACAGCTCCTTCTGGTACGAGTCGCGGGACGCCTCCGCTGCACGCTGCTGCTCGTCGGAGGTCGTGTAGATCACCGAGCGGTACTGCGAGCCCCGGTCGTTGCCCTGCCGCATCCCCTGCGTCGGGTCGTGGTTCTCCCAGAACACCTTGAGCAGGTCGGCGTACGAGATTGTCGCGGGGTCGAAGACCACCCTCACGACCTCGGCGTGGCCGGTGCGTCCGGAGCAGACCTCCTCGTAGGTCGGGTTCGGCGTCTGCCCGCCGGCGTACCCGACCGACGTGGACCACACCCCCGGCAGCTGCCAGAACGTCTTCTCCTCGCCCCAGAAGCAGCCCAACCCGAAGATCGCGTCGGCGTAGCCGTCCGGGACGTCGGTCTCGATCGGGGTGCCGAGCACGGCGTGTCGAGTGCCCACCGCGAACGGGCGGGTGTCGCGGCCGGGCAGCGCGTCGTCCGCGCCAGGCAGCTCGGTCTTGGTGCGGCTGAACAGCACAGCTCCTCCATCGTCGATGGGACTACCCCTGTCAACGACCGGTAGCGCCACATTCTTCCTCCGCCGTGCGTTGAGAAGTGACGGATCGTGCGTTGAGAAGTGACGGATCGTCGCTGGGGGGCGCGCGGTCAGTGGCGGCGGGGGACGCCGAGCTCGCTGATCCCGCGGAACTGCTCGTCCTCCTCGACCGCCTCGTGCTCGTCGTGCCCGTGGTGCTGGGCTTCCTCGACCTCGGCCGGCGTGGGCTTCTGATGGTCGTCGCCGACCCAGAACCGGGAAAGCCGTGCGCGCACCCGATCCACCCGGGCCTTCGGGGCGCGTACGCCGTGCTCGTCCGCGGTTGGTGGCTCTGGCAGTGCCTCCGTGCGGTCGTGTGCCGTCAACGCCCACGCCTTCTGCGGGCTGACCGGCACATGCCGCTCGGAGTAGCCGCCGTCGGGGGAGCGGACGATGATGCCGGACTCGTAGCCGTGCAGCGCGGTCTCCGTCGCCTGCCGCTGCAGCCCGATGCACACCCGCTTGGTCACGATGAAGGCGAGCACCGGCCCGACGAACACCAACACCCGCATCACCCAGGTGATCGCATAGACGTCCAGGCCGAAGAAGATCGCGATGATGTCGTTCCCGCCGGCCATCCACAGCAGCCCGAACGCGGTGATGCCGGCCGCCCCGAACGCGGTGCGGGTGGGAGCGTTGCGGGGGCGCTGCAGCAGGTGGTGCTCGCGCCGGTCGCCGGTCACCCACTGCTCGGCGAACGGGTAGACCGCCAGGATCGTGAACAGCAGGCCCATGAGCGCCACGCCCGGGATGAAGATGCTCAAGGAGAACGTCTGCCCGAAGACAGAGAACTCCAGCGCCGGCATGATCCGCAGCGCACCCTCGAGCCAGCCCATGTACCAGTCGGGCTGCGAGCCCGCCGTCACTTCGGAGGGGTTGTATGGACCCCACAGCCAGATCGGGTTGATCTGGAACAGCGCGCTCATCAGCGCAGTGACCCCGAAGACGACGAAGAAGAAGCCGCCGGCCTTGGCCATGTAGACCGGGAGCAGCGGGTAGCCGACCACGTTGTTGTTGGTGCGCCCGGGGCCTGGCCACTGCGTGTGCTTGTTGTAGACCAGCAGCAGCAGGTGCAGCGTGATCAAGGCGAGCAGGATGCCTGGGATCAGCAGCACGTGCACGATGTAGAGCCGCGGGATCAGGTCGTTGCCGGGGAACTCACCGCCGAACACGAAGAACGAGATGTATGTCCCCACCACCGGGATCGAGCGCATCAGCCCCTCCGCGATGCGCAGCCCAGTGCCGGACAGCAGGTCGTCGGGCAGCGAGTAGCCCGCGAAGCCCTCGATGATGCCCAGCTGCAGCATCCCGAGGCCCACGAGCCAGTTGGTCTCCCGCGGCCGGCGGTATGCGCCGGTGAAGAAGATCCGCAGCATGTGCACGAGCATGGCCGCGAGGAACAGGTTGGCCGCCCAGTGGTGGATCTGGCGCATCAGCAGCCCGCCGCGGACGTCGAACGACAGGTCCAGCGTCGTCGCGTACGCCTGCGACATCTCCAGCCCGCGCAGCGGCGCGTACGAGCCTGCGTACTCGATCTCGGTCATGCTCGGGTCGAACCAGAACGACAGGAAGACCCCGGACAGCAGTAGCACGATGAAGCTGTAGAGCGCGATCTCGCCGAGCATGAACGACCAGTGCTCGGGAAACACCTTGCGCATGTTCTGCCTGGCCAGTCGGGCCAGACCGACCCGGTCGTCGAGCCACCGGGTCGGCGCCGCCAGCGGCCCGTACGAGCGCTTGGTGGCCGTGCCGGTGGTGCCCGCGCCGTTGGTGGCCGCGACGTCTGCTTGGGCCATGTCCCCAGTATGCGCGCTGCCCGCCACGGTGCTCAGTCCTGGGTCATCTCGGGGAAGCTTGGCCCGACGATCGCGTCGAAGTCGCCGAGCGCGACCAGGTAGCCCTGGTCGTCGATGCCGAGGTCGAGCTGGGGCAGGGAGCGGGCCGCTGGGCCGAAGACCACCTTCGCGCCGTCGGACAGGTCGAACGTGGACTGGTGACAGGGGCACAGCACCCGGCGAATCTGCGTCTCGTACAGCGAGATCGGACAGCCCAGGTGGGTGCAGATCTTGCTGAAGCAGAGCACCCCCTCGACGCCCTTGGCCTCGCTATCAGGGTTGACCAGGTCGGCCGGGTCGATGCGGACGAGGATCACCGACGCCTTCGCCTTGGCGTTGAGCCGCTCGGTGCCCTCATAGAGCGGCTCGCCCTCCTCATCGGTCTCGAACAGCACGCCCGGCTGCCCGTTGACGAGCTGGCCCAGCTGGATGTCGGACAGCCGCAGCGGCTCGCCGTCGGGGTCCGAGACCACGCGCACGCCCTTGGCCCACACCGTCTCTCGTGGTCGGTTGCCCGGCAGTGGGCCCAGGTCGCCCAGCAGGATCACCGCCGGCAGTCCCAGCACGCCCAGCGAGGCGAGCAAGCTGCCGCGCAGCATCCGGCGGCGGCCGAAACCGGACTCGGCGGCCCCCTGCTCAAATGCCGCCAGGGCCTCGACCTGGTCCTCATGGCTCGAGCCGGACGAGTGCCGCAACTCCACGACCTCGTGGTCGTCCATCAGCATCTTCGACCATTGGATGGCGCCGATGCCGATCAGCAGCAGCGCGCCGCCCAGCGTGCAACCGAGGACGAGGTTGAGCGCGTTGGTCCCAGCCCACGAGGCGTACCTGTCGATCGCCAAGTAGGCCACGCAGAAGCCGAGCGTGAGCAGCGCGGAGACGGCGAACAAGGTGGACACCTGCCGCTCGACCCGCCGGTCCGCCTTGTCGTCGACGTCGGTGGGCCGGGGGAGGTGCGGCTCGATCCCCGGGTTCGGGTACGGGTCGCCGTCGGCGTGCGGCTCGACCGACCGGGCATCCGGGCGGACAGGCTCGACCTGACGGTCGTCGCTCCGGTCGTCGCTCATGTCTTGTCCGCCCGCACGGTGTGCTTGCCGATCCAGGCGGCGAAGCCCACCAGCGCCCCGATACCGAGGATCCACGCCAGCAGGCCCTCGGACACCGGACCCACGGCCCCGAGGTCCAACCCACCGTTGTCGGGCTGGTCTTGGACCGTGCGCAGATAGGCGTAGATGTTGCGCTTGTCCTCCACAGAGATCACGTCGTCGCTGAACGGCGGCATCTGCTGCGGTCCGGTGAGGAGCGCGGAGGCGAAGATGCTGCCCTTGACGCCCTCCAGGCTGGGCGCGTACCGGCCGCCGCTGAGCGCACCGCCGGCGCCGACCGAGTTGTGGCAGGCGGTGCAGTTGGTGCGGAAGAACTCCCCGCCTCGGGCCAGGTCCTCCTCGGTGACGTCGGTCGTGTCGTAGTACTCCGGCCCGGGGATGGCCGGCCCCGGACCGAGCGACGCCACGAAGGCGGACAGCGCCTCGATCTCGGCGTCGTCGTAGACGGGATCCTTCTTGGGTGCCTGCACGCTGTTCTGGGCCAGTGGCATCCGCCCGGTGCCGACCTGGAAGTACGCCGCCGCCGCGCCGACGCCGATCAGCGAGGGGCCGTACGCTCCGCCGTCGGCCTGCAGGATGCCCTGCCCGTTCGCACCGTGGCAGGAGGCGCACCCGATCAGGAACAGCTCGCGCCCCTCGGCCACCAGGTCGGCGTCGGCTGCCAGGTCGTCGGCCTGCACGGTTCGCGGGGCCAGCGCCGCGTACAGCGCGCCGATGGCCACCAGCCCGAGCAGCAGCACCAGCATGCCCGCGAGCGGGTGCCGCCGGCGGCGCGAGAGTCCCCGCACGGCCGTCACTGGATCATGTAGATGGTCGCGAACAGGGCGATCCACACAATGTCCACGAAGTGCCAGTAGTACGACACCACGATCGCGCTGACCGCCTGCTCATGGGTGAACCGCCGGGCGACGAAGGTGCGCCCGATGACGAGCAGGAACGCGATCAGCCCGCCGGTGACATGGAGCCCGTGGAAGCCGGTCGTGAGGTAGAAGACCGAGCCGTAGGGCGACGCCGAGATGCTGACGTTCTCCCGCCACAGCTCCGCGTACTCAAGCACCTGTCCGGCGACGAACACCGCGCCCATCAGGTAGGTGAGGACGAACCACTCGCGCAGGCCCCACCGTGACCACTGCAGGATGCTCCCGGTGCGGCCAACCCGACCCCGCTCGGCGGCGAACACGCCGAGCTGGCAGCTCACCGAGCTCAGCACCAGGATCGTGGTGTTGGCGGTGGCGAACGGGATGTTGAGCAGCGCGGTCTCGGACGCCCACAGGTCGGGGGCGACGTTGCGGATCGTGAAGTAGGCCGCGAACAGCGCGGCGAAGAACATCAGCTCGCTGGCCAGCCAGACGATGGTGCCGACGCTGACGGTGCTGGGGCGGTTGGGCTGGCCGTGCAGCCGGGAGGCCGGCACCGCCGTCGTCATCGCCGCCACGGGCGTCATTATGCACGGCCGCACCTACGCTGAGCGGGTGCTGCACCAGTGGCGCGACCTCGCGCACGGCGACCCGTCCCAGGTGCCGCCGGTAAGCGTCTCGGCGCTGGTCACCGAGTGGCGGCTGGAGTTCTGGCCGCTGCTGGCGCTTGCCACGGTCGTGCTCGCGTACGCGCTGCCAGTACGGGCGCTGCGACGGCGGGGCGACCACTGGTCGGGCTGGCGCTCGGCGTCGTTCCTGGCCGGGGGTTGCGGGGCGATCGCGCTCGCCACCCTGTCCCCGCTGGCGGCGTACGACACGTCCCTGCTCAGCGTGCACATGGTCCAGCACATGGCGCTGTCGATGATCGCTCCGGTGTTCCTGGCGCTCGGCGCACCGGTGACGTTGTGGCTGCGCGCCCTGCAGCCCGCTCACCCGCGGCCGCGGCGGATGCTCCTCGCCGTCATGCACAGCCGGCCGGCCAGGGTGCTGACGTTCCCGCCGGTCGCGTTCGGGCTGTTCGTCGTTACCCCGTGGGCGCTGTACTTCTCCGGCTGGTACGAGGCCACGCTGCGGTCCGCCCCGCTGCACGAGCTGACCCACCTGCACTTCATCCTGGTGGGTGCGCTGTTCTGCTGGCCGCTGGTCGGCCTCGACCCGGTGCCGGGGCGGGTGCCGCACGGCTTCCGGCTGCTGACGATCTTCCTGACGCTGCCGTTCCACGCTTTCCTCGGCATCTCGATCATGGGTGCGACCACGCTGATCGCCGGCGACTACTACCTCGGACTCGACCGGGACTGGCCGCCGACAGTCGAGGCGGACCAGCAGCTGGCCGGTGCGCTGCTCTGGGGCTCCGGCGACCTGGTCGGGCTGCTGCTCTTCGGGGTGCTGTTCGTCCAGTGGGTGCGGGCGTCGCAACGCGAGGCCGCGCGCGAGGACCGCAGGCTCGACCGGCTCGAGCGGCTGCGTCGCGCCGACGACTAGACGTGGCGTGGGCACCATTTTAGCGGTCCCGTCCGGCGCCGTTGCTCCGTCAGACTTGCGGGCGGAGGAAGCCGGCGGCAAGGCGCCTGGCTGTCCCGACCGGATCGGGGTCGAGGTCCATGGCGAGCTGATTGAACATTCCTTCGTACACCATCAAGATGTCCCGGGTTGTCTGGGCCGGATCGGCCACGTTGGTGGCAGCGACCAGCTCCTGCAACCGCTCCTTGACGTAACGCTTGTGGGCCAAGGCGGCCGCCATGCCCGGGGTTCCCCTCTCGAGCTGGACCACGGCCGCGACGTGCGCACAGCCCCGCTGCTTTGTGCCCGCACTGCTCCAGTCCTCCATCGCGGTGAAGATGGCGAGCACCCGGTCGACGGGGTCGGTGCAGGCGGCGACGCAGGCATCCCAGACATCTGCCCACCGGTGGCCGCGGGCCTCGAGGTAGGCCGCGACCAGCTCGTCCTTGCTCCCGAAGTTGTTGTACAGCGAGCCGGTGGCCACCCGAGCCCGCGAAACCACGGCGTCGACCCCGGTGGAGCAGATGCCGTTGTTGTAGAACAGCTCGTCCGCGGCGGCGAGGAGCCGCTGGCGTGCCGGCTCCACTTGCCTGGTCCGACCCATGCACCTACCGTACGACGGATTAGATAGAACGTTGGTTCTAATCTCGCTGAGCCGCCCAGGATGTCCATGTGCAGACCACCAACCAAGCCCGCGGAAACCCGCGCCGGTTGGGGCATGATCGGTGCCGGCACCGCCCTGATCGCCGCCTGTTACGGACTGGCCCGCTTCGCCTACGGTCTCTTCGCGCCTGAGTTCCAGGCCACCTTCCAGATCAGCCAGACGGTCTCCGGCGTCATCGCGGCGGGCGGCTACGTCGGGTACTGCATAGCCATCGTGGTCAGTCTGGTGCTCACCGAGCATCTCGGTGCCCGGCGGCTCGCTGTGACCGCCGGGATGATGGCGACGGTGGGGACGGGCTTGGTCGCGATCGCCCCGTCCACCCCGATCCTGGCAATGGGTGTGGTCGTTGCTGGATCCAGCACCGGCATCGCGTCGCCGCCCCTGGCCGTTGCGGTGAGCCGCTGGATCCGGGAACCGATCCGGGACCGCGCCCAGACCGTGGTCAACGCCGGAACCGGCATTGGGGTCCTTGTCTCCGGCCCGACCGCGCTTGTCCTGGTCGATGAGTGGCGCTGGGCGTGGGCCGTCTTCGCCGTGCTGACTGCCGCAACCACGATGTGGGTCCACCTGACCATCCCATTCACCAATTCGGAACGTGGCGCCAGATCGGGTGAGCGTGAGTACGTCGCTGGCACCACCGTCATGATCCTCGGCGCCTTCCTCATGGGCCTGAGCAGTGCCGCCATCTGGACGTTCGGCCGAGACCTGGTCACTAACAACGGCGGGGCAAGCGCCACGGCCTCGATCCTGATGTGGACGGTGCTTGGCGCTGCCGGTGTAGTTGGAGCGCTCAGCGGCGACCTTGTCGAGCGCATCGGGCTGGTGCAGTCCTGGACCGTCGTCATGGTCATCATGGCTTCCGCCACGGGCGTTCTTGCGGTCGCACCGAGCTCCACCGTGGTCATCTTCGTCGTCGCAGCGGTCTTCGGGGCGTCCTACATCATCCTCACCGGTTTGGTGCTCGTGTGGAGTACCCGCATCTACCCGGGCCAGGTTTCGTTCGGTGTTGGGCTCTCCTTTCTCATGATCGCCGTCGGTCAAGCGGTTGGAGCGCCGCTTGCTGGCACTTTGAGCGAAGCATTCGGTGCATCCACCGGGTTCTTCACCTGCGCCGCTCTCGGGTTGGTGGGGGCCATCGTGCACCCCAGGAGTGTCGGCGGCGGATCAGACCTGCGCCTGCACGGTGACGGATAGCCGGCGGATAGCATCGCCCGGGTGAGCGAGCCGGACGACACGACCATCGCTCCCGACCGTCCGCTCCGCACGCTGGTCTACAGCGACGACGTGGACACCCGTGAGCAGGTGATGCTCGCACTCGGTCGGCGCCCACACCCCGACCTCCCCGAGCTGGACTACGTCGAGTGCGCCACCGAGCCCACGGTGATCCGGACCGTCGACGCCGGGGATGTCGACCTGGTCATCCTCGACGGGGAGGCGGTCCCCGCCGGCGGGCTAGGGATCGCCCGGCAGCTCAAGGACGAGATCTACCGCTGCCCGCCGGTGTTGGTGATCACCGGCCGACCCCAGGACGGCTGGCTGGCCACCTGGTCGCGGGCCGAGGCGTCGGTGCCGCACCCGATCGACCCGCTTCGCCTCGCGGAGGTCGTGGTCGGCATGCTGCGCGACCGGTGACCAGCTGGCCGCAGGTGCTGTCCGCGCTGCTGGACCGCCGCGACCTCGACGCCGACCAGGCTGCCTGGGCGATGGGTGAGATCCTCGCCGGGAACTCCACCCCAGCCCAGATCGCGGGCTTCGCCGTGGCGCTTCGGGCCAAGGGTGAGACGGTCGACGAGGTGGAGGGTCTCGTCCGCACCATGTACGAGCACGCGGCACCGCTCGAGGTCCCCGGCCGCTGCGTCGACGTCGTCGGCACCGGCGGCGACCGCGCCCACACGGTCAACATCTCCACGATGGCCGCGGTGGTCACCGCGGGCGCCGGCGCGCGGGTGGTCAAGCACGGCAACCGCGCCGCCTCGTCGCTTTCCGGCTCGGCCGACGTGCTGGAGGCGCTCGGCGTGGTGCTCGACCTGCCGCCCGTACGGGTCGCGGCGGTGGCCGAGGAGGCCGGCATCACGTTCTGCTTCGCCCCGGTCTTCCACTCGGCGCTGCGGCACGCCGCGGTGCCGCGGCGGGAGCTCGGGGTGGCCACTACGTTCAACTTCCTCGGCCCGCTGACCAACCCGGCCCGCCCGGCCGCTCAGGCGGTCGGCGTCGCGGACGCCCGGATGGCGCCGGTGCTGGCGGGGGTGCTCGCCCGTCGGGGCGTCGAGGCGCTGGTCTTTCGCGGCGACGACGGGCTGGACGAGCTGACGATCAGCTCGACGTCGAGCGTGTGGGTGTCGCGGGCCGGGAGCGAGGACGTCGAGCGGGTGCAGGTCGACCCGCGCGAGCTCGGCGTTCCTCGTGCCTCAGTCGACACGCTGCGCGGCGGTGACCCCGCGCGCAACGCAGAGGTGTTCCGTCAGGTGCTGGCTGGCGAGCCCGGCCCGGTGCGCGACGCGGTGGTGCTCAACGCCGCGGCCGCGATCGCCGCGCACGCCGCAGCCGACGGCACGGTCGAGCAGCGACTCGCCGACGGGCTGCGCTCCGCCGGTGACGCCATCGACTCCGGCGCCGCGGCGACCGTGCTGGAGCGCTGGGTGGCAGCTACCCAACGTTGAGTCCCCCGGACTTGTCACCGCCACACGGCGCTCTAACGCCGTACCACGGTGACAACTCGTTCGAGTTGGGGAGGCGTCAGCGGCGGACCCTGAACTCCCAGCTGGTCGCCGCGAGGTTGTTGCCGGCCGGGTCGGCGATGGCGTTGGACAGCGTCACCTTGTAGGTCTTGCCGACCTGGAGCCGGTTGCTCGGGTTCAGCGTGGCCTTCTTGCTGCCGCCGTCCCAAGACACCTGAGCGGACACGGGGTGCTGCCTGCCCTTGAGGAACAGCTTCATTGTGCCGCTGTCCACGCCCCGCACGGCCTCGGAGAAGGTGGCGACCACGTTGGTCGTGGGCTTACCGCCGCTCGCGGGGAACTGCTTGACCACCGTCGGCGCGGTGCCGTCGACCTTGAAGGACCGCCAGGGCGACGAGCCGATGATGTTCCCGTCGGTGTCGATCGCGCTCACCCGCCACTCGCGAGCCCCGTCGGACAGGTACACCGAGGGCGCCCACGCGAGCGCCGGCGTGCTGATCGTCTCCGACGAGCTGCTCGAACCGGCGAGCCGGCGCTCGTAGCGGTAGAGCGCGGCGCCGGGGACGGGCTTCCAGGCGAACAGCGCCTCGTTCGGCGAGACGTAGACACCGTCTGCGGGCGAGACCAGGCTGGGCGCCTTGCTCCGGATGCGGAACGACCACACGTCACCGTCGCGCGAGCTCCAGGCCCCGACGTTGCCGTAGCCATCGACCTTGCGGACGCGCCACACGTACGGGGTCGGAGACGCCGGCAGCGGCTCGACGACCGACAGCGCGGGCATCTTGCTGGTGGCGCTGAGGACCCGGTTGGCGGTGGAGAAGTTCTCGTCGTTGTTCCTGTAGACCTCGACCTGGTAGCTGCCGACGAACGGCTGCGACTGCCACCGCAGAGCGAGGCTGCCCGTCGTCACGCCGTCGTCGGCCGGGCTCTGCAGCACGACCGGTGGGCTGGTCTTGTTGACCGCGACGACGTTGCTCCAGGGCAGCTGG
>Ga0136635_10000243_pt1 | contig 14171 bp, 15 predicted proteins | sample AntDrymeUQ852106_2_FD_105495 | JGI IMG/M metagenome (GOLD analysis project Ga0136635, IMG submission 105495) | Polar desert sand microbial communities from Dry Valleys, Antarctica - metaG UQ85 (21.06) | ecosystem: Environmental > Terrestrial > Soil > Desert | place: Antarctica: Dry Valley... | reverse complement strand
GCTAATTTTTCGTATATGTGTCGTTGTTATCGGTACGTCAATTGCATATAAGCAATACTACAAAACTGCTGTTGGTCGCGTAACTATCGATCGCCTTTCTTTGAAAATGCCGTTGTTTGGTGATTTGATCCAAAAATCCGCGATTGCGCGTTTTAGCCGGACTTTTGGTGCTTTGACTCGTTCTGGTGTACCAATTCTTACTTCTTTGGAAATTGTCCGCGATACTTCAGGAAATCAAGTAATTACTAATGCTATTGATGCAGCGCGTATAGAAATTCAACAAGGAGGAATGATCAGCATTGCCTTGCAAAAAGAAAACGTTTTTCCAGCTATGGCAATTCAAATGATTAGTATCGGCGAGGAAACTGGTGAAATAGATGCGATGTTGATGAAAATTGCCGATTTTTATGAAGATGAAGTTGAGCAGGCAGTAAAAGCTCTAACCAGCATTTTGGAACCAATTATGATTGTGGTTCTAGGGGGAATGGTTGGTACAATTTTGCTGGCAATGTACCTGCCTCTGTTTAAGGTATTTGAGAAGCTGGGATAGACGATTAAAAGTTAGGAGTTAGGAGTAGAGACGCGAGGAACCGGAGCGTCTGTACAAAAGTTAGGAGTTAAAAGTCTTTTTTCTTAACTTTTAACTTATAACTAATAAACTATATTATTAATTCCTAACTCCTAACTCATAATTCCTAAGTAATTTATTAAATTATGCTTGTGCAAAAATCTTATTACGAAACTAGCTTGGCTGAGTATAGCAATTCCTTGTCGGCGATCGCACTCCTAAAGCAGCATCGACCATACTTGGAAATGATTCCCAGTCTGCGGCGTCCAGATGAAAGCGTTATCACTATTCCTCTACCAATTGTCCGTCTTCGCAACACCGAAGCCGAAAAAACGACTACTTGCTTACCTTGTGATGTGGCAATTTTAATGTGTGACCCAGAATGGAAAATCAAAAGCGGTGTGGAAATTTTGGTTTTTATTCATCGTCCCCACGAAGACTTTTCTGAGTTATTGGGACGCTGGAGACAAACTCAAGTTTGCCTAGATAAAGAATATCAGTGGCTCATGCCTCCCCGCTACAATCATATTTTGAATGAGGGAATAAATAGTATATATCCTTTGTTTGTGGTGTTTGCAGAGACACCAGAACGCATTAAGCGCGGTCTTGTCGGCGCATCTCTGCCATTTATAATTCAAACACCAGAATCACTGCCTGAGGAAAATATGTTAGAAGTTTTCTCTCCAGAAAGTCCATCAATTTAATAAAGGTAAAAGTAAAAAGGTAAAAGAAAGAGAAAAATATTCTTTCTTTTGCCTTTTACCTTTTGCCTTTTTACTTAACAAACTGGGGCATAATTTCCGCAGCAGTGAATATTCCATAAATGCCGCGTTTCTGCAATTGCATACCAGCTTTGAGATAGCCAAAAGCGGGTCCACAGACATTTGCTGCCATGCTGGTTTCATCTCCTAAGGTAAAAGTATGGGTGGAAATTTTACCTTCAAAGGTACGTCCAGTGATTTTAACGTTGGTGCTGAGGGGCTTTTTGGGATTGCGGGTATCGACTATGCCACCAACAGTAACGCGATCGCGTGAACAAATCCCCGCCAATTCCAACATCACATCATCGGCATGTTCCATATTCTCTAACGTCAGCACGCCATTAGTTTTATCCAACAATGCTTCTACTTCTGCATCAGTCATTGCTCTGGCAGTTTCTACACTGTAACCTGGCATATGAGCAATATCTTCGCGGATGGTGGCGCGGTAAGCTTCCCAGTTAGCAATTCCCACCCCAAAGGTAATTTCAACTTTATGTATTTCCGCGTAGCTTTGGGCGGCTAATGCGGCGGCTGCGGTTAACAATCCTGGTGTTGCACCACACCCTGTCATGTAAGTAATTCCCGCAGCTTGCAATTCTTCTTTCATCGCCAGCAGTTGTTCTACCGCGCTGGTGCGCTTAATCGCATCGACTAACACCCCACGCCAACCTGATTTAATAAACTCCTGTGCTACAGAAGCGATAAAGTCATTCGGTAGGTTTGGTAAAGCGAGAAAATACCCATCTACAGAATCAGCGCTTTCGATTAATTCCTGAATACTGCGAGTTGTTAAAGTACCAGTTGGTTCTAAATAACCCACCGAACCTTGATTATAAGCTGTGATACAATCTTGAGCATTTAAACCGTCAGCAGCGTAGGTGTAGCCTTCTTTATCCGCTGCTGCGACTAAAATCATTTCTCGTTTACCAGCGAGTACTTTAGCGGCAGCTTGTCCTAGTCCGCCGAAACCCAGTACTCCCACACGTATCGCTGGTGAGATATTTAGAGAATTTTTGACTTGTTCTGGATTCATAGTCAATTTGTTAAGTTGAATCAAAAGCCTTGAGCAATCAGCATCTTAGCTTTTGGCTGATTGCTTTTAGCAATATTAGTATTATCGTGGGTTCTTCCGCTTTGCGATCGGTTTTTTACCAGAAATTCTTGGTTGTTGATTTGGGCTTCAGCGAGAGGGTATCAGTGGTAATACCGTGGCAAGGTTATTAATGGGGTAATTACTATGAATGAAATATACCATCGAGTATTATTTGAGCGGCTAGAATTAATAGCTAATGGATAGTCAGGAGTACTTTAACGGGCTAATTAGTAATCAGCAATTCAGTGAGACGCTCAATCAGCAGCACTATGCCTTAGCTCATAAATTAATGCCTTTTAACGCTTGAATTAGGACTGGCTAAATCTGCACAATTGAATTTTAATCAATTGAATTTACTTATCCTAATCCAAAGGTCTTGAGGGGAAGTATCACATCGTCCCATTCGGAAGGAGTCATTATGGCATCCAAGAAATACTACGCCGTTTTTAAAGGTCGAAAGATAGGTATATTCACAAGCTGGGAGGAATGTGAAGAACATATCACAGGTTTTAGTGGTGCGTTGTACAAATCTTTTAAGACTAGAGAAGAAGCAGAAGCAGCATTGGAGCTTGCAGAACAGAATTTTATCATTACAACTGAGCATAAAGAAGTAAAGCGGCAGGAAACAAAAACAAAAATTTTTCCTGCAAAAGAGTTAATTATGGATAGCGTTTGTGTTGATGCTTCATGTTTAGGTAATCCTGGGTACGTTGAATATAGAGGTATTGATACAGCAACACGTAAAGTGATTTTCCATAAAAGTCCAATGCCAAACGGAACGAATAATCTTGGAGAGTTTTTGGCTATTGTTCATGCTCTTGCATACCTCAATAAACAAGGTAGGGATATACCTATTTATTCTGATTCAGAGACAGGTATTCTTTGGGTAATAAACAAGAAAGTCAGAACAAAGTTAACTCGAAGTACGGAGAATGAAGAAATATTTAATTTGGTAGACAGAGCATTAAAGTGGTTGGAAAACAATGAGTACACCAATCCTATTCTCAAATGGGATACTGTATCTTGGGGCGAGATTCCAGCAGATTTTGGTCGTAAATGTAGATTAACAATTTGGTCTTGATATTCTTCTTCAAAAGAAGCTTCAGAAACTAAAATCAATTCCTCAATTGTCTCACCAATACCCATGTCCGGGTTGAGTATAAAAATACCCGGCACATGATGACCTGTATTATGTGGTCAACTAAATGTACAGGCATAGAGGTACGATTATTTGTTATCAGTAAAAAATTATATGCTTCACACCAAATAATAATTTCCGGGTCTAAAGTTCCCTTTAAAGGTGTATCTGGTTCTCCTATTGCACGAATTATTAAATCAGGTTTTCTTCGTCGTAATTGATTTATATAAACTGGATTTACATTTTCATCCATTAAATACTTAAGCATTACTTGCCTTTTTTCATCGCTTCTCTTTCTGCTTTGAATTGCATTAATTTCTGTACAACAGGTGAAGGGTTGCGTCGCTGTTCTTCTCGCATTTTGTGTCCCGACTCTAACCAGTCAGCAATATAATTACTCACGGCTTCTTTATTGTGGAGGTAATACAAAATCGTCGCATAGACTTGTTCGAGGGTAAGCGATGTATAAATTTGGGCGATTTCTTCTGGAGTCCGAGCGCGATAAATATACTCGTAAAGGATGGTTTCAATACCTATGCGTGTACCGTTGAGGCGAATATCATTCGGTGCAAGAAAGTTGAAGTATTCTTCTAGTTGCATCACTTAATCCTTTTTTATTTATCCTAAGCGATCGCATGATATATACAGAGTCCATAGCGATCGCCTAAGAGAGCTATAAGGCTAAATAACCCAAGCATAATCGCCTATAATCAGTTTCAAACATACCTGACGTGCGAAAAGCATCAACGGCGGCGCTACGCTATCGCACGCGCATTTATGCCCTCTCATCAAAGAGAGAAGCCAAGTACGTCAATACCCACAGTTCTTGACACCATAACACCAATAAGCACGCCAAGACCTAGTGCCCTACGAAAATAATTAACGCCTTGAAATAATTCTAGCCAAGCCCAAGTAAACAAAGAGCCAAAAGCAAGTGCGTCTAACCCTGTATTAATTTCGCCTGTTGTAAAAACTAGTTTGAGCAAACTAGCTGTTATCCAGACAATAATTGGTAGATTTGGCATCTGAGCCACAACAATATTGCCATCGCTATCACGGAAGATTTTATCAAATAATGTATTGTTCATAACTTTAAATTGCAACAATCAGCCAAAACTATTAACTGACAAAAACTACTGTATTGCATTAAAACACTCAGGTCTTTCTCTTATCATGCATCATTGTGCTGAGATTAAAAATAGAATAGGAAGAGGCAACCCCAAAATGGTACAAGCACTAACCAAAAATATGACATTGGCAGAGTTTCTGCAATTACCAGAAACGAAACCTGCCAATGAGTATCTTGATGGTCAAATTATCCAAAAACCCATGCCACAGGGGAAACACAGTACCATTCAAGGTGAACTTGTACCGACTATTAATGCTGTAGTCAAGCTTTCTCGCATAGCTCGTGCGTTTCCTGAGTTGCGTTGCACCTTTGGTGGTCGTTCAACTGTACCCGATATCGCCGTTTTTGTTTGGAACAGAATTCCGCGTGACGAAAATGGAGAAGTTGCTAACACATTCTCTATTGCTCCAGATTGGACTATTGAAATTTTGTCACCTGACCAAAGTCAGACAAAAGTGACGAAAAATATTCTTCATTGCTTGAAATATGAGACTCAAATGGGTTGGTTGATTGATCCAGATGAGCGAACTGTGTTTGTTTATCGTCCGAATCAACAAATTGAGGTGTTTGATGAACTAGATGCTTTAATTCCCGTGCCAAATTTTGCGAGTGAAGTTCAGCTGACAGTGGGTAATTTGTTTGCTTGGCTTTTGGAGTAGCGATCGCATATACACATAGCTTGTGAGTTTCAAGGCAAAGATCGGCAGATTGTTCTCGATCAAATTCGCCTAGTGGATAAAGTTCGATTTGTCAAACTACTTGGTCAAATTAGTGACCATGAGCTTCATAGCAGTTCTCGATATCTTGGCACTCGATGTTTGCCGAGTGAACTACCTAACACCCCCGTGTGCGATCGCTCTCCAAAAATACAATATATACTTCTCTGGTTATATAACTAAAGATAGAAATTAAAGTATCGTATTTATACTCAAAACCCAACTTATACAGCTATTGCTGAGAATTGCGTTAAATCAGAGTAATGATAACTTATGTCAACACTTTTAGTCATTTCATAACATGCACTGCTGCTTCTATGCTCTCTAATGCTGGTTTTTACAGCTTTTGAGGATACATAACCGATTTAATTTCCACCTTGACTAATTTAGAAGGTTAAGGGAAACTTACATATGACAGATGTGTTGACTTATAAAAATAATAATTTTTGTAAAGATTATGAGATATATATTTTGAGAGATGGAACATTAGTTAACAAATGGCAAGTTTGTATCTAAGTAACAATGTTCCTAGGGCTATATTTTAGCCTAAGAATAGAACAGTACCGTCCAAACGTAAAGAGCGTGGTTTGCCAAAAGCATGGAGACATTAGAATTCATAATTTATCCAGATGGTCGGGTACAAGAAAAAGTCACTGGCATTGTTGGTGCTTCTTGTGCTGAAGTTACGGCAGCAATAGAGGCACAGCTAGGGCTAGTACTTAGTCATGAACCAACTTCCGAATTCTTCACCGCTCAGGTGCAGCAACAATCTGGTGTGGTAAATACGCAAACCACTTTCAGCGATTGGTAAATTTTCCAACAAATTTAGTTTACTTAAATCACAACCACTATGTCACACTTTAGCCAAATTAAGACACAAATTCGTAATCTAGACTCGTTAAAAGAAGCTCTCACTGACTTGGGTATAAATTGGAAACCCGGTACAAGCGAGGTTCGCGGTTATCGCGGTCAAACTCATGCAGCGGAAGTTACCATTGAACAAGATAATGGCTATGACATTGGTTTTAAATGGAATGGCTTAGAATACGAATTGGTTTCTGACTTGCAATATTGGCAGCAAAATTTGTCTGTTGATGGCTTTTTGCGGCAAGTAACGCAGCGTTATGCATATCACACGGTTGTGAAAGAAACTAGTCGTGCTGGGTTTCAAGTGGCTGAACAACAAAAAAATAAAGATGGTTCTATTCGCTTAGTAGTACAGCGCTGGAGTGCGTAATGTCTGATTTTCTACCGCAGGAAGAACAAGAAGAAGATCGCTCAGGTTTAGAACCAGAATTAGGCGGTTTTTTGCGGGATGAGCCGGAACGGTCTGGTTTAGAGCCGGAATTGGGGGGAATGCTGCGTCAAAAGGGTGTTTATGTAGATGAACTCACCTGTATTGGCTGTTTGCACTGTGCCCATGTTGCTCGTAACACTTTTTATATTGAACCAGATTACGGGCGATCGCGTGTAATTCGCCAAGAAGGGGACGCGGAAGAAGTAATTCAAGAAGCAATTGACACTTGTCCGGTTGATTGCATCCACTGGGTAGATTACACTGAGTTGAAAAAGTTAGAAGAAGAGCGCAAATATCAGGTAATTCCTGTGGTAGGTTATCCGGTGGAAGAAGCGGTTGTCGCTGCTGCACGTCGGCGTCAAAAGCGAAGATTAACCCATAAAAAATCCCGTTATTGAAATATAAAATTTCAATTTAAAATATAAAGGGCTGTTTAGACAGCCCTTTTGTTTTTATACTATTTATTGCTTCGGTAAACACGGAGACTATAATTATTTTAAATATATAAAGCGAGCGATCGCCTTATTTTAAAGGATCGTGCTGAGAAAGCAACTTTTCTACTTTCGCCTCATCAATCCTAGCGGTTAATCTTTTGGCTTCATGCATATCTCTAGTAGTTTTAGCTAAAGTAAAAGTTGAGCCAACAGAAAAAGCCAAACCCATACCCATAAAGCCTTTTACCCAGCTATTTACAGGTAAGTTAACAATACCAAAGGTAGTCATAGAAATAGAAAAGCCAAAAGCAATCCATGTTTGAATAACCCAAGCTGCGCTGTCTTTTTGAGAACTAGAAGTTTGCATATATTTGCGATGTAGTCTGACTGATTTCTAAAGGTTAAAAGTATTTCACAACAACCGCTATGAATGCGATTGTATTTATTGGTACGGTGGTCCACCTCAGTGGTATTACCAAATTGGTAATTTAAATTTGTAGTCAGCGCTAAAGCGAGTACAGCGCTAACTACGATGTTCGGCTTAATCACTGTGACTCCGGAAATGTCTGCACTTTGCCATCGGGACTGAGAACGGCTCGAATTCTCACATTTTGTCCATTTGTATTAGGCGAAACAAAAGGTTGCCCAATACCTGGCATTCCGGCACTGTCAATGTAATCTCTAGCGGCTTTTCCTAAAGGCAAAATTCTTTCAACTTTGCCGTCAACACCAATTAATAAACTATACTCTAGCGTTTGCTTTAATCCTGTGGGTGGCTGCCAGCGCTTTTTCAAAAAGTTTCTCGCTTCTTCCACCTGGGGTGTATCAAACAATGTGCCTGTTGCTACCGATGACGAAGTGTTGCGCCCTTCCCTCAATCTCTCTGCTAAGGAATTATCATTGCTTCCAGCAGAGGGGGCTATTGACGACGAAGCTGAGATATCGGTGTTACTGCGCCTAGCATTGGGGCTGGTGGCAAGAGGAGGGGAAGCAGGGGAGATACCGGAGGATATATCACCCGTGGCGGGAGGTAAATTTGATGGTAAATTTGCTGTACTTGGCAGAGCAATTCCATTCTTAGGAATTGACCCTGTACGGCTAGTTTGTTGAGAATTTGTGGGAATTGCAAACGGATCTGGTAATTTGGTGATTGCTGTTTTCCCTGAAGACCGAGAAAGAGTTGGTGCAGTTGTCCCAGGTATAGTTAAAGCACTGCCGCTAGATGGTAATGGCGCTGTAGAGAAAGTGGAACCGGGTGCGGTTTTGGCAGATGCGCTTAATTGAGGCGTTGTGGGAAGTGCAGAACCGGGTATTGGCGTTGTCGGAAGTATAGAACCGGGTGCTGGGGGTGTAGGAAGCGTAGAACCTGGTACAGCTTTAGTGCTTCCTAACGGCGGCACTAACAAATTATCTGGGGGGGTGAATCCAGGTTGGGGCGTTGGTAGAAGGACTGAGGGCGAAGGTTGCAGGGCTACTTCTTGTGTAGAAGCTGTTTTTTGAGCTGTTAGCTGCTTTTGCCGGATATTATTAGCATATTGCCAAGTAAATGGCATTAAACCCAAAGCTACCAATACCACGGCGGCAGCAGGTGTCCAACTAGGCAAGCTAAAAGTTGAACTGGTTCTGTTAAGGGCTGGTAATGCCATCACCTCTGCTGAGTATTCATCTAAGGCGGTTGCCAAATCGAAGAGTTGCAACAGACTTAGTTGAATTACGCCTCCAGATATGTGGTTAGCGAGGGAACCGAGAAACAAGTTGTGAGTTAAATAACTGCTTGGTTCTAAGTGTATCTCTGCCCCTGGCATCTGGAAATTGTTAAAAGATTTTGAAGATTTTAAAGTTTGATTTGGTAGTAAGGTTTGATTCAAACCTTTTAATTCTGGGTGTTCTGATACAATGGTAGAGTCTTTTGGTTCGGAGAAACTTGCCCAAAAGCTTTCTGGAGACTTTTGAAGAAATTCCTGCACGTAGTTTGTCACTGCACTATACAAAGCTTCGAGTTGTGAGCGATCGCCTTTGATTGATATTCTCCGTTCTTCTGGGAGTCGCGGATCGTCAAAGCGCAGCTCAAAGTTTAACTGCTTTAGCACAGATTTCCCCATCCAACCGGACAAAGATGAGCTTTGTGCCATAACTTCTAGCGTACAGGTTGGGGGTGTGTATCGGCGGGTTACAGAGTTTGATACAGACATGAGAGAAAGTGCGAGGGGGACAACTTGAGATTTGAGATTTGAGATTTGGGATTTGAGATTTGGGATTTTGGATTAGTAAGCTAAAATCTCAAATCTCAAATTGTGTGGAACGATCTATAAGTGCTAGCCAGAGACGGCGGTGTCCACCAGGACTACTGTAAAATAGTAAATCTACTAGTAGTTTCAATGCTAGGTGGGTAAGTGCATCTGTGGAAATTTGCTCATCTGATTCCATCCGCTCTTGGTAGGTATTGCAGAAAGCGTCAATATAATTTCCTAATAAAGCAGCTTGATGGGGTTCGCGGTTAGTTTCCGCCATTTGTTCTAATAAGCCTACAGCACGGCGAATCAATTCTTGATCCTCTTTTGCAAGGTAACAAATGATAAGAACTAGCGATCGCGCTTCTTCTACATCTAGCTTTTTTCGCCCTCCAGTACTTTTACGTAGGGGATTCGACTGCCGCAGTCGCCACAACGCCACACGATCTGGCACTTTTGATTCTAAATTCAGAATAATTGCCGCCGATAGCATTGCTTCAGAACCAATACCAGTTAAAGTTTCTAGCGCCAAAAGTGCTAAGTCCAATTGGGTTTTGATATTATCCCACTGAACTGTGTTTGGAGCCGAAAGCTGGGTTAAGTCCTCCCACTGGGAATTTGGATTGGCTGAGTTGGCTGCCGAGTGCATAACTTTTAGCATAGGTGATCGGGCGGGTTCGGGCTGTTGCTGTTACCCATTTTGAAACCAGACTCACAAGAATTCAGGTTGGTTTCCTATAGCTACAAGCCTCAAGCTAGCTTAAAAACATCGCTAAACCGTAGGTATTGCAGCTTTAATAAGTTAGGTCAACAGCCAATGTATTTGTCTTACTTTATGACGAAAATCTCGCTTCAACAAAGTATAAATATTAGGGACTTGCATGTAGTCTGGTAATCCCCGTAGTCACGATTACCGATATTTAAGTAGATAGTATAAATTAACTTGGTCGTTAAAATTAAAGATTATTCATCATGAATTGGGAATTGGGCATGGGGAATCGGGACGCTTGGACGCTTGGACTAGAAAAAGAATTATTACCAATGCCCATTGCGAGCGTGCCCATTGCCCAATGCCCCATGCCCCATGCCTCTTTACTCAACGTAAGCAACTGTGACACCAGAACCGCCATCGGCTTGTTCTGCGGCATCAAAACGGGATACTCGCTTGTGAGAATGCAAAAATGCGTGAACACCTTGCTTGAGCTTACCAGTGCCGTGTCCGTGAATAATCCAAATTGGTCCTGTTGCTTCAGAAATTGCTTTGTCTAAAATCAATTCGCTATCCGCTACCCGTTTTCCGCGTAAATCTACGGTATTTTGAGATGTACGAATTGCTGGGGCTGCTTGGGGTGGTGGTGTAACCTTGGCGGGTTTGTTGGCAGTATGAGCGATCGCTTCGGGTTTTTTTCCATCCAAAGATTCCACATCTTCCAGCTTCACCGTCATTTTCATGATGCCAAAGCGCACGCTTAACTCTCGATCTTCATCAGGTGCAGTTAAAACTTCCGCTGTTTGCCCTAATTTGGGAATGCGAATGCGATCGCCTACTTTAGGCATAAACCCAGCTTTTGGTTTTGCTTGCTGTGCTGCTTGATACTTTTGATTAATTTGATTTAAAGCATTTGTGGCATCTTGAGCATCTTGAGCTGTGGGCGTACCTTTCTGCAAGCGGCGAATTATAGAAGCGATTTCACCTTTAGCGCTGGCGATCGCTTGTTGTACGGCTATTTCTTGCGAAGCCCGCAAAGAGCTTTCTCTTTCCTGTAAATTTGCTGATTTTTCGGATACTTCTTTGTATAAACGCTCTGCTTGCTGCAACAGATTTTGGGCTTCGGCGGCTTTAGTTTCCTGACGGCGGCGTTGTGCTTCCAAACCAGCAATCACCTGATTTACTTCGTCTGATGCTTCTCCTACTTGGCTTTTCGCCTTTTCGACAACTTCGGGTTTTAGCCCCAAGCGAAGGGCGATCGCCAAAGCATTAGAACGTCCGGGAATTCCCCAAAGCAAACGATACGTAGGCGAAAGAGTACTTTCGTCAAATTCTACAGAAGCATTTTCAAACCGCTCATCCTCGTACTTTAAGGCTTTGAGTTCACCAAAGTGAGTTGTAGCCATAGTTAATTGAGCGTTGTCAGCCAGATAATGCAACAAAGCGATCGCTAAAGCACTACCCTCCGCTGGATCGGTTCCCGCACCCACTTCGTCTAGCAAGACGAGGGATTGGGGAGTAGACGCGATAACCTGTGTCTGTACAGGAGTGGGGGAGGATGAGGGAGATGAAGGAGCAAATTCCTCATTGTCCCCCTTGTCCTCCCTGTCCCCCCTGTCCCCCTGTCCCCCTGTCCCCTTCTCCCCATCCCCCAAAGCCTCTAAAATCCGACTTATGCGGCGGATGTGACCGGAAAATGTAGATAAACTTTGCTGTAGCGATTGTTCATCGCCAATATCTGCCAGCACCTTCTCAAACCAAGGTATTTCTACGGGTTCGCGGGCAGGTACAAATAAACCCACCTTCGCCATCAATGCTGCTAAACCGAGGGTTTTCAAGCTGACAGTTTTACCGCCGGTGTTTGGTCCTGTTATCGTCACCACGCGAATTTGCGGTTGAATCAGTAAATCTACGGGAATTACTGGCGAACCTTGTTCGTGTTGATGCTGCCATTCTAAAAGCGGATGACGTAACTTCCGTAAAGTTATAGTTTCATTTTCGTCCCGCTGGATGAATCGGGGGGGATTTGCTCCTAGCCAGAAACTATAACGCGCTCTAGCGGTTGCTAAATCCAAAGTTGTGACAATTGCGAGCAATCTTTCCAAATCTGGCTTGACTGCTGCTACTTGCTGTGTTAAGACGCGGCGAATAGCTTCTTCTTCAACTTGTTCTTTTTTAGTTGTTTGTCGCAGTTGATTGCCCCAAGGGACAATCGAATTAGGTTCTATATATAGCGTTGCGCCGCTGGTAGAGGTATCGTGGACAATGCCGGGAATCGCGTCTTTTTGGGGCGCTTTCACGGGGATGACGTAGCGATCGCCTCTTTGGGTAATTATTTGTTCTTGAACTGCACCATATTTAACTTGTAAAATATTTTGCAGTTTTTGAGTGATTTGAGTGCGTAATTTCCGCAAATCGGTGCGAATGTCGTTGAGTTTTTGGCTAGCGCGATCGGCTACCTGTGCGCGATCGTCAATACAGCGGTGAATTTCTTGCTCTAGTTCTGGATAAGTCCGTAAATCGGCAATCAACTGATTGAGTATGGGAAAATCAGGTTGGTTGTCAATTACACGGCGCAAATTTCTGGTTCCCGCAAGAGTAGTAGCGATCGCCAAAAGTTCCTCGCAAGTTAAAACAGCTTGGATTTCTGCCCGTTCAAGGGAATCACCAATATCTTGAATTCCCTCAAAAGACAGTCCCGTGGTGAGACGATTTTCTAACTCGTATATTTCTTTGGTTTGCTTAACCAAATGCTCACTTTCCCCCTGAGAGTCAGGAATCGGCAGATGACGTGAGGCTCGTGCCCCTAGTTTAGTTGCCGCAAATGTGGAAAGATGCTGGCAGAGGCGGTGCCATTCTAGTAATTCTAAAGTTTCAGACTGGATCAAGGCTTCAACATCTAATCTGAAACTATCGTAACAATACTACGAACAGACAGCTTCATTTTCAAGGGTGAAATTTCCGCCCATATTACCGAGTATTTTTACATGTTAGCTTTTTCAGGCGATCGCACCTCATCCAATCAATTCCCAAAACTGCTGAGTAGCAATTGTACCCGCTACTGGTTGGGTATTAAATGGCAAGGGAGAAGTCACGCTGATTGCTCAATGGAATGACGCAAATTCTCAAGTTATAGGCTCTAATCAAGTTAAATGCTATGCCCCTGAAAATTAATTAAATCTGCCTTGAAAATAGGGAAAAGGGTAAAGAATAAAAATTTTCATCTACGATCAGATTCACGAAAAAATACAATCATTAATTAAATTTAACCCTAGACAACATATAGGACTTCAAAATAAAAGCATTAAATCTATTTTTTCCTTACTTTGTGTTCTTCTCTTCTCAATCGCAAAGACCAAGGCGAACGCGATCGCTACGAGTGCGATTGATTTAAAAAAATAATTTTCAGGCGTTACAGATAAGACTGCTATGGAGACAGATTCATAATTTTTTGTTCTCTTCTCCCCTCTTGCTATCCTTGGCAGCTTGCAGGTTACTTTCAGAAAAAACGCTCCAAGTTCCCCCGCAATTTGATACCCTAGCTTAAACAGATTTGGGAATGTTATAAAGCGTGGATATTCAAATTGGGCGGGGTAAAACGGCTCGCAGAGCTTACGGAATTGATGAAATTGCTTTAGTCCCCTCAGTCCGGACACTCGATCCGAGTTTGGCAGACACCAAATGGCGTATTGGCAATATAGAGCGGGAAATCCCGATAATTGCTAGTGCGATGGATAGTGTGGTAGATGTCCGCATGGCTGTAGGTTTGTCGCAGTTAGGAGCATTGGGTGTCCTGAATTTAGAGGGTATCCAAACTCGTTATGCTGACCCAGAGCCGATTTTAGAGAAAATTGCAACTGTTGGCAAAGATGAATTTGTTTCTTTAATGCAGCAACTATATGCCGAACCAATAAAACAGGAATTAATTGAACAACGTATTAACGAAATTAAACAACAAGGTGGTATTGCAGCAGTAAGTGCGACTCCAGCAGCTGCGAGTAAATATGGTGCGGTGGCAGCACAAGCAGGGGCAGATTTATTTTTTGTACAAGCAACTGTGGTTTCGACAGCACACTTGTCACCAGAGTCTATAGT
>Ga0136635_10000241_pt1 | contig 14253 bp, 13 predicted proteins | sample AntDrymeUQ852106_2_FD_105495 | JGI IMG/M metagenome (GOLD analysis project Ga0136635, IMG submission 105495) | Polar desert sand microbial communities from Dry Valleys, Antarctica - metaG UQ85 (21.06) | ecosystem: Environmental > Terrestrial > Soil > Desert | place: Antarctica: Dry Valley... | reverse complement strand
TTTCCGACGCGCTGGAACTACGACGTGCTCCGTGCTCTCGAGTACTTCCGGGAAGCCGGCGATCCGCCGGATCAGCGCGTCGACGAAGCGATCCAGTTGCTCCGATCCAAGCAGCAGTCCGACGGGACGTGGCTGCTGGAGAACACGCACCCCGGGAAGGTCCACTTCGCGCTCGAGAACGGCGATGGTCGGCCCAGCCGCTGGAACACGCTCCGCGCGTTGCGGGTGCTCCAGTGGGCGGACCAGGCCACACTCTGAGCCGTGGCTGACGCTCCGAAACGATCTCCGCGGCTCCCGCCTCGCTGGGTCGTTGTCTCGGCCTGGGTCATTCACCGTGCGATCTATCGGCTCAGTCGGGGGCGTAAGGGCCTGTGGCCGCCGAAACCGAATCGCTGGGGGACCATGCGCCTCACCACAGTGGGCCGCCGCTCCGGCAAGAAGCGCAGCGTGATCCTCGGCTATTACGAGGACGGTCCGAACCTGGTCACGATGGCGATGAACGGCTGGAGAGACGCCGAGCCCGCCTGGTGGCTGAACCTGCAGGCGCACCCGGACGCCACGGTCGACCTTCCCGATAGCAGGCGCGCCATCCACGGGCGCGCAGCGCAAGGCGGCGAGCACGAGCGCCTCTGGGACCGCTGGCGCGCGATGGGGGACGACGTCGACGGCTACGCGACTCGCCGCCCGTCCGGGACCGCGGTCGTGGTTCTCGAGCCGCGGTCCTCCGCCTGAGCCAGAGCACAGGAGTGCCAACAATTCGTTTTGACGCCACGCTGACGACGATCGACAAATCGACTCTCGTGCGCTTGCCGAAGAAGGCGAGCGTGAAACTGCCGTCGCGTGGGCAGGTGGCAGTCCAAGGAACGATCAGTGGCCATCGGTTCCAGACGGTGTTGGAACCAGACGGCAATTTCGGCCACTGGATGCGGATCGATCGAAAGCTGCAACAGAGGGCTGCGTTGACCGTCGGTGACAGCGCGACGCTCGAAATCGAGGCGGTCAGTGACTGGCCGGAGCCGAGCGTGCCACAGGATCTGAAGACAGCTCTGGCGACTGCCCCTCAGAAGATCCAAGACCTATGGAAGGAAATCACGCCAATGGCGCGCTGGGAATGGGTGCGCTGGGTCAATGCGACCCAAAACCCTGATACGCGCAAACGACGGGTCGCAGTGAGCATCTCGAAAATGAAAGGCGGGAAGCGACGGCCCTGCTGCTTCAACCTTGCCGCATGCACCGACCCGAACCTTTCAAAGAACGGCAGGCTCGTCGAACCAGCGTGAACAACGCGGCGCCGGTCTAAACCGACCTTACCGCCGATCCGCAGAGAGAGCAGTCCCGACGGACGCAGGAGTCTGAGAGGGGACGTCTCGCTCACTGAGGGATCGGATTCGAACCACGGACGGTTGCGCCACAGACGGACTCGCTGCCGATGCGACCCCAGCAAGTTCGAACCGTGGACGATGAGGATCCGACTCCACTGGGAGCAGGAACTCCGCTCCTACGAGCATCGCCTCGAGGCGTTGCGCACGCTTGAGGACCGTGGAATTGAAGACTTTCAAAGTCAGTCGCGAAACAGCCACGGCGACCGTTTCGCGGACTGTGGGTTGCACTTCGCTAACGACCACTTTGAGGTCTCTACGACGCTTGGCGGCAGGGGAAGCGCTCCGATCACTAGTTGCGCTGTTGATTGCCACCATTCGACCCCGGGTGATTACTCACCTCGGCGTGTCCTTTGCGGACGTCACACAGCGCGCTTTTCCGCAACTCCCTAGTCCGGTGGCTCGGCGCCGTCCTCGTAGGCCGTGAGGTTGAACGCCCGCAGGCGCGGGCCGCCGGCGAGCTCCACGATCGTCAGGCTGGCCGGGCTCACCGGCACCAGTGAGCGTGGCGCGAGGCCGAGCAGCGTCGCGCAGACCGCGCGGATCGGCCCGCCGTGGGTCACGACCAGGACGCTGCCCGCCGCGAGCTCTCTGACCGCGATCTTGATGCGCGCGCAGACCTCGGCCCAGGGCTCAGCCGCTTCCGGCGTGATCTCGCCGGCACGCCAGGCCGCGTAGCGGACCTCATCCTCGCGCCGCAGGACGTCGATCCCCTTGCCCTGCCAGAGTCCGAGGTGGGCCTCGCGCCAGCGGGCATCGACCGTCGCGTCGGCGAACCCGAGGAGCGCCGCGGTCTCGCGGGCGCGCGCGAGATCCGAGGTCACGGCGCGCTCCGGCTCGTACCGCTCCACCAGCCGCCGGAGCGCGCGGACGTGCCTCCGTCCGCGCTCGGACAGCGGCACGTCCACCTGTCCCTGCAGCCGGCGCTCCGCGTTCCAGGTCGTTTCGCCGTGCCGGACGAGCAGCAGTGTCCTGCTCGGGCCCCCGGCTTCGTCGGGCGCCACGCTCCGGCGGGCGGTCTCGCTCGTCGCGGCCAGGCCGCTCCGCGCTCCTGCCCCTTCGTTCATTCGAGAAGCCTCCCATCGGCGGCGAAGATGGCCGCCGGCACGCTGGGCAGCTCGAGCTGGATCGGCTCGCCGGCTTCCGCCTCGGGCAGGCGGTCGGTCACGGCCGAGACACGCTGGCCGTCGACGAGCACGGTGACGACCACGCGCCCAGCGAGAGGTGACACCTCGGCGAGCTGCGCCGGGATCGCACCCGGGCGCGGCGGGCCGCCGAGCCGGAGGTCCTGCGGCCGGTACAGCAGAGAGGCGTCCGCGCCTCCGCCGCGGGCCGGGCCGAGGTCGAGGCCCTTGAAGACGTAGCGCCCGCCCACGGCGTGTGCGGGAATGAGGTTCCCGGGAGGCGTCCCGAGGAAGGTCGCGACGAAGGCCGTCTCCGGACGCTCGAGTACGGCACCCGGCGGGCCGAGCTGCTCGACCTTGCCACTGCGCATGACCGCGACCTCGGTCGCCATGGTCATCGCCTCGACCTGGTCGTGGGTCACGTAGACGGAGGTGGCGCCCGAGAGGCGATGCACGCGCAGGAGCTCGGTCCGCATCTCGACGCGCAGCTTCGCGTCGAGATTCGAGAGTGGCTCGTCGAAGAGCAGGACCTTCGGCTCCGGGCCGAGCATCCGCGCGATCGCCACGCGCTGTTGCTGTCCGCCGGAGACAGTGCCGGGGTAGCGATCGGCGAGTACCCCGATCCCGAGGAGCGAGAGCGCCTCGTCGACGCGCGCGCGCCGCTTCGCGGCCGGCCAGCCGGCGACCTTCAGTGGCCACTCGACGTTGCCGCGAATGGTCATGTGGGGCCAGAGCGCGTAGCTCTGGAACACCAGACCGATGCCGCGCCGGCCCGGCGGGACGACGATGCCGCGGGCGCCGCTCGCCACGAGCTGTCCGTTGAGGAAGATCTCGCCGCCGGTCGGTGCCTCGAGCCCGGCGAGCATGCGGAGGATCGTCGTCTTCCCACATCCCGACGGACCGAGGAGGACGAGGAAGGCGCCCTGCGCCGCCGTGAGGTCGACGCCGTCCACCGCGGCCACAGCCCCGAACCGCCGCTCGAGCGCGCGCAGGACGATGGCGGGCTCGCTCATGATGCGCCCCAGGGCTGCGTCGCGCGCTGCACCCGCTGCGCGACGAGCGTCGCGGCGATGGAGGCCAGCACGATCACGACCGTGACGGCGTTGGCGAACTGGACGAAGTTCTCGGAGGCGTAGCGGAACGCGACGACGCTGAGCAGCGGGGTCGTCGGTACGACGAGGAGGATCACCAGGCCGAGGTCGCGGACCATCTTCACGAAGACGAGCACCGCGCCCGCGACGAGGCCGCGCGAGACGAGGGGGAGGAAGATCGCGCCTAGACGGCGCGGGAACCGTGCGCCCGCGACGGTCGCGGCCTCCTCGAGCTCGGTCGCGACCTGGGCGGCGGCCGCGCGTCCTGACTGCGCGGCGAACGGCAGGGTCGCCGCGGCGCCGGCGATGACGAGGAGCGCGAAGGTGCCGTAGAGCGCCGGGACCGGGCCCAGCGGACGGGCGAAGAGCGCGATGAATGCCGCGCCGAGGGCGATGCCCGGGATGAGGATCGGCATGAGGCTGAGCTGACCGACGAGGCTGGCGAGCCGCGAGCCGGCGTCGCGCGAGAGGAGGTAGCCGATGAGCAGGCCGAGCACGCTCGCGGCGAGCGCGACGGCGAGCCCGAGCGCCACCGTGGTCACCGACGCGCTGACGAACTGGTCGCTGCGGAAGATGCCCGGCTGTCCCTGCGCGATCGCCGCGTCGGCGGCCCCGATCCAGTAGTGCCCCGTCAGGCCGCGATCGAGCGAGCCCGGCCGCTCGTACAGGCTGCCGAGGAGGAGTGCCGCGCTCGGCACGACGGTCGTGACGATCCCCGCCGCGAGCGCGACGGCGAACGCCGGCCACCGCCACCGGCCTAGCGAAAGGCGCTTGCGCCGCCCGCCGCGGCCACCGATGGTCGCGAAACTGCGGCGCGACGTCGCGCCGGCCCCGGCCCAGAGCAGCACGGCCGCGACGGCGATGAGGATGACGGCGAGCGCGAAGCCACGCTCGGTCTGCCCGGTCTCGATAGCGCCGACGAGCCTGGTCGACAGCGTATGGAAGCGCACCGGCAGCCCGAGGAGCGCCGGGACCGCGAAGTTCGACACCGCCTCGGCGAACACGAGCAGCGCCGCGGCCGAGAGCGCAGGGCTTACGAGGGGGAGGGCGATCCCGCGGAGCACGCGGGCACGGCCCGCTCCGGCGACCTCCGCCGCCTCGAGGAGGTCGGCGTTCACCGACGCAAGCGCGGCCGCGACGAGTCCGAAGGCGAGCGAGCTGTAGTGGATGACGAGCACGGCCGTCACCGGCACGATGCCCCAGGCGAGCCAGTCCGGCACGGGAAGCCCGAGACCGTGGATGACTCCGACGTGTCCGCCGATCCGCTCGTTCCGGAAGACGACGTCCCAGGCGAGGGCGATCGCGAAGCTCGGGATGATGAACGGCAGCGTCGCGAGCGTGCCGATGATGCGCCGTCCCGGCAGGTCGGTGAGCACGACCAGGCCGGCGAGCGTCGCGCCGAGCGCGGTCGCGAGGACCGCGGTGGTGAGGCCGACGACGAGGCTTGCGCCGAGCGGTCGCCACAGCAGATTCTCGGCGATCTCGCTCGCGAGCACCTGCTCCCAGACGGACGTGCCCTGGCTGAAGGTCGCCAGCACCAGGCGCGCGAGCGGCAGCACGACTAGGAGTGACAGGGTCGCGAGGAGCGAGACGCCGAGCCAGGCCGGCGGTCGGCCCGGCCGCTGCCACGCTCGCGGGCGTGCGGCAGCGGCGCGGGCTCCGGTCGCGCTCGCGGTCACTTCAGCTTGAGGATGAGGTCATTGACTTCCTGCCGCCTCGCGAAGGACTTGGCGGCGTCGATCGGCCAGGCCCTGAACTCGGCGAACGGGATCGCGTCCTTGAGCGCCTGGATGTCGGTGCGGACGGCGTAGTCCCCCGGGACGTAGAAGGGCGCGAAGCCGGGTCCCCCGGTCGGCGTCTCATCGCCCATCATGAACGTGATCAGCAGCCGTGCGGCCGCTGGGTGCGGCGCGCCCTTCGTGACGCCGAACACCGCCGGGAACGAGATGCCAGGCGCCGGCGTGACGGTGTTGGCCACCTGGAGCGCCCAGCCGTTCTTCGCGTTGTCACGCCGGTCGGAGTACGTGGTGAAGCCGACGGGCGGCGAGGCCTGGCCCGTCTTCCCGACTGCCGCATTTACGACGTCGGTGCTCTTCGCCAGGATCAGGTCGTTCTTGTAGAGGTCGCGGATCCACTGCTCACCCGCCGTCTTCACGCCCGAGCCGAGCGCGATGGGCTTCTTGAAGTGCGCCTCGTAGGCCTTCGCCATCTCGTCGGAGCGCAGCACGATCTCGGTCATCAGGTCGAGGTAGTCACCACGGACGAGCGGGTCGACCATCACGACCTTGCCCTTCCACCTAGCGTCGGTGAGCTCCCAGAGGTTCGAGACCGGCGGGCCGCCCGGGTGCGCCTGCTCGTTGTACATCAGCACCTTCGTCGACAGGCGGTTCGCAAGCAGCGGCTCCTGGTACTGCTTCGGCACGCGCGCCTTGAACGAGCTGGGCACGTAGCTCGCGAGCCAGCCCTTCTGCACCAGTTCCCCGAAGACCACGGGGACGTCGGAAATGTAGGCCACGTCGACCTTGACGTTGCCGGACTCCTGCTCCGCCTTGATCCGAGTGATCTGCTCGGTCGACGAGATGTCCGTCGCGTTCACTGTGATCCCCGGGTACTTCTCCTCGAAGGCCTTCTTCACCGCGGCGATGCGACTCGTGAACGAGTACACGACGACCTGACCCTCCTTGCGGGCCTCGGCCTCGAGCGCCTGCTGGTCCATCGCCGCGAAGCGGTCGGTGGGCGTCGGCGCGGGCGTCGCAGTGATCGTCGTGGCGCCGGGTGCGGTGCCGCCACCGCAGGCGCTCGCGACCAGCGCGAGCAGGGTCGCGGCGATCGTTAGGCGCGTGAGGCTGCCCCTCATGTGGTCCCTCTCCTTCTGGATCGCTCTTCCGGTGCGCCGGTGAACCGCGCGATGAGCCCGCCGAGCTGATCCAAGGTCTCGATCGAGCGGCCCTCGTCGAGGCGGGCGATCGTGAGCACGAGTGCGTTGCTGATGGCCATCGGGACACCGAGAGTCAGGAACTCCTCGTCGGCGCCGCGGGGGGCCGCGAGCACGAGCGTCGGCTTGGTCCCGAGGAGCGGGCCTGCGAGGTCGCTAATGAGCACGGCCGCCGCGCCGACGGCGCGCGCGTGCTCGAGCAGTGGCGTGAGCCCGGGAGGCTCGCTGTGGAAGGCGAACGCCAGGACGGCGTCGGTGCGGCGGAGGCCGACGACGTGCTCGGCGAGGTCCCGGCCCTCGAACGGGACCGTCACCGTCGCGAAGCCGGAACGCCGCAGGCGCCGATCGACGAGCTCGACGAGTGCGGTCGCGTTGCCCCGGCCGAACAGGAAGAGTCGCTCCGCGCTGATGAGGGCTCGGGCTGCCGCGTCGACCTGGTCCTGTGTTACGTGTTCGCGCAGCGTCTGCAGCATGGCTCGCTCCGAGTCGATGAGGTCGCCGAGGACATCGCCGGTGCCGGTTCGGGCGAGCCGGCGAAGGACCCGACCTCCTGCCTCCGAGACCTTTAGTAGCTCGGCTTGGAGGTCCGCGCGCAGATCCGGGTACCCGTTGTAGCCGAGTTTCTTGGCGAGGCGGACCGCGGTCGCCTCGTGCACCCCGGTCTGGCTCGCGAGCTCGGCGGCGGACAGGAAGGCTGCGCGCGCCGGATCGGCCAGCAGCTGTCGGACGAGCCGCTCGTCGGCGGGGCTCAGGCGCTCCCGGTGGCGCTCGACCGCTGCCTCGATGCCCACTCCGGTGACGGTCTAGCGCAAGATGTCTTGCATGTCAACAGGAACTGCAACTCTTCTTGCTCAACGTGATGGACGGCGCTACTCGGGACGCGCGGCCGCGCGCCGTGGCGCCCTACCGCAGGAGCACTCCACGCGACAGGGAATGAACGCCCCCGAGCGTGGTCCCAGTGTCCGTCGCCTGCCGTGTCGCAACATCGACGAGGACCAGCCGCGTGGCAAGAGGGGGAGGCTGCTGCACGTTGGAGAGCGTGAGTAGCACGCCGGAGCCGTCCGGCCTCGCCGCCGCGATCGCCACGTTGTCGGTCGTCGTATGCAGCGTCGTCGAGGAGTCCGTCTGGTACCGGAACAGGTCGACCTTCTGGCCCACCGCCCAGAAGACCTCGTACGGCGGGGTCGGGCCCGACCGCCAGACAGCGGAGCGGATGAGCGAGGGGTGCCGCACGTGGTCGGCCTTGGTGATGTCGAGGAGCGGCCACACCCGCAGGACGTTCCGGTTGTCTTCGAGCCCCATCACGAGCTTCGCGTCGGACGACGCCTGGACACTGTCCGCGATGACTAGGCGGGGAACGGGGGCCCGGGAGATCGGGCTCGCCGCGTTCCCGTTCCAGGTCAGGTACTCGGTCGCGTATCCGCCCGGGCCGGTGATGACCGCGGCGGCCGCCTGTCCCGGGCGATCCCAGGCCACCGGGAGCAACGCGCAGCCTCCGGAGCCCGCGGATCGCGTCATCGCTGGTGTGGTCGCGAGGTCAAGCATGAGCAGAAAGGACTGCCCGGGACAGCTCTCCGGTCCGGGGCCGACGGTCCGTTCGCGGCTGTAGGTCGCGAGGAGCAGGCCCTGTCCGTCGTTCGACCACACGAGGCCACCGCCAAGCGTCTGACCGGTGAGCGTGAGCACGCTGCGGTCGCTCGCCGGAACGGCGACCTCGAGGACGCGGAGATCCGTCGCCCCGACGCCGGGCGTCGTGCGCCAGTACGCGAGGCGCTTCCCATCGGCTGACACGGCCGGCGCGACGCCCCGGAGCTCGAAGACCACGGAGAAGTCGCGCTCGCGGCGCACGAAGATGCGCTCCTCGCCCTCGCCGCCCGTGACGACCACGTAGCCGTAGCGGTCCGTCGCTGCGGCCGCCGTCGGCGATGGGCTCGCGGGGGCTGAGGTCGTAGGGGACGGGCTGGAAGGCGACGGGCTGGCGGCCGCCGCGAGCGTCGCCGTTGTCGTGGGGGATGCGCCTGGAGCGGGTCCTGGACGCTCGGCGGTCAGGGCATAGAGGGAGAGCGCGGCAATAATCACGATCGCCGCGGCCGCCGCGACGGCGAAGCCAAGCCGTCGTGTCATGGTTCTTAGCGTAGGTGAGTGTGAGTAGGCTCACGAAGCCGCGAGTGCCCCCACTCTTCGATGCGGCGCTGAAGGTCGCTCGAGACCGTGACCTCACCGCCCGAGGCGTGCGCGCAGGGAGAGGTGTCCGTCGCGAGGAGGAGTGCGGCGAACATCGCCTCCAGAACAACAGCGGTGGGTGGTTGTCAGGATCGCCGGTGTTGGCGGACGGCGTCGGTGATGCGGGGAGCATCGATGTACGTGAGGTCCGCGGACTCGACCATCTGACGGGCCTGGTCAGCGCCAGGGCTATTGGGACCCGCCTCACTCCAGATGGCGCGAGCGCCGATGCGCCGCGCGAGCTCCAGGATCTCGGGCAGCTCGTCGAACGGTCGATGCGTGTACACGACGTCGGCGTGATCGGGCTTGACGCCCAGGCTCCGGATCAAGACCTCGGCGCCGTTGAGTTCGTAGGCGTTGTAGTCCTCGATCCCGGGGCCGTCGTGGGAGACGACTCGCAAGCCGGCCCGGGCCAATGTGTCGGGCACGTCCCGACTCGGCCAGTCGATGAGCAGGACGGACTCGGTGGCCGTCAGGATCTCAGCGGCATCGGTCACGTGCCGATTGTGCTCCGATGTTGGCTGCTCCCAGATTACGGTCGCGGCGATTCCTGGGCGGTGAGGGGGCCGCAGGGGTCAACAGAGCGGAAGACGGGACTCGAAGGCGTGGCGGTCACCCGCGCCAGTTTGGCGTTGCTCGAGGATGGCCGCGTTGGATTGCTCAGGGCGGCATAAACCTCAGGGCCGGACACTATCTACCCTTCCTTGATGCAGCAGGGCTGGACCTCGTGCGGCGTGGGTCTCGGGACGAAGTTCGCGAAGAAGAACGGCGTGATGCTCGGGGTGCAGGAGTCCACGCTCGCCCCCGGGGACTACGCGCGACTCACTCAGTCGCGCGTGGTCTCGCCCTGCTCGTGAAAACATCCTGCGACACACGGCACGTCGTAGGCCGGCTTCCGACGCGTTGGGAGGAGCCGCTCAGGGCGGCGCCTCATGTGTTTCTCGTTCAGCGGCTCGCGAGGAAGAAGGGCTCTCGCGAACTATCGAAGCGGCGCTCGGCCAGCACCTTGAGTGTCGATGGGTCGAGGCGCCGGAGGACGTATCCCTTCGGATCGGCAAAGCTCCCGGTGCGCTCCAGGAACACGTAGAGCCACTGGCCGTCGGAAGAGGGTCGGACCCAGCGGATGCGGTTGTCGTACCAGCCCAGCTCCATCTTGATGTCGCTGCCCAGCACCGTGGCGTCCGGCAAACCTACGGCCACCATCCCGAGGTACTGGTGCGCCGGTTCGCCCTGCGCATCCACCTGAGAGCTGTGGGCGCGGACGTGGAGCACGCGGCCGTCGGGGAAGAAGCTCGCGGAGACGATCACGGACTCGTCCCATGACTTCGCCTCGGCGATCGACGGTGCGAAGAGCCGCTCGAGGAACGAGGTTTGACCGTAGGCGCGCTGGGAGATCAGCTTTCCGCTCTCCGCGTCGATCAGCCACAGCGTCCCGCCCGGGACAGAGGCGAAGGCCTTGACGACGGCGAGCTGACGACCATCGGGGCTGACCGCCAGACCTGGCACCAGGCTGGCGTGCACCGCCCGACCATCGAGCAGTCGATCGGTCAGCCAGCGACCTGCAGACAGTGATGGAATGCTGATGCGCCAGAGCTCCTTGCCGGTACGCAGATCCCATCCGCCCAGCTCGACGGGCTGTGGTCCGGTCGCGTTCGGAGCCCTCGGAACGAGCAGCACGTACAGCCGTCGCCCCCGCTCGTCCTTGACGGCGGTGACCTGGTCGCCCGCCCAAGAGAACTCCGGCTCGCGCGCGAGCACCGTGCCGGTGCGGGCGTCAAGGACAAGCCGCTCCGCGGTCAGCTCGCGCGGGGGCCACGCTCGCGCGTAGATGCGCGAGCCATCCGGGCTGAGGCCGTCGACGATCACAGGCACCTCTGGGTTGAAGCGGGCCCGCAGTACACCGGTGACTCCGTCGAACAGTCCGATCTCCAGGTCTTGCGCCACCACCGGGTAGCGATACCAGTAGTTCATGACAGCGACGGCACTGCCATCAAGCGCCGCGACCATGGAGGAGTTGTTTCCCCCGCCGGAGTTGATCGGCAGTAGGGCTTTGGCTGATCGGTCCTGCAGCGTCAGCGGGTCGATCGCAATGAGGCCCGACCCGTTGAAGGAATCCGTGAGGTACATGGCCCTGTCGCTGGCGCCGCCGGCTGCAGACGTATTGAGCGGACCGGGAGCCGGTGAGCTATCGAGACTCGTCGGTGGCGAGGTGCACGCCGCCAGGAGCGCCGTGGCCAAGAAGAACAGCCTCACGATCGGAAGTACAACCTACACCGCGCCCTGGTTCCCTGGACACGCGCCGCGCCAACCCTGCGGCGTAAGTCGGGCGTGCGCCCGCGGCCCGACCGCGAGAACGTTCGACCCACCCCCCGGCGGACGCCGCGGGTTCGCTACCGATACGTCCGCAACGCGAGATCGACAGCCGCGACCACGGGCGCCGATCCACACGCCATTCAGGAGCTCATCGTATTCACGAAGGTCGTTGCTCAGCGCCCGCAGTTCCCGCAGCCGTTCAGCGTTGTTCACGCATTGACCTTGCGGTCCCGCTGTCGAGCTGTCCGGTCCAAAATGCGAAGGAGGAGATCCGCCAACAACACAACCTCAGCCGCCTCCGTCGGATCGGAGTAGTCCACCTGCCGGTGGCTGGGAGGGTTCTTGAACGTGCCGATCGCGCCCGCGAACAATTCCATCAAGGCGACGCGCTCTCCCGGATCAAGCTGAGGGTCGGCGAGCGCCCCCGTCGTTGGATTCCACGAGGCACGCATCAGGGCCACGCCGATCTCGGAGGCGTCCCGGCCAGTCAGCTCGCGGACGTGAATCTCGACCTCGCGCATTGCAGCGAAGGCGGCCAACTCGTATTCACCGAGCAGGAACTGCGACCGGATGCGCGCGAGGTTCGGGTGAAGGTCGAGGCTCAGCCTCCGCTGCGCTAAGGTCCGTACCAGTCCCGAGGCGAGTGCCTCGTGCCCGGCCCGTGTGATGAACGTCGCGTGCGGCGCGCTCTGATCAGGGTCGGCGTGAGACAAGAGCCCGTAGTTAATCAACCAGTCGATGGCTTCTCGGAAGATCCGCTTTGTGGCGACGTTGAGCCGGACGATGGCGGCGGATAGCAGGAAACTGTCTGTGTTCCACTCCTTCGTCGCGGCGAAGCTCTTCAAGACCTGCATCGCGAGTTCGTCAAGCGGCAGCTCAGCCAGTTCCGGCTCGGAAAGTCCAGCGAAGCGTGGCGTCTCGTTCATCTGGCTTCCTCACAACCCTTCGGCCAACCGCCTCCCGGCGCGGCTTGCAGGCGTTATCCTGCAACCTCGCTCAGGCAGCCGTACGGCGAAAGGTCCCACACCAGCGTAGGGCAGCTCGCGGGATCGCGAGGGTAACGAGCGACGCACCGGGCGGCCACACGCGGGATTAGCCGAAAGTCTAAGGAAGCACCGCTTCAGCGACTACTCATGAACGCCAAGGAGCGCGGATGCCAGATCTTTAGTGTCCGTCACGCAGTACGCGAAACTCCCGCGGCTGGACCAGTAGGCATGCGAAGGCGCAGGAGCTCCTGATGGAACCCAACTACGAATACGTGGGTGCATACGCGCCTCGGTACCTCGGACGGGCGAAAACGTTCTTCGATTCCGGCGACACTAAGCGAGCAGAGGCGTTTAGCGCGATTGGTTCGGCGCTTCAACTCTTCCCGCCGGGGCGGCGCAAGCAGGTGCTGCGGGGCGAGTTCTTTGGCCCGATGGCCTCAGGGGGCTTCGGAGAGATCCCCGACATGGCGTTCGTTCGTCGACCCGAGACCATCGCTTGCCTACGCCAGCGCATGACGCGAATCCGACATCTATTCAGGCGCGCGCGCGTCGCAGATACCGTCTGGGAGTTCGCCGAAGAACCCGATCCCGACGCGGCACGAATCGCGGCTGATGCATACCTTGACGCCGGTTCTCAGCAGCTATCCGCATCAGAGCGGTTTGCCGCGATGATGGGTGCCGGCGCGATGGCGCGGAGTCTCGACCTAGCGCGTGCGATCAATGATCGAGACCGCATCGGTCGGGCTACAGCCGCATTCACAAGGGCTATTCGCTACCTGGCCGGCGGCGATGAGCATGTCGCGCTGTTCACGCTCGTCGAATCGCTTCTCCGCCTGGGCCGCGACGTGGATCTGCAGCCCGCCGAAGACGCGCTCCGCGAGCACCTCGAGAGACTTACCGCTCGCGACGAGGACAACTTCCATTTTCGTCAAGCGATCCTCGAACTTCAAATCCAGCTCGCACGCCGGCGCGGTGACGCCGAGGAAGTGAAGTCACTGCAGCGAAAGGTCGGCGAGTCGATCGCCGATGAGGCGGCATGGAAAGGAGCGCATTATGACAACGGCGGGTTGGTCGCGATGCATTTCTACGCGAAGGCCGCCGAACATTTCGAGAAGCTCGGTGATCGTAAGCGCGCGGACGAACTGCACAGGAGAGAACGCGAATCCTTTGGAGGAGCACGGTTCTCGTCCATCAGAGCAACGGTTGATCTAGATCTCAAGCCGTACAGGGACTGGCTCGAGAAGGTGTTCAACGGCGGACAAGGCGAGACCCTTCTGTGGGCTGCGATTCTCAAAGGTGTCCCGCTGCCGACACTCGAAGAGATCGGCAAGCAGCACGACAAGGCCACGCAGGACTCACCCCTCCTGTCGATGATGGGTGTTAGCACCGTGCGGCCAGAGGGCGTACTGGACGATGTGTCGGCGGATGAGGCCGCTAGGCGGCGGGCTCAGACTGTTGCGTATCAAGCTCACGGGTTATACGTGGCGACGCTGATTCAACTTGCGCTGGAGGAGCGCAGCGCAGGGGCGACCCGAGCTGGCCTTCCACTCCATGCAACGGGCCTATTCGACAAGACAGGTAACGCGCTCCTCGAGCGTGTCCTTCGCGCGATCGAGGAACGCGATTGGCTCGCTGCGGGCTACTTAGCTGGACCGCTAATCGAGCGCGTGGTTCGGACACTTGCCACGCAGGCTCAGATCGACGTGATGTACACGGATCGCGGCGGCGGTCGGCCCCGCCGACAGCGCGTCGCCATTGAGGTCTTGATGCGTCAATTGCCGTTGCACGAGGACGTTCTCGCGTACGCGAAATGGACGATGACGCACCCAGGTTTGAACATCAGAAACGAGGCCGGCCACGGGCTGCTGGATGTGGACGCCTGCAATGAGGTCCTCGGCGCCCACGTCATCTATACGCTGCTCGCCCTCTGCTTCAGCGACCTTGTGCTGGTGACGCCGGACCCGACGGATCCAACTGCTTAGACCGCTTTCTGCTCAACTTGTTCGCCAACTCCCTCGGCACGCCTCCCCATGATCCACGTATCTCCTGTCCGGCGTGCTGCGCTGCGCCTTGTGCGGGTCCACGATGTCCGGGCTGACCCGCCACAAGGATCGAACGCATCCGGAAACCCGGTTCCGCTATGCGTGCTACCAACGGCGCGTCGGCAGTAGCTGCGACGCGCCGCACGTTCCCCAGGAGATC
>Ga0136635_10000239_pt1 | contig 14276 bp, 16 predicted proteins | sample AntDrymeUQ852106_2_FD_105495 | JGI IMG/M metagenome (GOLD analysis project Ga0136635, IMG submission 105495) | Polar desert sand microbial communities from Dry Valleys, Antarctica - metaG UQ85 (21.06) | ecosystem: Environmental > Terrestrial > Soil > Desert | place: Antarctica: Dry Valley... | reverse complement strand
TGCCGACGAGCACGGGCTGGACGAGCTGGCGGCGCTGTGGGCGGACTCGCCGGCCGAGTCGCTGGCGGGAACGCTGTGGCGGCTGTACCTGCTGCGCGCGTCGGTGCACCGCGACCCGGCACGGGCGGCACGAGAGTTCGCTGCCGGGCGTACCGCCGCGCCGGTCCACGATGTCGTCGCCGGCGTGGTGGACCCGCCGGGGCCGGACGAGGTCCGCGCGCTCACCGACACAGTGCTGCGCGGTGTCGTCGTGGCCGACCTCGCGGTGACGCTGGAGCGGGCCGCCGCGTTCACGCGGGTGGTGGCGGTCGGGCGAGCCGGGCTGGCCGAGCGTCCGCCGGAGTCGACCGAGTCGGCGGCGCGTCTGGTGACCACCGCCGAGCAGCTCGAGCACGCGGCCTGGATGGAGCGAGCCGGCCTGCTCGCCTGACCGCCCGAGTTGTCACTGCCGTACGGCGTTAGAGCGCCTTGTGACCGGTGACAAGTCGGCGGGGAATGTGGTTGGCGCCGGACCGGGAGCGCCTCACGGCGCGTGTCCGCTCGTAGCGGCTAGTTGTGGGACCCGGGGCTACCGCGGTCCGACGCCTGCCCCCATCGTACGGCAGACTCCGGCGGTGGCCGGTGAGGCGGAGGCGGCGGCGATGCGGCGTGCGGTCGAGCTGGCCGCTCGGGGGCTGACCACCACGCTGCCCAACCCGGTCGTCGGTTGTGTGCTGCTGGACGCCAGCGGTGAGCCGGTCGGCGAAGGCTGGCACGAGCGGCCAGGCGGACCGCACGCCGAGGTCGTGGCGCTGGCCGTCGCCGGGGAGCGGGCGCGGGGCAGCACCGCCATCGTCAGCCTCGAACCGTGCGCCCACACCGGGCGGACCGAGCCCTGCGTCGACGCGCTGATCGCCGCCGGTGTGATCCGGGTCGTGGTCGGCGTCCGTGACCCCTGGCCTCCGGCCGCCGGCGGAGCAGACCGACTCCGGGAGGGGGGCGTCGACGTGGAGCTCGGCGTCGAGGAGTCGGCCGCCGAGGCGGTCAACCGGGTCTGGCTCACGGCCGTACGCCGCCGCCGCCCGTACGTCACCTGGAAGCTTGCCGCCACTCTCGACGGACGGGTGGCCGCCGCGGACGGCGGCAGCCGCTGGATCACCGGCCCGGAGGCGCGCGCCGACGCGCACGAGCTGCGGGCGCGATGCGACACCGTGCTGGTAGGTGTCGGCACCGTGCTGGCCGACGACCCGCAGCTCACGGTCCGGTCGGCCGACGGCGGGCCGGTGCAGCGCCAGCCGCTGCGGGTGGTGGCCGACACGCACGGCCGGACGCCGGAGCAGGCAAGGGTCCGAGACGGGCAGGCGGACACCTGGGTGGCGACCGGCGCCAGCGTGGGCACCGATCCGGACGGCAGGCTCGACCTACGTTGCCTGCTGCGCGACCTGTACGAGCGGGACCGCCGACACGTGCTGCTGGAGGGCGGCCCCGCGTTGGCCGCAGCCATGGTCGCGGCCGGGCTGGTCGACTCCGTGGTGGCCTACGTCGCCCCGGCGCTGCTCGGCGACGGACCGGCCGCCCTCGGGTCCGTCGGCGTGACATCGCTGGCCGACGTGCTCCGGCTCGACCTGGTCGACGTACGCCGGCTCGGCCCCGACGTCCGCATCGAGGCCCACCTCCCCCCGCCAACCACCCCACGACCCCCCAGCCCACCCGCCCCGTAACGGGGTTGGTGGTGCCCTTGCGGGGCGTCGACGCCTCGGAAGGGAACGCTCAGCCCCGTTACGGGGCGTGTGGTACTCCGGCTCCGGCGGCGGCGAGCCAGCGGTTGGCGGCGTCCAGCTGGGTCTCGGTACGGCCGCGCAGGGCCTCGACCTCGGCGGTGTCGAGCCGGTCGCAGATCCAGTCCCAGTGCACCGCCACCTGCTCGCCGGGCCGCAGGTCGGTGACGAAGGCGTGCGCGCCCGAGGACCACCGAGCGTCCAGCTCCTCCTCGTCGCCCAGGCTGAGCAGGCCGTCGACCAGCCGCAGGGTCCGGACCGCCACCCGCGCGCCCCCGTCCTGCACCGAGACCACCCGTCCCCAGCGCACCCGGCAGCTGTCCAGCACCGAGCGCGGCACGTCGCTGTCCTTGTCGAGCATCCCGACCCACGGGTACACGACCAGCACGTGGAACCCGTGGTGCGGCCCGGCGTCCGCTATCCCCCCGTCGAACGCCAGCCGTTCGGCAACGCCGGGCTGGCTACCGAACTGCTCCGCGACCACCCCGGTCAGGCTGTCGGCGGCAACACTGTCCAACAGGTCGCTGCCCAACCAGTACGCGTGCACCACCCGCCGGTCCAGCGGGTCGTCAATGCCAGCAGCGGCGGCAATCAGGCGCAGGTACGGCCACGCGCCGTCGAACTGCCGGGCCCGCCGACCCACCTCGTCGTCGAGGTTGCCGCGAGCCCCGCCCTCGAGCAGCACCTCGGAGCCCTCGGGCCCGCAGTAGCCGAGCTCGTTGGGCGGGAAGGCGTAACGTGCGAACAGCGCGGCGCCGGACCGGCTGCCGGCCAGGGCGCTGTCAGTCATTCAGCAGATCCGCGGCAGCTGCTCGCCCAACGGCAGGTCTACGACTCGGGTACCGCCGAGGCCGGTGCGGGCCACGACCATCCCGGGGTGCGCCTCAACGCACGTTCCGACGAGGGAGGCACCCTTGCCGTACTCATGGCGACGCATCGCCTCCAGCACCAGCTCGGCATCCTCAGCGGCCACGAACGCGACCAGCTTGCCCTCGTTGGCGACGTAGAGCGGGTCGAGGCCCAACAGCCCGCAGGCGTCGCGCACCGGCTGCGGGATCGGCAGCTCCCGCTCGGTCAGCTCCACGCCCACGCCCGACGCTTTGGCTATCTCGTTGAGCGAGGCCGCCACCCCGCCGCGGGTCGGATCGCGCAGCACCCGCAGCCGCGCACCGGTCTCCAGCATCGCCGCGACCAGCCCGTGCAACGGCGCGGTGTCGCTCTCGATGCTCGTCTCGAACTCGAGCCCCTCGCGGCTGCTCATCACCGCGACGCCGTGCACGCCGATGTCCCCGCTCACGATGACCGCGTCACCGACCTGCGCCGCGTCCGGCCGCAGGTCGACGCCGTCGGGCACCAGCCCGATACCGGCGGTGTTGACGAACACTTTGTCCCCGTGCCCGGAGTCGACGACCTTGGTGTCGCCGGTGACCAGCCGGACGCCGGCAGCGCTCGCCGCGGCTCCCATCGCCTCAGCGACCCGGCCGATGTCGGCCAGGTCGGTGCCTTCCTCGAGGATGAACGCCGTCGACAGCACCAGCGGGGTCGCCCCGGCCATCGCCAGGTCGTTCACCGTCCCGTGCACCGCGAGGTCCCCGATGCTTCCGCCGGGGAAGAACATCGGCCGGACGACGTACGAGTCGGTCGAGAACGCCAGCCGGGTCCCACCCACGTCGACGATTGCCGAGTCACCCAGCTGTACGTCCGCGGCGGCCGGGCCGAAGCCCGGCAGGAACAGGTGCTCGACGAGCTCGGCGGACAGCGCCCCGCCGCCGCCGTGCCCCATCACGATCGTCGGCGAGTCGCGCAGCGGGGCCGGGCACACCCAGCCGTCGAGGTCGATCGGCGCAGTGTCCGGTTCAGCCACGGGTGCCCGCCGGTTCGCGGACGGTCGGCGTCGGCAGGTCCAGTCGCCGGTACGTGTAGTACGCCGCACAAGCGCCTTCGGACGAGACCATCGTGGCGCCCAACGGGTTGCGCGGCGTGCACTCGTTGCCGAATGCCTCGCACTCATGCGGCTTGATCAGTCCCTGCAGCACCTCGCCCGACCGGCACACCGACGACTCGGCGGTGTGGATGTCGGTGACCGAGAACCGCTCCTCGGCGTCGAACTCGGCGTACCGCGACGACAGCTTCCAGCCGCTGCCCGGGATCATGCCGATCCCCCGCCAGGCGCGGTCGGTGATCTCGAAGACGTCGCGCAGCATCGCCATCGCCGCCGGGTTCCCCTCGTCGCGCACCGCCCGCGGGTAGGCGTTCTCCAGCTCGTAGCGACCAGACTCGAGCTGCAGGACGGTGCGCCGGATGCCTTCGAGGATGTCGAGCGGCTCGAAACCGGTGACAACGATCGGCACCTCGTACTTGGCGGCGAGCGGCGGGTACTCCGACGTTCCCATCACGCTGCACACATGCCCCGCAGCAAGGAACGCCTGGACCCGGCAGGTCGGCGACTCCATGATCGCAGCGATCGCCGGCGGGACCAGGACGTGCGAGACCAGCAGGGAGAAGTTGGGCACGCCGAGCCGCTGCGCCTGGTAGACGGTCATCGCGTTGGCGGGCGCGGTGGTTTCGAAGCCGATGCCGAAGAACACCACCTGCTTGTCGGGGTTGTCTCTCGCCAGGTTGAGCGCGTCCAGCGGCGAATAGACGACCCGTACGTCGGCGCCGGCGCTCTTGATCCGGAACAGGTCCTTGCCACTGCCGGGCACGCGCAGCATGTCGCCGAACGAGCAGAAGATCACCCCTGGCTGCTCGGCGATCGCCAGCGCCTTGTCGATCATCTCCAGCGGGGTGACGCAGACAGGGCAGCCCGGCCCGTGGATGAGCTCGATGCTGTCAGGCAGCAGCTGGTCGATGCCGTGCCGGATGATCGAGTGCGTCTGGCCGCCGCAGACCTCCATCATCGCCCACTCACCGCTGGTTGCGGCATGGATCTGGTCGACCAGCTTGCTGGCCAGCTCAGGGTTGCTGAACTCGTCGAGGTACTTCATGGCCTGGCTCCGTTTCCCTGGTCGTCTGGTGCCCCGGGGTTGGACATCCCCGCCTGCTTCGCGGCGAGCGCGAACTGGTCGCCGAACTCCTCCTCGAGGATCCCCAGGTTGTCGAACTCCGCGAGCGTCTTCAGCGCCGACTCCTCGTCGAGCATCTGGATGGCGAACCCGACGTGGACCATCACGTAGTCACCCGTGGACACCTGGGGGACGTACTCGCAGCAGACGTCCTTACGCACCCCACCGAAGTCGACTTCGGCCATCGTGGTGCCGTCCTGCTCGCTCAACGCGAGCACTCGGCCTGGTACAGCGAGACACATGGCTGGCTCCTTTGTTGGCTTGTCAGGTGGCCGATGCCACCATGACCTGCCCGAGGGCGATACCCCCATCGTTAGGCGGAAGATGCTGTGGGCGCAAGGCCTGGAAGCCGTCGGCTCGCAGCCCGCGCTCGGCAGCCGACAGCAGCAGCACGTTGGCGAAGCAGCCACCGCCGAGCACGACGGTGTCCAGCCCGGTCCGCTCACGCGCCGACCGAGCGAGAACGCGTACCAGCTCGGCGACGCCCGCGTGGAAGCGGGCGGCAACCACCGGGGCCGGGACGCCGGCGAGGACGTCGCCGGCAGCGGTCCGCACGACGGGGCGAGCGTCGACAACGGACGGGTCCGAGCGCGCACCATGGCGGACGGCGAACTCGTAGCGCCCGGCGTCGGCCGGCGCGGACCGGGCCAGCCCCTCGAGCTCGATCGCCGCCTGCGCCTCGTGGTCGACGGTGTGCCGTACTCCCGCGATGGAGGACACCGCGTCGAACAGCCGGCCCATGCTCGAGGTCGGCACGCAGCCGAACCCGGTCGAGACCTGGTGTGCGAGCACGGCTCGCTCGTGCGGCGGGCAGGCGTCGAACGGCGGCAGCCCCGGCGCCCACGTCACCCCGGCGGCGGATAGGTGCGCCAGCGCCATTCGGTACGGGCGGTGCACGGTGGCGTCACCGCCGGGCATCGCCACATAGTCGAGGTGCGCGAACCGGGTGAATGACTTGTAGTCGGCAACCAGCACCTCACCGCCCCAGATGGCGCCGTCCGTCCCGTACCCGGTGCCGTCGAAGGCCAGCCCGATGACCGGCTGCCGCCCGTCGAGGCCGTGCTCGGCCATCACCGCGGCGACGTGCGCGTGGTGGTGCTGCACGGTGACGACCGAACGGCCGGCGCTGTGTCGCCGGGCCCAGTCGCTGGAGCGGTAGCCGGGGTGCGCGTCCGCGACGACCGTTCCCGGCACCACCCCGGTCAGCTCGCGCAGGTGCCGCTCACTGGCGCCGAACGCCTCCAAGGTCGCGAGGTCGTCCATGTCGCCGACGTGCTGGCTGAGCCAGGCGTAGCGCCCCTCGGCGACGCAGCAGGTGTTCTTGAGGTCGGCACCGACGGCGAGGGTGGGTGGCACGTCCACCGGCAGCGCGACTGGCACCGGGGCGTACCCGCGTGAGCGCCGCACCGGCAGCTCGACGCCGTCGACGAGCCGGGTCACCGAGTCGTCGCAGGGCACGTGGATCGCCCGGTCGTGCCGCAGCCAGCCGTCGACCAGGGGCGCCAGCCGGACTAATGCGTCATCGTCGTCGTAGCACAGCGGCTCGCCGCCGAGGTTCCCCGACGTCAGCACCAGCGCCTCCGGCCCGGGTGGGTCACCGGGCAGTCCCATCAGCAGCACGTGCAGGGGCGTGTACGGCAGCAGCACGCCCAGGTCTGGGTTGCCGGGCGCCACCGCCTCGGACAGCGGCCCCCCGGGACGCTTCGCCAGCAGCACGATCGGGTGCTGCTGTCCGGCGAGCAGGGCGAGCTCCGCGCCGTCCAAGTGGGCGAGCCGGCGCGCGGCCGCCGCGTCGGTGACCAGCACCGCGAACGGCTTGTCGCCACGCTGCTTTCGTCGGCGCAGCTCACGCACGACGTCGTCGTTGGTCGCGTCGCAGGCCAGGTGGTAGCCGCCGATGCCCTTGACCGCGAGAATCTGCCCTGCGGCGAGCCGCTGGCGGGCGACCGCGACAGCGGCGCCGTCCCACACCGACTCCGACCCGGGCGCGGACAGCTCGAGCCGGGGACCGCAGTCGTGGCACGCGATCGGCTGGGCGTGGAACCGGCGGTCGCTGGGGTCGGCGTACTCGGCGGCGCACCGCGGACACATGTCGAAGCCCGCCATCGTGGTCTGCGGTCGGTCGTAGGGCAGTCCAGTGATGATGGTGAAGCGCGGGCCGCACTGGGTGCAGGAGATGAACGCGTGCCGGTGGCGGCGGTCGCCGGGGTCGGCTAGCTCGGCCAGGCAGTCCGCGCACGTGGCCACATCGGCGCCGACGAGGGTACGGGCGCCGTCGACCTGGGCGGACTCCTCGATCCGGAAGCCGACTGTCGCGGCGGTCGGCAGCGCCTCGGTCGTGACCCTCTCGACGCTGGCCAGTGGTGGCGCCTCGGTCCACATCGCCGCCACGAACTCGTCCACGGCGGCCGCCGGCCCCTCGACCTCGGCGACGACCCCCGCCGAGTCGTTACGCACCGAGCCGGCGAGTCCCAGCCGAGTGGCAGTGACGTAGACGAACGGTCGGAACCCCACGCCTTGCACCACGCCGGTGACGCGGACGCACACCCGGGACCGGGCCGTGGCGCTGCTCATGGGGAGGTGTCGACCTCCCCGCTGCCCATCATCTGCAGGCCGGCGAGGGCATCGGCCGCCGTGGCCGCGTCGACCGCCTCGACCGCGAAGCCCATGTGGATCAGCACCCAGTCGCCCGCCCCTACGGACTCGTCGAGCATGCCGACGTTGACCCGGCGGTGCGCGCCCTGCACGTCCACGAGCGCCACCTGCTGCTCGTAGCCGGGCACCATCTCGACCACCTGGCCGGGGATCCCGAGACACATGTCAGCTCCCCACCGCCTGCGGTGCCGACCGGGTGAGCAGCTCGAGCACGGTGTCGGCGGCGACGTCGACGGCGGCGGCGACCGGGTCGGACAGCCCGACCCCTTCGTCGACGGACTCCGGCGCGCAGCCCACGACGAGGGTCGTCGCCGGCATCGAGCCGCCCAGCGCCGCCAGGTTTGCCAGCACGGTTGCCGGGTCCATCCCGTGCGCGTCGAGCTGGCCCCCGCTGACGTCACCCGCCCTCACCTGCAGGGCTCGCACCGTCCCGGGCGAGACCGGACCTTCGCCGTCCCGTGCGCGGCCGGGGATGGCGTCGACGAGCACCAGCACGTCGTACCCGTCGAGCAGGTCGTACGCCAGGTGCATGCCGCGGATGCCGTAGTCGACGACGCGGACGCCGTTCGGGAGGGCGCGCCCCAGCAACCGCCGCGCGACCTCGGGACCGAAGCCGTCGTCACGGTTGAAGATGTTGCCGATACCGGCAACGAGGACGCGCCCAGTCACATCTCTGGTCACATCTTGCGGATCTTCGCGTACCGCTTCATGTCCGGGATCGACCGAACGGCGGTGACCAGGACGACCAGCACGACGAGCGCGAGCACGCACACCGTGATGATGCCGAGAACCCTCATGGTGTCTCCTCTTGTTCGGGAACGCCCACGTCAGGCGCCGCGATCCTCACCGCGTGGGGTGCCGGGCTCGTGCCCCGGTCCGGTGCCCTCGGCGCTGGCCTCGTCCTCCGGCGCGTCCTTTGCCGGCTGCTCGTCGGCAGGTGACGCGACGCTGCCGCGCGGTGTGCTCTCGGGGTCCGGCGCCTTCTGCTCGTCGTCCTCCACCGGGCCGGTTGCTCCACCGACCCGGGCACCTTCCTTCCGGCTACCGGTCTCGTCCACGTCGGCGCTTTCCTTCCTGCCCTCGTACGGCGGCAGGTTCGGCTTGTCGTCTGCTCCCACGGCGTGCTCCTCTCGCCTCGCTACCTGACTGTGCTGCGTGAGTGTCGGGTGTCACCGAGCCAGCGTGGTCACCCCCCGCCCGACTGGTGCTCCGGTGAGTCGTCCCCCGACCCCTGCGGGTTCACCGAGGTGTCGGACTCCTCGTCCGAGCTGCCCTCGGGTCGGTCCACCGGACCGCCGCCCGGCTCGTCGCTTCCGGTGTCACGTGATCCAGGGGCGCCGCGCTCGTCCTGCGGCTCCTCGTCGAGGTGCTCGCCCGGTGTGGTGGTCATCCGTCCTCCTTTCCGACCAGGGACGTCCCGGCCGGGTGGTGCGAGTGTCACATCTGGCGGATCTTGATGTAGCGCTTGATGTCCGGCGCCGAACGCACGCCGAGGATCACCGCGCCCACGGCTCCGGCGGTCAGCAGCACCGCGGTGACCTTGCCCAGCTTCCTCATCAGGGGTCCTCCTCCCTCTTGTCGGTGTCCGACTCGGGCGGCAACGGCTCGAGCTCCTCGGGCGCGAAGTAGAGGTAACGGCCGTACCAGTCGTGCAGGTCGGCTGCGGGGTCGTCACGCAGCACGACGGCGACGTGGGTGTCGCCGTCCACGTCGAAGTGCACGGAGCTCACCCGGGCCTCGCGACCGGCGAAGAAAAGGTCCTGCGCGTCGGCCCGACGCCGTGGGTGAATCCGCACCCGGCTGCCGCCGGCGACCGCCACGTCGCCGATCATGACCACGTCGTGCTGCGGCTGCACACTGGCCTCGGCAGCGGGATCCCACCACGGCACCTCGTCGTCGCCCACTGGGTCGGGGTCGACATCGCGGAGAATGCCGTGCAGCTGCTGCATCTGCTGCGGCGACATCTGCTCACAGCGGTCGATGATCTGTGCGGCCTTCGGGTCGGTGGCACGGGCTTGCGCCTTCTCTTCATCGGTGAGTGTCAGCACGCGCAGCGTGAGGATCTCGTCGATCTCGGTGGAGTCGAACAACTCACCTGCACTCTGCTCGGCAACCTCCGGGTGGTCGTACAGGATGATCGGCGATGCCAGCACGATGTCGGTGCAACCGGGTGGGCCGGCCAACACCGGCCAGCAGCGGTGCTGCCGGCACCGGGCTGCGGCCTCGGCCAGGTCAGGTGGCGGTTCGAGCAACGAGACGAATGCGGCGTCTGCTGCTGTCACCAGCAGGTTGGCGCCGACGAAGGACGATCGGACCGCGGCTTCGTGGTGCAGGTCGGCCGCTCCCGCGGCGACGTCGGCCTTGACGTTGTCGACAGCGATCCGCAACCGGCTGACCCCGGAGTCCACGCTACGACTCAGCCGCACCTCGCCTCGCAGAGACCACCGCCGGCGGACCAGCCGACCGGCCACGGAGCCGTCTTCGGCGGTCAGCCGCTCTACGTCCTCACCGCCAGCAACCTCCACCGGCAGCATCACCTCGGTGTCAAGATCGCCGAGGTGACACGTCGGCAACAGCAGCTCGTGCTCGACCGCCTCGTCCCACGTCAGCCAGCTCGTCGCCCCAACGGTGAGCTGGTCGACGGGCGTGAACCCATCGCCGTCGGCTCGCTCAGCCGTGCGGACCTGCACCTGCAGGAACCGGAGCCGCACCGTCACCTGCGCATCGTCGGCTCCGCTAAGCAAGCAATCGGTCGCCAGGCCCGACTCCTCGCCCACGCCGGCGTCGGCCGCCCCCGGTGGCCCGAGGACGCCAAACTGCCAGCGCACCTGGTTCTTGCGGGACGTCGCACGGTAGGGGTACAGGAGGTAGCCCTCGTAGAGCACGGCGTCGGCGACCGTGCGCGCAATGTCGAGGTCGGAGGTCGTGCCGGCGGTCACGGCACACCCTCCCCGGCACGGTGCAACAGCGACTCCAGCGTGGCCTCCCAGGTCGTGAGGCCTTGCGCGGAGCGGTAGTGCGCCAACGCCCGCATCGTGTCGTGGTCGAGCCGCAGCCAGCCGGTGTTCGGGAAGTGGTGCGAGACGAGGTCGTGCCACCGTTCCACGGGCAGGTCGTAGGTCGCCTCGCGGTCCCAAGGCACCTGCTCCACGCCGAAGCCGGTGCTGCCCCGGGTGAACACGGTGCCGGAGAAGAGCAGGCGCAGGGGCACCAGCCCGTCGCGGAGCGCATGCAGGTACTTCGACCCGGTGACTTCGAAGTCGTAGGTGACCGGCAGGGTCAGGTCGACCTCGGTGACCGTGGTGAAGCCCTGCACCATCGCGCCAGCCTGCATCCACAGGAACGGCCGCAGCGTGTCCCGCCAACGCTCCCGGGCGCCGAACAGGTCCTGCAGACCGTCCTCCTCCTGCGCGGAGTACGCCCGCCGTTGCACCTCGATGCGCACCTGCGCGCGAAGCGCGATCGCGTGGACCACCGCCCCGCTGCTCTCCTCGATCCGCAGCCGGGCGGTGAGCTGGGGGGCAACGGCGTACGGCTCGGAGAAAAGGTCGACGACCGTGAACGTCAGGTCCGTCATCACGAAGCCTCGCGGCTGCGGCTGCGGACGGTGGTGAAGAAGGAGTCCAGCTCGCGGCGCGCGTCGCTGCCGCCGTCGAACCCGCGCCAGACCCGGCGCAGCCGTCCGATCAGCTCGTAGCAGGCGTCGATCGGCACCAGGTGACAGGTGGCATCCCCACCGCGTTCGGGTACGCGGATCAACAACGCCTCGACGTCGGGCGCCAGCTGCTGCAACGACGGGTTGGCGTCGAGGACCGGCTGCCAGGCGTCCAGCGGCAGCTCCGACTCCGCCGCCCCAGCAGGACCCGGGTAGAACGCCACGTTGCGTCCTTGCCGGGAGTTGTGGAACAGGAAAGCCAGTCCAACGGGGATCTGCAGGGAGTCCCACTGCCCGGGTGCGAGCGCGAAGTCGGGAAAGGACAGGTATCTGTCGGGCACGGCGCGGTAGCGCAGCTCTGCCTCCCGCTGGGTGAACAGGAGGTAGCAGGGCCGGCAAGCGCACATCAGGGCACGGCTGTCGAGGTCGACCACGTGCTGGTGGGGCTCGGCGATCGGGCGAGCGCACATCTCGCATCGCTCGCCCGCCGCGGGGTCCGGCCGGCTCGCGGTAATCCGGCGCAGGGTGGTCAGGACCTCCGGGTGGACGCTCAACCCGGCACTCCCACCGGGGCGGCCACCTGGAGCACGCCATCGCGGACGAGTACCGGGAGTGGATCGAGATGCGGTTGGACCTCTTGCGCACCGTCCTCGACGTTGTCGACGCCGACCCCCGCGTGTCGAACGTCGTAGTGCGTGCGGCAGCTCGGGCAGACCAGCAGCGGCGCGTCGAGAGCACCCCCGAGCCTGCGCGCGAGCGTGGCTCCCGCCAGGCTCTGTTCGCAGCGCCCGCAGCGGTCCCGGAAGACCAGCACGTCGGCGCCGACCCGACAGCCGAATATCGACAGCCCGCCGACCGAGAAGCCGGCCAGCTCGCCTGGGCGTAGGTCGGCCAGCTCGGGGACCGGCTGCCAGCTGGAGCCTTCCACCACGCCGTCGTTCGTCTCGACGTCCAGTCGAGAGCGCAGCGCGTCCACGGAGATCACCCCGCCCGACCCGTTGGACGATTCGCCGCCGTCCACCTCGATGGCGGTGACCTCCGGCGCGGCTGCCTCCACGGCTCCCTCGACGGCGAGCTTGAGGGTCACCGACGAGGAGGGGCAGCCGTCGCAGCTGCCCAGCAGCCGCAGTCGGACGACACCCTCACCGGACACGTCGAGCAGCTCGACGTCGCCGCCGTGCGTGCCGAGGTAGGGCCGCACGCTTTCGAGCGCGGCCTCGACCCGGGTGGTCACGTCGTGTGGGTGCAAGCCGTGGACGATCAGCAGACTGGCGACCAGGTCGTCGTCGGCGAGGGTGGCGAGCAGCTCGTCGTCCAGCCGGCCGCTGTCTCGGAGCAGCGCCAGCATCCGCTCGAGGCCGGCACCGTAGAGGTCGGCGACCAGCCGGACGAGCTCCTCTGCCCGCTCCCGGGCCACCGCGCCCCCGGCAGAAGCCGCCTCGAGCAGGGTCTGGATCCGGTCGCCCGCCTCGCGGAGGCGACCCCCTTGCAGATCCGGACCGTCGTCCTGCTCGGCCTCCTGCGACTCGTTGTGCGACATGCGCATCGACTACTCGCCGGTGAGAGCCTGCGTAGGCGTGTGCAGCTTCTCCAGCGTCTTGCCGTTCCCGAGGTACATATGTACGCCGCACGGCAGGCATGGGTCGAAGCTGCGCACCGTACGCATGATGTCGATGCCCTTGAAGTGCTCCCGGTCGTTCTCCTCGAAGATCGGTTGCCCCTGCACCGCGTCCTCGTACGGCCCCGGCGTCCCAGAGGTGTCCCGCGGGCTCGCGTTCCACGGCGTCGGCGGGTACGGGTGGTAGTTGGCGATCTTTCCGTCGCGGATCACCATGTGGTGGCTCAGCACGCCGCGGACCGCCTCGGTGAAACCGCAACCGATGCCCTCGTCCGGCACCTCGAACTGCTCCCACGTCTTGGTCCGTCCCGCCCGGATCTCGACCAACGCCTTCTCGGCGAAGTGCAACGCGCACGCGGCCGCGTAGGCCTGGAAGTAGGTGCGGGCCCGGTTGCGCTCGATGGTGTTGCTCCACTGCGGGATCTTCCACTCCAGCTGGACCGGACCCTTGAGCACGGTCTTCGGCAGGTTGATCTGCACGCTGTTCCCGGTCGACTTCACGTAGCCGATGTCGACCAGGCCGGCCAGCGCGGTGGACCACAGCCGGGCCAGCGGGCCGCCGCCGGTGTCGAGGGCGAGATTGTCCTGACCGTCGAACCAGCGCGGTGACATGACCCAGCTGTACTTGTCGTCCAGGTCGCGCTTCCGCGGCTTGGGGTTCGTGTGCTGGTTCCACGGGTGCCGGCGGTCGACGTCGTTGCCGAGCGGGTCCTTCGTGACGAACATCTCCTGGCCGTCCCAGTCGTCGTAGTACGACGAGCCGAGCAGGATCCGGATGCCGAGGTTGATGTCGACCAGGTCGGTGGTCACCAGCTTGTTGTCGACGACGACGCCTGGGGTCACGAACATCTTCCGACCCCAGTCGGTCATGTCCTTGTACTCAAAGTTGCAGTACTCGGGGTCCTGGAACGAGCCCCAGCAGCCGAGCATGGTCCGCCGCAGCCCGACCTGCTCGTAGCCCGGCAGCGCCTCGTAGAAGAAGTCGAAGAGGTCGTCGTGCATCGGGACGACCTTCTTCATGAACTCGACGTAGCGCATCAGCCGGCTCATGTAGTCGGTCATCAGCTGGATGGTCGCCACCGTGCCGACACCGCCCGGGTAGAGCGTGGAGGGGTGGACGTGCCGCCCCTCCATCAGGCAGAACATCTCCCGGGTCGAGCGGCTGACCTGCAGCGCCTCCCGGTAGAACTCGCCGGTGAAGGGGTTCAGCGAGCGCATGATGTCGCCGATGGTGCGGTAGCCGTGCTCGCCCGCGTGCGGCGCCTCGGTGGAGTTTGCCCGCTCCAGCACACCGGGGTTGGTCTCGGACACCATCTTCTCGCAGTAGTCCACCCCGACCAGGTTCTCCTGGAAGATGTTGTGGTCGAACATGTACTCGGCGGCCTCGCCGAGGTTGACGATCCACTCTGCGAGGTGCGGCGGCCTCACCCCGTACGCCATGTTCTGCGCGTAGCAGGAGCAGGTGGCGTGGTTGTCACCGCAGATGCCGCAGATCCGGCTGGTGATGAAGTGCGCGTCGCGCGGGT
>Ga0136635_10000238_pt1 | contig 14314 bp, 8 predicted proteins | sample AntDrymeUQ852106_2_FD_105495 | JGI IMG/M metagenome (GOLD analysis project Ga0136635, IMG submission 105495) | Polar desert sand microbial communities from Dry Valleys, Antarctica - metaG UQ85 (21.06) | ecosystem: Environmental > Terrestrial > Soil > Desert | place: Antarctica: Dry Valley... | reverse complement strand
ATCAAAACTGATAATACAGCTCCTAAAAGCGCTAGTAGGCGATTAAATTTTGTATTAACTAAACAGAGAATTTTCCGCTGGGGTTCGCTGAGGGTTTCTGGCTTGAGGGCTACTCCCAAAAGGGCAAATATATAAAAAGGGCGGCGCAATTGCATCCACAACAGCGGTATAACGCCAATTGCCGCAACTACAAATAGCTCTAGCCAGGTTGGTAGGAAGCGATCGCCTACTGCCAAAAACAATAAACACAGCGGCAAAAAAATCGGCAACGTCGCTAATCCAGCGACGTGAATCCACAAAATAGGTTCTGAGCGAAATGAGGACATAGTAGAAGAATTAGGAGTTATGAGTTGAGAGTTAGGAGTTAAAAACTGATAACTCATAACTCCTAACTTATAGCTATGAAAGCACTTTTGCCTTATCTTGTTGAAGTCAAAGTGCGGCGTTTCGTCACCATTTGGTAGGATTCGATGCTGTCACTTTCAGCCCAGTCGTTGAATTTATCAACGCCGAGACCGCATTCATAGCCAGAATTAACTTCCTTAACGTCATCTTTCATCCGTTTCAGGGAGTCAATGACACCTTCATAGATGACTTTGTTGTTACGACGCACCCGGATTTTGCTGTTGCGAAGCAGCTTGCCAGATTGCACGTAGCTACCAGCAACCGCACCACGACCAATTGCGATGACGGCACGTACTTCTGCAATACCCAGGTGTTCTTCTACTAATTCTGGCTCTAACAGACCTTCTAGCGCTCCTTGAATGTCTTCTAGAAGCTTGTAGATGATGTTGTATTCGCGCACATCCACACCTGCCTCATCGGCGGCTTGTCTGGCACCACTAGCGTAGGTAGTGTTGAAGCCAATGATGACGGCGTTACTAGCGGCAGCCAAGTCGATATCTGTCTCGGTGATTTCGCCAGGAGCAGCCAATAACATGCGAATTTGCACTTCGTTTTGCGGGATTTGTTTGAGCGATCCCACAATGGCTTCGATAGAGCCTTGCACGTCTCCCTTGAGAATCAAGTTGAGTTCCTTTAACTCGCCTTCTTTCGCTTGAGCAGAAAGGGTTGTCAGAGTGACGCGTCCCTGTAATAGACGGGAAGCGCGTTGTTTGTCTGCCCTGTCTGAGGCGAGCGATCGCGCTTGTTTTTCGTTCTCGAAAACCTCGAATTCGTCGCCGGCTGCTGGTACATCACTTAAACCCAACACCTCGACGGCAAAGGAAGGACTTGCAACTTCAACTCTGGCTCCTCTGTCATCGACCATTGCTCTAACTTTACCAAAAGCTGATCCAGCTACGAGCATATCGCCGACGTGGAGAGTACCATTCTGAATTAACAAAGTAGCAACTGCGCCTTTTGCTTTATCCAGATGTGCTTCAATCACGGTTCCTTTAGCAGTACGATTTGGATTGGCAGAAAGTTCGCCTACTTCATCGACAATCAAAATCATTTCTAAGAGCGTATTTAGGTTTTCGCCCTTAATGGCACTAACGGGAACCATGATTGTGTCACCACCCCATTCTTCTGGGGTCAAACCATACTTGGTGAGTTCTTGTTTTACCCGGTCTGGCTGTGCGCCTTCTTTGTCGATTTTGTTAATTGCTACGACAATTGGCACTCCGGCGGCTTGGGCATGACTAATAGCTTCAATGGTTTGGGGACGAACACCGTCATCCGCTGCTACTACCAACACAGCAATGTCTGTCACCCGCGCTCCCCGCGCCCGCATAGCTGTAAAAGCTTCGTGACCGGGAGTGTCCAGGAAGACGATTTGCTGCATCTTGCCTTCATGTTCGACATCGACGTGGTAAGCACCGATGTGTTGGGTAATACCACCAGCTTCGCCCGCAGCCACTTTGGTTTTGCGAATCGAGTCGAGCAGGGTAGTTTTGCCGTGGTCTACGTGACCCATAATTGTCACGACTGGCGGACGACGCACGAGATTTTCCAAGTCTCCCGCTTCGATCATTTCCGTGACTTTGATTGCCTCGGATTCTAGTTCGGCGGTTTCGACTGGTATTTCTAGCTCGGTTGCGATCAGAGTAATGGTGGGAATATCCAGGTTTTGGGTAATACTTACCGCCATGCCTTTCATGAACAGGATTTTGACAATCTCTGTATCGGCAACTGCTAAGGCTTCAGCTAGTTCTTGCACGGTCATGGGACCTGTTACTACCAGTTTTTCTGGACGATCGCGCTTTTGCTCTTGTTGGCGTCCGCCTTTTTGGTCGCGATCGCGATCGCGGCTATTGGATTTTTTACTACCTCTAGCAGTTGGGATGCTCGTTGTTGGAGCTGGTGTAGGTGTTGGTCGGCTTGCCTTTGGTTTCGGAGGACGAGCGATGGAAAGGCTGACCTGAACGGTGAGAAGTGAATTTGGATCTTCATCATCGAGCAAGTCTTCTTCAAATTCATCATCCAGGATCGGCTTAACGCGCTTGCCTTTGGTGACTCCCTTGCCTGCTTTTTCTTTAACTTCGTCAATAATTTCCTCTTCCTGCCACTTTTTGCCACCTTTGAGTAAACGAGGTGCTGTGGGGCGTTTGAGGTCGAGTAAATCGGGTGCTACGGCATCGTCATCTAGCCCGTCTTGTTTGGCGGATATCCCGGCAAGCCCTCTTGGTGGAGTTGCCACTGGTGAGGCTGCTGGTTTTTCACCTGGACGTACCGGTCTGGGTCGTTGCGGATCTCCGGAACCTGGTGTTGGCGCAAATGGTCTATTACCTTTTTGCTCTGGTCTGACTGGTGCGGGAGTGGGACGAGAGGCTCCAGGTCCTGCTATGCGGGGTGCATCTGGTGCAGGCTGGTCGCTTGTTTGTCTGGCGATTTTGGGCTTTACCTGATCGCGATCGCGCTTCAGGAGCGGTTTCTCGGTCTGAGTCAGCGATGGTGCCTCAATCGCTTCTCCCATGGACACCACAGCCTCTCCATCTGATGAAGTAGTCGCTGTTTCCGCAAGTGGTCTGGCAGGTGGCGCTACTAGTTGTGGTCTTTGCGGTTTTTCCGGTTTTGGTCTGGGAGCACCTGTTTTCTCCGGTTTATAGTCGGCTGTTTTTTCTGGTGTCGGAGTACGATCAAGCGTTTGCTCTGCTTCAGTGACCAAAGGTTTTTGCGGGGTCTCTGACTGATTCCGGGGTACTGGTCTAATTGGTGCCGTCGGCTTCATTGATGATGAGACTGGTGTGGCGAAGGGTAGTGGAGAGTTAGGAGGATTAGCCTCAGAAGAAGCAAATTCAGTATTAATAGCAGCTGACGCCTCTTGGGCGTTGGAGGTAGTGTTTCTCAATATTTTGGGTTTGCGAATTTCCAAAATTTGTTGTTTGTGAGGTGCAGTAGGTCGTCCGGGTCCACCAAGCGGTGAATTTGGTTTCTGACTAGTTATTAGTTCTTTTTTCGGCATTACATTCGTAGCTGCGAGTTTTTCCGCTGCTGTTCGGATTTGTTCTGCCTCTGTTTCCGAAATTGTACTGCTATGGCTTTTGACCGCAATATCGAGCTGGTCGCAAATTGCTAGTAGCTCTTTGTTATCCAAATTCAATTCCTTTGATAATTCGTAAATTCTAACTTTGCCGTTGTTCATCCACTCTTCCCCTATAAGAGTACAGTTTTAGCGGATGGCTGCCTGGGAGTGTGACATCTCCATCCTTTGATTACTGTGTTTAGGTTGCCCTTGGTGATTTTGCCGGTGCCTCCAGTCAGGAAAGAGAGATGTTTCGGTTTATTGTTGGCATCCCCACATCCTGTGGATGGTTGATGCCGGGTGATCTCGCGCTACCAGGTTGCCATATTGTTTTTTTTGTTTTGCTGATTCTGATTCCACAACACAATCGAGTAAAACTTTTTCTGAGTGAAGCAATTGCTGCTCTGCAATCAAATTGAGAAGCGAGCTCGCTGCTACCTACACCCATTTACTATTTTGGCATTAACCCAAGCAATCAAGTCAGAATGTGATGATAGCGTATAGTACGGCTGTCAGTACAATTTTTCTAGTGATTGCCGCCAAAGCCTGAATCTTAATAGGTATGGCTTTGGGCTAAACGTTGCCACAATGTTTCATACAGTGTTTCTGGCACTGATGCATGTAGCGATCGCCCTAGTCTATTTTTTTTTTGAGCAGCACTAAGGCAGCTCGCTTGCGGACAAATATAGGCAGAACGCCCCATGCCCTCATTTAATTGTACCTGTCTAGATGGAAAGACGCGGACAATCCGCCAAAACTCTTCTTTTAATTGGACTTGGCGGCAACTAATACAACGTCGGTAATTCTTTTTCATCTCTTTTGTCTTGGTTAATCGGAGTATTTTTATTGTGAAAAAAATGCTAGGTATTAATGCTGTGATTTTGTAGTATTCTCAACTAGACCTTGAGAAACCGGGTTAAAAAAAATTAAAGTTTGTTAAGCTATTTCTACTCTGACGCGGTTTTGGAACTGTTGCAACATCTTCCAATATTTATTTATACCAATTGACGCTTGATAGTTTGCCATTAACTTCGATCCTTTAAGCGATCGTCAATGATTGTATTTCTCACTCTTCTCGTAGGTAGGGGTTTCACACTCATATAGACACTCAAAGACAGCCTTCTACATAGATTATGTGTGAGCAAAGAAGTGAATATTTCACTTCGCTTGCCGCACTGTCCTTGAGTGTCCGCTCTTAGCGCCCAAGGAAGAGGCTATTGCTCAACCCAACCTACAATTAAATTTTGGTAATAAACATGCACACTTTGCGCGTAATCCTATTTTAAAGACATTTACAGAAATGGCGATCGCGCTACATTTATGAAAAACTGAGCGAATATCTCGATCTCGCTGCATACTCAAACTACCAATAAAGGCAAGATGCTTTGAAATGTAGCACCTTTTATTCCTAAAACGTTAGTAAGTTTGGTTATAGCAAAAGGTGTATCTGAAGCCACAGCTAAATCGGCTAGGCGTTCTAGAAACTGTTTTAACGAGCTTAAAGAACTTTTCAGCAACAACTGTCTAAAATTGTCTGCTAACTCAGACCTTTCTTCTATGAAATTTTGCAAAGCTACTTTTAAGTCAGATGGAAAATTCTCAACTGACTTCATAACTGTTTCTAACTTGTTTTGAGATGCTTCTATTTCTTCATCTTGCTCATCTTGGTCATCTTGGTCATCTTGCTCATCTTGCTCATCTTGATACTCGTCGTTTGTTTCTGAGTCCTCGTACTCATCTGCTTCCTCTAGCTGTAGTTGCTCTATTTCTTCGAGTTCTTCAAACTCTCTTTCATCTTCTTCTTGTTGATGTTTTGCTCGGACTGCGACAAATTTTGCATCTTCCGCTGCGGGGTCATACTTCGCTTTGTCTTTGATGTCAATTTTCCAACCAGTCAGACGAGCTGCTAAACGGACGTTTTGTCCTTCTTTGCCAATAGCTAAACTGAGTTGATCTTCAGCTACTAAAACGTGAGTTTGGCGACTTTCTGGGTCCATGAGGCGCACTTCATCTACTCGTGCGGGACTCAAGCCGTTAGCAATGTATGTTGCGGGGTCTGGCGACCAACGAATCACATCGATTTTTTCCCCACGCAATTCATTAACTACCACTTGAATTCGCGATCCCCGCGCTCCAATACAAGCACCAACTGGATCGACATCGCGATCTAAGGTATCAACAGCAATTTTAGTTCGCGGTCCGACGTAACGCGAAGGCGGATTAGCTTCTCTGGCTACAGCAACAATTCGCACAACTTCATCTTCGATTTCCGGCACTTCGTTGGCAAATAAATATACTACTAAACCAGCATCCGCTCTAGAAACTAGTAACTGCGGTCCGCGTTGCTGTCCTTGAGAAACTTTTTTCAGGTAAACCTTAAATGTAGCATTTGCCCGGTAATTATCGTTGGGCAATTGTTCCCGCTTGGGTAATTCAGCTTCTACCTCTGGTTGACCGAAGCCACTGATAACTGACATAATCACTGACTGCCTTTCAAAACGCAGCACTCTTGCTTGGAGCACAGTTCCTTCTAAGTCTTGAAATTCTTCTTGCACCATCTGGCGCTGCTGATCTCGCAGTTTTTGCGCTAAAACTTGCTTGGTTTGCATTGCCGCCATGCGACCAAATTCTTCTTTATCTGGTGTCACATCTAGGACAACAGAGTCACCTAATTGCGCTTCGGGAGCTACTTCTTGAACTTCTTTTAGAGAAATCTGATGGTCAGTATTGTTAACTTCTTCAACAATGCTTTTGGTGGAAAGAACGCGAAATCCTTGTTCGTCAATATCAAGTTCTACTTCAAAATTATTAAAGTACTCTTCATCAAATTGTCTTCGCTCTAAATTTTGGGCACGGCGATAACGTTCGTAACCTTTTAAGAGTGCTTCTCTAATCGCTGATTGAACTGCCAAACGCGGTAAATTACGTTCGCGACTAATATTTTCGATTAAATCTTTTAATCCTGTTAACTTAACTGTAGACATAAACAATCTCCTTTAAGTGTTATGCAGACACCCAGCAGAAGTTAGGAGTTTTAAGTCATTAGTTAAGAGTTTTAAAATAACTTAACTCTTAACTGTTAACTCTTAACTCCTAACTCCTAACTCCGTTCTCCTAACTTTTATTTGCGCTCATCCAATTGCACTCTAGTAATGAGAGTGCGAGGAATTTCGATTACACGACCTTTTTGGTTTAAGTAAACTGATATTTCATCCCGACGAATCAACTGACCAATCCACTCTTGCTGTCCGTCGTAGGGTTGGGAAGTAAAGACAATTACAGGAAATCCTTTGAAGGACAGGTATTCTCTGTCGCTTGTCAGTTGCCGTGAAATACCAGGACTTGACACCTCTAAAACGTAAGCATCTGGAATGATATCCGATCCATCTAAGGAGGCTTCTAAAGCACGGCTCATCCGCTCACAATCATTTAATCCAGTGTCCTGTTGGGGATTGCGGATATCTACCCGCAACACTGGTGGACGTTGGTTAGTGTGAAAAACTACGCCAACGACTTCCAATCCCAGTTCTTCTGCTACTGGTGTCGCCAAATCAATAATTTGTGGGATTAAGGGATGAGTCATGCAATAATCCAATAAAAAAAGTGGGCATTGACCCACTTCCTGCGATAAGGATATCTTCCAAGAAGTATTGTGCCGAACCAAAGATGATTCGACCTAAATTGAGTTTAGCGCATTTCTTTTGGGGGGAGAAGTGAGAAATTAATAATGGGCACGCTCGCATTGGGCATAAGATTCTAAAATTTCTCCTTATCCTCCTTGTCCCCTTGTCTCCAAGGAGTCCCCCCCTCTCCCCTTTTCCTCATCTCCCCCTGTCCCTCATCCCCTACTCACCGCTCGTATTATTTCTGGTTTGTAGTAGAGCAGAGCTTTTAGTCACAACTGTGGCGTGTGATGCTCGCGATCGCAAGTGTCTGGTTTGTTGGATAATTTGCTGTATATCCTCATCGGACAAGCGTTGGACGTAGTTAATCTTCACTTCTTCTAGAAACTCAATAAGTAAGCTTTGAATTTCTGAAAGTACTTGTTTTTTCTGCATTTCCGCTCCCAAGGCTTCGCTAAAGCGTTCCAGTAGTTGAGTAGAAAGTTTTGCGGCTACTGGATCTTCAACGGCGTTAACTATGGCTTTGTAAAGGTTTGTGGCGATTTGAGTTGATAGTTGTTCACTCAGTTGAGCCTGCATTTGTCCCACTCCGGGGAGGTTGTGCAGGTTGCGATAGATGGGGGATTGATTAAAGGCACCATCTATATTGTGATGCAATATGGCAACTATCTCTGGTTGGATTTTGGGTAGCACTTCATAAACGATCGCTTTGATAAAGATACCTGCGATCGCTTCCACTTCATTAATATTATTAATATCTATATATTCAGAATGATTTTCTTTTTGCACTAGCCAGCGCGTTAACTCTCCCTGCTTTATCGATCCCTGAATCTGGTTAATTAGCCTGACTATGACAATTTCTGTGAGTTCTTCGGCAAAATTGGCGACAACTCCTTGATTAATTTGCTTTCTTACTGGTTGCAGATTCAATAAATGCCCTTTATCTAAACGAACTAACACAGGTATGATTCGCAACCATCGCCAAAATGGAATCAGCAAAAATAAGTCATACCAGCGCCACAAAACGGCATCTAACCAACTAAAACCAGGATTACGCCTTCTGGTGTAAAAACACCGTGTCAGTAACTCTAAAGCAAATAAAATAACAAACGGTAAATCTATTAGCCAAAACTTCTCAGTAAATTCACTGTTTTCGCCGATTGTGCGGTAGTAGTCTGTAGCGATTAAAGGTTGAATTTTCTGGTTGAAAAAAGTAATTTCTTGATTCCACCCATTTTCAGTTAAATAAGCTTGACTCCAAAAAGTGCCAAAGGCTTGTTTAGCAGATTTTACAGATGTGCGATCGCGCATTCTATTTTTGATTTTTTCCAGCGTCCCGCTCTTATTTACTGCCGCAAACGGATTACCGTCAATCATCTCACTGCTGAGACGGCGCAATTCTTCTAATTGGGTTGCACTTTCTGAGGACTTTAACCCTTTTTGGCTTACCTGTTCTTCTAATAACTTTACATTTGCCAGATAGTTTTCTGTTTCTCGATGCGGTTCAATACCTTTTACTTTGTCATAAACCTTGGTAATTTGCGGAAGTTTTCGCAAGTAGAAATCCCGCCAAGGAACATAACTCAAATCAAACAAAACTAAGCATAAATTTGCTGTAGCAATAATTGCCATCAAGCGCTCAAACCATAGGTTCCGTCGCTTGTCCGAGTTTATTTGAGTCATTGTCTGATAAATGGATTTTAGAAATGTTTCATACAACATCTCTAATTTATGCGGTTTATGCTGTTTTCAGCATATATCGACTTATAATTTAAAATCCTTCTACAGAAGGATGACAAAAATTAATTTATAATATCTATTTTATTTTCTTTAAATATAACTTAATTTAATGAAAAATCATGAATAATAAAGAATAATGAGGTTAATAAACTTAAACGTACAGCTATTAACCCGATCTAGCTGATTTAGCCAAGAGGAGTTTCAACCATGTGGTGTGGATTTGGAAAATCAAGTGTTCCCGTTGCTGTTATCTGCCTGATAACAGCTAGCGTAGTAATTTCCGATACAGCTAATGCTGCTCGCCAACGTAATTATAGCCCACAACAATTCCGTGCAGTACTGCGGGGATTGGGCTATAGTGTGGACTTAACAAACACGCCCTTGACGGATGCGAAAACTAAAAAAGCAATTCGTGAATTTCAAACAGGGTACAAATTAACACCTGCTGATGGAGTTGCAGGACCGAAAACTCAAGATTTTGCCGCGAATATAATTCAAATTTTACAAGCAAACTTGAATGCGGTATTGAAGCCTAAAACTCCTTTACCCCGCGATCAGTTTTACGGTTCGCGGACTGAAGCAGTGGTTAAAGAAGCTCAAAAAAGATTTCAGCTACAAGAAACTGGAATTGCTGATTTGGCATTTCGCCAGAGATTGAACGAAGAAGCAAAGACAAGCGGAGGTCAGCCGAGTACTCAGCCTACTCCTGCGCCGACATCTTCACCAACAGCGACACCGACAACAACACCGACAACAACACCAACAACAAGACCAACAACAAGACCGACAGTAAGACCAAGAACAAGAACTACACCAACGCCAACACCGACATCTTCACCTCAGGTGACACCAACATCTTCACCTGAGGCAACACCAACATCTTCACCTGAGGCGACACCAACACCAACAGCTTCACCAACACCTTAGGTACAAGCAAAAAATGATGACACGATTAGCTCATTTCATCTGAGTGGGTTCTTCTAAGGGTCTGCCTTTAGGCACCGGTAAAATTGGGCGACCATTGTCATAAGGCATGGGGATGTATTGCACGCTGGGGCGTCCGCCTTGTGGCTGTGGGTACATATCCATGAGATCGTAAATTGAACGGGGCAGTCCGACTGTTATGGGCAGCCCCATTTCTGTAGCTTCCTCAACTGTGATTGGATAGTCGTGGGTGACGCGTCCAGTAGTCAAGGCATCGATGATCGATTCGATATTTTCTGGCTGAACTTTTTGTGTGGGAATATTGTCTTTCAGCAAAGTTCGCACAAAGCGCTGCACTTGCTGGATTGCTTTGCGTGACAAATCAGCCATAATCAAGGTTTGGTCGTCAATTTCGCTTATGGGTTTGTCTTCGACCACTTTCAAGATACTTGCAGCCGGAAAGTTACCTAGTTGCGGATCAACTGGTCCCAAAACAGCGTTAGCATCCATGACGATTTCATCAGCAGCAAGGGCAAGCATTGTGCCGCCACTCATAGCATAATGAGGTACAAAAACACTCACTTTTGCCTGATGGCGAATTAAGGCTCTAGCGATTTGTTCGGTTGCTAAAACCAAACCACCTGGAGTGTGCAAAATTAAGTCAATTGGAACTTCTGGGGGGGTGAGACGAATTGCCCGCAGTATCTGTTCTGAGTCTTCGATGGTAATGTAGCGCGATATAGGAATTCCTAATAAGCTGATAGACTCTTGACGGTGAATCAGCAATATCACTCGGCTTTTGCGTTCTTGCTGGAATTGTTGTAAAGAACTGACGCGACGATATTCAATCTGACGTTTTTGCCAGATAGGTTGTAGGGAAGACAAAAGCAGGAAAATCCAGAATAAATCTCCGATACCAAAGCCCATAATTCAAATTTTCAATTTCAAAATTTTCAGCACAATCTTGGCAGACATTCCAGCTGCTTACTTTATGCAAGTAAAAACGTGTCAGCTAAGGATTGACTGCAAAAATAGGCGTATCGTCATTATTGTGACAATATTTTGCAAATGGCGAGTCTATCTGAAGTGTTAAAACTGACCGGATTGCAGTTTTGCAACTAACGCCCGCATTCGTCCTGAACGCTCATTGGGGGCAATGCAGGGAAAGTCAGAATTATTTATAAACTGATAATTATAATTTATATCAGCTAACAAATTATGAAAAGCTTAATATCTCTTACAAACAGTTGCGTAAGTCCTGTTAAGTAGATGGGCATAAAAAATAAACGCGGATTTAATGTAAGTAGGAGAACTAAATTAAATGTAAGCTCGTAGTAAGGACTAAAGTCCTTAAAATGCTTTCCCTGAGCGATAAATCGCTCACTACGAAGGAGGAGAGCATTTTACGTTTAATTTAGCCCACTTACTTATTTATAAAACTTTAAGATAATCTGCTATATTTTTATACTACAAGTCTAGTATTATCCCTTAAAAAAGATAAAATATTTTTTCGTGTATCGGCTATGTCTAATAGTAAACCACTACTGCACATGAAGCCGCTGTATGGGCGTTTGTGTGTGGGAGAATTTGTGATTTAAATAACATTAAGTTGAAAAAGCGATCGCGCTTCAACAGCACGAGAAAAATTTAGGTGTTTTGAAAAGGCGAATTTGCACAGTATAAGTTCAAAAAGGTAGGCTTAAACTCAGGAGAAGATAATGAGTAATTGGGCACCAGGACATCAGCTAAAAGATAGTCGATATATTATTAGAAAAATTCTGGGAAAAGGAGGCTTTGGTATAGCATACTGCGTTTTAGATACAAAATTGAATCGAGACGTTGTAATCAAAACTCTCAATCCAGAATTAAAAGCTCAAGCCTACTTTGAAAAATTACAGCAAGATTTTCATAAAGAAGCGCAACGTTTAAGTCGATGTTGTCATCCTCATATTGTGCAAATATACGATTTTTTTGCAGAGGAAGGACTAGAATGTATTGTCATGCAATATATTCACGGTGAGAATCTCAACGATAGAGCATTTCGAGGAATAACACAACAGGAAGCATTAAATTATATCTATCAAATTAGTGCAGCTTTACAAGTTGTTCATGAAAATAAACTGGTGCATCGAGATGTGAAGCCAGTAAATATTATTATTAAAGCAAGTAACAATGAGGCTGTATTAATTGATTTTGGAATTGCTCGCGAAGTTGATGTAAAAAATAAAACTAGAGCCTTAACGGAATGTTTTGCACCTATTGAACAGTATTTTGTAAGTGCTCCGCAAGAAGCTTATACAGATGTTTATGCATTGGCTGCAACGCTATATTTTTTATTAACTCAACAAAAACCAGTAGATTCCCAAACTAGATACTTCCACACTAATCAAGGTGGAAAAGACCCTCTTATATCTCCACAGCAATTAAATCCCCGAATTAGTCGTCAGACAAATAATGCCATTCTTCAAGGAATGAAAATCTTTGCTGCTGAACGACCCCAGTCAATTATAGAATGGTTAAATTTGCTTGATAAGGCTCAAAAGGAAGAGGTAAGCCCAACAAATTTAACTTCAGTTATAGAGACAACCTTCCCTCAAACAACAATACGTGAAAATACAGCTTTATTTAATAATAGAGAAAATCAACAGCAATTTAACTCGATATCCACAAATAGACAAATAAATAATTTGCCGTGGATTATTGCAGGAATTGCTACTCTAGCCCTTGCAGGAATTATCATTGTATCTCTCACGCCGATTTCTTGTCAAAAGCGGGGTATTCTAACAATATGTCGTCGCATAGCTGATGTTCCAGATGTTCCCCCACTTACAAAAGTTCTCTATGGAGGCTCTACAGTTTTTTCATTATTGAATAAGTTAGAAATTGCCCGTATCCAAAAATATCATCCTCAATTTCAATTACAACATACGGACAAGTTTCCATCTGGAGAAAATCCTGGGTCGAGTACGGGACTTAAATGGTTGATTGAGGGTAAAATTAGTTTTGCCCAGACTGCATTAATGATGACAGAAGAACCAAAATTGGAAGCTAAGAATAAGGGTTTTACACTTCGAGAAGAACCTATTGCTTATGATGCTGAAGCTGTTTGTGTAAATTCTGGATTAACTTCTCAAATGTTGAAAAGTTTAACTTTGGAAGATTTACGGAATATATTTCAGGGTAAAGTCACAAATTGGAAGCAGTTCGGTGGACCCGATCTCAAAATTATTCCTTTTACACTTAATCGCCAACAAAAACAAGGTTATGTAATAGTAAAATTTAAAGAAAGTGTATTAAAAAAACAAGATTATGGCACAAATGTTCAGGAGTTAGCTAACCCGACAGAAATGATAAAAGCTCTTGCTAAAACTCCTGGTAGTATCACTACGCTGACAGTCTCGCAAACTATCAACAAAAAAGAGATGCGCGTTTTACCTATTGCTAAAGATAAGAATTCTCTTGCAGTGTCTCCTTGCGCTGACGACAAATGTACTGCTGTGAATAAAAACCTGATTGCTCAAGATTATTACCCGCAAGAATTAAACGGCAAACTATATGTAGTTATCAAACTTGATTCAGGATTTGATGAGCAGGCAGGTATTGCTTATGCCAACATAATGTTAAGCGATGAAGGACAAAAAATGGTAGAAGAAGCGGGATTTGTGCCTTTCAGAAGAGTGACACCATAGCTTTGAGCGATTTGTATAGCACTTTTCTATTTTTTAATCACGCAAAGGTGTAAAGTGTTTATTAACGCCTTTGCGCGAAATTTTACTCATCATCTTCATCTGGCATCAAATCTTCTTCCGTCAATCCTTGTTGGGGAATAGCGGCGATAATTGCATCTATTACTTTTGCAACTGGTAAAATCTCAATATCCAACTCTGGGAATTTTTGCCCTTTGGGTACGATCGCTCTTTTAAACCCCAATTTAGCAGCTTCTTTCAAACGCAGTTCCATTTGCGAAACCGATCGCACTTGTCCCCCTAAACCCACTTCCCCAATTAACACTGTACCCGGATCGACAATGCGATCGCGGAAACTGGCAACAATTGCGATCGCTATTCCCAAATCTACCGCCGGTTCTTCGACATTCAACCCACCCGCAGAAGCAACGTAAGAATCCAACTTCGACATGGGAATCCCCACCCGTTTTTCTAACACCGCAAGTATTTGCACTAAGCGATTGTAATCTACCCCGGTAGTGGAACGACGCGGTGAAGAATAGCTAGTGGGACTTACTAAGGCTTGTAATTCTACCACAATCGGGCGAGTTCCTTCGCAAGCAACGACAATTGCTGTCCCAGGTGCGGGATCGTCGCGGTTTCCTAAAAATAATTCCGAAGGGTTGGCAACTTCCCGCAGTCCCTGTGCCACCATTTCAAAAATACCGATTTCGTGGGTTGCACCAAAGCGGTTTTTGACTGTTCTTAACAATCGATGGGAGGCAAAGCGATCGCCTTCAAAGTACAATACTGTATCTACTAAGTGTTCTAAAACTTTTGGACCTGCGATCGCTCCTTCTTTGGTGACGTGTCCCACAATTAACATGGTAATATCT
>Ga0136635_10000237_pt1 | contig 14322 bp, 13 predicted proteins | sample AntDrymeUQ852106_2_FD_105495 | JGI IMG/M metagenome (GOLD analysis project Ga0136635, IMG submission 105495) | Polar desert sand microbial communities from Dry Valleys, Antarctica - metaG UQ85 (21.06) | ecosystem: Environmental > Terrestrial > Soil > Desert | place: Antarctica: Dry Valley... | reverse complement strand
CTAAGAGAGGAGGTGATTGCGCTGAAAAATCGATTCAAGATCTCGCTCCTCGTCGCCCTGACGACTCTCGCCGCTGTGAGCGGTGGTGGCTTCTTCGACAACTGGATCAAGTTCTAGTAGTCGGAGTTTCGTTGCCCTGCGGCAGTTTCGAGAGAGGCGCTTCTCGCCAAGGGTTCGATCCGCGAGCAGGCGCCCTGTAACACCACAGACGCGCGAACGAGGAAAACCGGATTCCGTGGGGGGAGCCGGACTTTGCGGAGGTGTTGCGCGCTCTCCGCGATTGCGTGTGCGCTGAACTGGTCAGAATCGGTTCGTGGGCGCCAGGCGGGAGCGGTGGAGACGGATGCTCCAGGTCGGGAAGGTGGCCCGGAGCAGCAGCTTGCTACGCGTTCTTCGCGAAGTCGGCGTCGCCGGCGAGCGGCCCGCGACGCCCGAGGCGGCGCGAGAGTTTCGGCAGGCACTCGAGGAGCTCGGCACCACCTATGTGAAGCTCGGCCAGCTCCTCTCCTCCCGGCCCGACCTGATGCCGGACGTCTACATCGAGGAGTTGACCCGTCTCGTCGACGAGGTCCCGCCCGTCCCCTTCTCTGACCTCGAGCCCGTGATCCGGCGCTCGATCGGTGAAAGCGCCTTTGCGAGCATCGACCCCGAGCCGCTGGCAGCCGCATCGATCGCCCAGATCCACAGGGCGCTGATGACCGACGGCCGCGAGGTGGTCGTGAAGGTTCGCCGCCCCGGGGTTCTCGAGCAGGCCAAGGTCGACCTGGATCTCCTGCGCTCGACGGCCGACTTTCTCGAGCGTCGATCGGGAAAGGCCCAGATCCTTCAGGTCTCTGCCCTGGGCGAGGAGGTCGAGCAGCATCTGCTCGGCGAGCTCGACTTCACGGAGGAGGCGAACAACACGGAGCTCGTCGGCCGGATGTTCGCCGACCATCCGGACCTCGTCGTTCCGCAGGTGATCCATCCGCATGTGACCGAGGACGTCCTCGTCCTCGAGCACATCGAAGGGAAGCGGGTAGGCCCGGACCACGGGCTCGACGAGGAGCGGGCGGCACACCTCGCGCGCGAGTTCTTCCGCGCCTACAGGTCGCGGCGGAGGGGCTGTATCACGCCGACCCCCACCGCGGAAATGTCCTCGTCACCCCCGACGGGTGCCTCGCACTCCTCGACTTCGGCCTCCTCGGGCGGCTCGACGAGGACACGCGGGTGTCGATCGCCCAGTTGCTGCTCGCCATCGCGCAGAACCGCGGCGACGACGTCTCGGCCCTGATCCTCAGCCTCTCGCACACCACGCTCGAATCGGACGAGCCGGCGTTCGTCGCAGAGCTGAGACGAAAGCTTCCGCGGTACCACCATCGCCCGCTGTCGGGAATCCGGACGGGGGACGCGCTCGCAGATCTTCAGCGCATGACGGTCAAGTACTCGATCCGGCTGCCCACGAGCTTCGCTCTGGTCGGGAAGACGCTGTCGCAGGCCGACTCGATCGCCCGGACTCTCGACCCCACCATGGATCCGATCGAGCTGCTCCGGACCGACGCGCTCGAGCTGATGCTCCGAGAAGGCGAGCGGCGCCTCGCGCCAACCGAGTTCGCGAGTTACGCGTTCACCCAGCTCGCTCCACTCGCGCGGCTGCCTCGTCGGATCGGACAGTTGACCGACCGCCTGGAGGAAGGGACGTTTCGGATCGGCATCACACCGGCGAACCTCGGGGAACTCGAAGGCGTCCTGCGCTCGGCGGCAAATCGGATCGGCGCCGCCATCATCGTCGCCGGATTGCTCCTTGCCTCGGCCTGGATGGCCCGTGTCAACGAGACGCTCTCCATCGTTGGTTTCGTCGCCGCCTCGGCACTCGGCTTCTACATGCTTTGGAAGATTTTGCGCACTCCCGGGTCTTTGTAGGAGAGGAGGGTTGGTTGTCGAAGTGCGGTTCGACAACCAAGCTCCTCCTCTCCCCCTGAACATGGCGGCGGCTTCGGTCGCCGCTTTTTCGTGTCGAGGGGGTTAAACCGGTTCTCCCGAGGAATAGGCCCTGACGGTTGGGCGTTGACCGCAGCAACCACGGTCGGCACCATTCCCGAAGCACGGAGGCATCCCCTGGAAACTGCACAAGTCAAACTGACCGATCTCGCCTCGTGCGGTGGCTGCGCGGCGAAGTACTCGGCCGCGCGGCTCGAGGAGCTCTTGCGCGGATTCGTCCCCGTCGACTCGGAGAATCTCCTTGTTGGACTGGCGCCGGCGGACGACGCCGCCGTCTACAAGCTGGACGACGAGCGGGCGATCATCTTCACGCTCGATTTCTTCCCACCCGTCGTCGACGACCCGAGTGACTACGGAGCGATCGCAGCGACGAACGCGCTCAACGACGTCTTCGCGATGGGCGGCACGCCGCTGATGGCGCTCTCGATCGCGGCGTTTCCCGAGTCGCTCCCCACGGAGATGCTCGGCGCGATCTTCGCGGCGGCAGACGCGCAGGTTCGCGCGGCCGGAGGTCTGCTCGCCGGCGGCCACACGATTCGCGACGAGGAGCCGAAGTACGGCCTCGCCGTCGTCGGGACCGTCCATCCCGACGGGATCTGGCCGAAGAACGGGGCGAAAGCCGGTGACGCGGTCTTCCTGACGAAGCCGCTCGGCACCGGCCTGATCATGACCGGGTACAAGCGCGGCGACGCCGGCACGCAACAGCTCGAGCGGGCGGTGCGCTGGATGAGGACGCTGAACATGGACGCCGCCTCGGCTCTCCGCAGCATCGAGCCGAACGCCGTCACCGACGTGACCGGGTTTGGGCTCTTCGGGCATGCCCACGAGGTCGCCGACAGAAGCGGCGTTCGCATCCGGCTCGAGTCAGAGCGCTTCCCGGCGATCGACGGCGCGCTCGACCTCGCGCGCAAGGGCGTGCGAACGAGCGGAGACCCGCGCAACCGAGAGTTCGCCGGCCCGCATCTCGAGCTGGAAGAGGTGCCGGAGGCCCTGACCGCACTCGCATTCGATCCGCAGACGGCGGGCGGCCTGCTCATCACGGTCCCCTCCGAGAAGGGCCCGGTGCTCGAAGCCGACTTCGAGTCCAGGAAACTGTTCCTGCGTCGGGTTGGCCGGGTCGAGGAGGGCTCCGGAGTCGTCGTGGAATGACCCGTGGCATGGTCCACGGGCGGTTCCAGCCCTTCCATAACGGGCACCTCGAGTACCTGAGCGGAGCGGCGGCGCGCTCAGACGAGCTCTTCGTCGGCATCACCAACCCCGACCCCCTACGGATCCGGCCAGAGCCGAGTGACCCGCTCCGGCACCTGCCGGAGTCGAACCCGTGGACGTACGCAGAGCGCCTGCTGATGGTGAAGGCGGCCGCCGGAGATCTCGCACTCGACCCTTCGTGCGTCCACGTCATCCCGTTCCCGGTCAACGAGCCGGAGCTGTGGGCGGCGTACGTCCCTGACGGGGTGACGCAGTACATCCGGCTCTTCTCGGACTGGGGAGGGACGAAGCTCGACCGGATGCGCGACGCGGGCTACGAGGTGATCGTCCTCGACGAGGGCGCGGAAAAGCAGGTGTCGGGCGCCGATGTCCGAGAGGCGCTGCGCGGCGGCGGAGACTGGGCGGCGCTCGTGCCTCCCGGAGTCGCGCGGGTCATCCGGTCTTTGGATCGAGTACCCGTCTAGCCTCCGCCTCGTGTATCCGATCGTCGTCGTCCTGCTGGACGGGCTGGGAGACCGCGCGCATGCAAGCCTCGGCGGGCGCACCGCCAACGAGGCTGCGGCGACGCCGAACCTCGACGCCCTGGCGGCGGCGGGCTCGTGCGGGGTGCTCTACGCGGTCGGCCCCGGCCGCGCACCGTCGAGTGAGGTCGCGCACTGGTCGATGTTCGGCTACCGGCCGGAGGAGTTCCCCGGGCGGGCTGTGCTGGAGGCGCTGGGAGCCGGGCAGGAGGTCGATCCCGCCGACGTCCTGGCTTTCGCCGCGCTGAGGCCGACCGAGGAACGGGACGGTGCGCTGTGGCTGACCGGCCGGCCGCGCGAAGGCGAGGACGACGAGGAAGCCGCCGCGCTCGTCGAGCGCTGCGCCGAGATCGAGATCGATGGACTTCGCTTCCGGCTCGACCACGTGGGCCGAGGTGAGGCGATCCTGCGGGTCTCCGGCGGCGCCGACGATCGCGTGACCGATTCGGACGCGTTCTTTCGGGACCGGTACCCGGTGCTCAAACCGCAGGCGGTCGTACCGGAGGCGGGGCGAACGGCCCGCGCAGCGGAGGAGTGGACACGGACGGTTCGGGAGCGGCTCTCGGGAGAGCGCTTCGACGTGATCACGATCAAGTGGTGGGGCCGGCTGCGCCCTGCTCCGACCTTCGCCGAGCGCCACGGGGTCAGCGGCTTCCTCGCCGCCTCGTCTCGCTTCATGCAGGGGCTCGCCCACGCCGTCGGCCTCGAGGCGATCGAGCTTGGGGAGACCGACGATCCGACGGCCGACCTCCAGGAGCGCGTCGTGTTGATCCACGAGCGGCTGGAGGCCGGTGACGCGTTCGCCTTCGTGCACGTCAAAGCGGCCGACGAGGCCGGGCACACGAAGGAGCCGGCGATCAAGCAGCGGACGATCGAGTTGCTCGACGCGGCGCTCTCCGACCTGCCGGTCGATCGAGCCGTCGTCTGCGTCACGGGCGACCATGCGACCCCCGCCTATCCGGAGGTGATCCACTCCGGCGATCCTGTCCCGCTGATCCTCGCCGGCCCCGGCGTGCGCGCGGATGGAGTGAGGTCGTTCGGAGAGCTCGACTGCGCCGCGGGAATCCTCGGACATCTGCGTGGCCCCGACCTCATGCCTGTTCTCCTGAATGCGGCCGACCGGCCGCTCTTCCTCGGCTCGCGCCCGACGCCGTTCTCCGGCGCCGACGGCTACCCGTCGATCCTCGAGCCGCTTCGTCCATGAGGGTTTTCGAAGGGCACATCCCGTTCCGTGGGTTCAAGACCTGGTACCGAGACGTCGGGCCCGAGGACAGCATCCCGCTCGTCTGCCTCCACGGCGGACCGGGTTCCACGCATCACTACTTTCAGCCGCTGGAAGAGCTGGCCGATGGAGGCCGGCGGCTCGTGGTCTACGACCAGCTCGGGTGCGGCAACTCCGACCGCCCGGACGACCCGGAGCTCTGGACCGTCGATCTCTTCCTGGACGAGCTTCGGGCTCTCCGCGATGCCCTCGACCTCGACCGGATCCACCTCCTCGGCACCTCTTGGGGCTCGATGCTCGCGATCGAGTACGCGTTGACGCAGCCCGAGGGCCTCGTGAGCCTCGGGCTCAACTCTCCGCCGACGGCGACGGAGACCTGGGAGGCAGAAGCCCTCCGCCTGCGGGACGAGCTCCCCGAGCACCATCGCCGGGCGCTCGCCGAGCACGAGGCGGCGGGCACCACCGATCACCCGGGCTACGTGGCAGCCGAGGACGAGTTCTGGCGCCGCCACATCTGCCGCGTCGATCCGCCGCCCGACTTCGTCCAGCGCGGCCGTACCGAGAGGGGCAAGCAGGTCTACGCCACGCTCTGGGGGGTTGCCGAGTGGAACGCGAACGGCAGGCTGCGCGACTGGGACGTCCGCGACCGCCTCCGGGAAATCCAGGTTCCGACGCTCGTCACGTCCGGCCGGTACGACGAGTGCACGCCGGCCCTTGCAGAGGACGCCGAGCGCGGCATCGCCGGAGCGGAGCGCGTCCTCTTCGAGTCGAGCTCCCACATGGCGTTCGTGGAGGAACCGGAGCGCTTTCGCGAAGTGTTCACGGACTTTCTCCATCGCGCGGAGGCAGGTTGACGCCGAGACGCTTCCGCCTGCTGGCCTCGGCGACGGTTCTCTCCCTCTACGCGATCATCATCACGGGCTCGCTGGTCCGGCTGACCGGATCGGGCCTGGGTTGCGAAGGGTGGCCGGGCTGCGAGGAAGGCGCGTTCTTCCCGGCCGCCGACTCGCACGCGTTCATCGAGTTCGGGAACCGCGTTTTCGGGATCTTCCCGATCACCTTGTCGATCGTGACCGCGTGGGCCGCTCGCAAGCTCCCTCGCTGGCTCTTCTCGACCGCGCTTGGGGTCGCGCTCCTGACGGTGGCCGAGGCGCCCCTCGGCCTGGCGACGATCCGGTACGACCTTCCGCCGGAAATGGTCTCGGTGCACTTCCTCGTGGCGCTCCTCGCGCTGGCCGGCGCAATCGTCGTCCTCGTCGAGGCGATCGGACGAGAGCGCGGAGCGGCGAGCATCGACTTTCCCCGCGAGCTTCGTGTCGGAGGAGTCGTGCTTTCACTGGCTTGCCTGGGCCTCGTCGTGACCGGGACGCTCGTCACGGGTGCAGGCCCGCATTCGGGCGATCCGGACGTGATCCACCGGCTCTGGTCGCTGCCGGACGCGCTCTACGTCCACGTCCGGATCACGGCGGTCTTCGGGTGCGTCTTCCTCTTCGTGCTCGGCTATCTCGTCGCCCGCCGCGGCCTCTCGACCCGGCTCTTCCGGTTCTCGCTCCTGCTCCTCGGGGTGTTGACCGCGCAGATGGCCGTCGGTGAGTTGCAATGGCGGCTGGAGCTGCCGTGGGGGATCGTCGCTTTCCACGTAGCGTTGGCGGCGGCCGTCTGGGCGCTCACCGTGGCCCTTGCCGCGATGCTCTGGCGGCCACCGAGGTGGCTCTCGGGTAACCCCGGGTAAGGTGAACCGATGGCCGACGAGCTCCGTATTTCGACCAAGCCTGAACTTGACCGGCCCGTTCTGATCGCGGCTTTTCGGGGGTGGAACGACGGTGGACAGGGCGCCTCGCTCGCCGCCGGTTACCTCGCCCGGCTGTGGGACGCGGAACAGATCGCGGAGGTCGATCCGGAGGGCTTCTTCGACTTCCAGGCGACGAGGCCGCACGTCAAGCTCGTCGACGGGATCACCCGCCAGATCGACTGGCCGGAGACGGTCTTCTACGAGGCGCACGCGGAAGGGCTGGACCGCGACGTCGTGCTGCTGCTCGGCATCGAGCCGAACCTCCGCTGGCGGTCGTTCGGCGATCTCATCGCCGGGTTCGCGGAAGAGCTCGGCGTCGAGCTCGTGATCACCCTCGGCTCGCTGCTCGCAGACATTCCGCACACCCGGCCGAGCCCGGTGACGGGAAGCGCAAGCGACGAGGAGCTCGTGGAGCGGCTCGGGCTGCAGGCCTCCCGGTACGAAGGGCCGACGGGGATCGTCGGCGTGCTCCACGACGCCTGCAAGAAGCGGGGCCTCTCGTCCGCGAGCCTCTGGGCGGCCGTCCCGCACTACGTCTCCCTGACTCCGAGCCCGCGTGCCGCCCTCGCGCTCTGCGAGCGGCTCGGCGACATGCTGAGCGTCGAGATCGACGTGGACGAGCTGAACGAGGCAGCCGAGGGCTATGCAGAGCAGGTGAGCCGCGCGGTGGCAGCCGACTCGGACACGCAGTCGTACGTCGAGGACCTCGAGCGCCGCGCGGACGAGTTCGACGAGGACGACATCCCCTCGGGCGAGGCACTCGCCGCCGAGCTCACGCGCTTCCTCCGCGAGCGGGACCGCAAGGACGGCGAGCCCGACGCGGCCACCGACCAGTAGCTAGCCGGCTGCGGGCTCGGGCTTGGCTTCTGGTGCGGGCTCGGCCGCCGGTTCCACCTTCGGCTCGGCGCCGTTCTGATTCTGCGCCTGCGCCTGCTGTGGCTTGGCCTGGCCGCCCTTCTTCTTGCGGCGGCGCCTCCGTCGTGACCGTGCCTGCAGCTTGGGCTGGGGGAGGTTCTCGGCAAGCGCGGCGGCGACATCCTCAACCGTCCCGAGGCTCTCCCGCGCCGTGTCGATCGAGCGTGTTGCGCGCGGGGTATAGCCGTCGGCTGAGGCGAGCAGCGCTGCACCGACTGCGATCGTGACCTCGCCGGCCGTCTTGACGAGCTTGTTGGCGTTCTCCTCGTGCCGGTTCCCGCGTGAGTTCGCGAGCGCTCCGAGCAGGCGTTTCGCCTCCGGATACTCGGCGCTTGCACGCCGGTCCTGAATCTTCCGCGTCGCGCGAGCGAGCTTCCACGTCCAGCGCCAGAGAATCTGTTCCGGGGCATCGGCCTTGCCCTCCGCGAGCCCCCGCAGGAGGATGCGGACGCCCTGCGCCCGGTCTTTCTCCCACGTCGGCGCCTGGGTCACGAGGGTGACGAGATCGTCGAAGCTCGCGCGGTCGACGACCATGGAGACGCGATCTGCCAGCGCGGTCATCCGCAGCCGCCGGTTCGGGTTCTCGGCCGCGCAGGTGAACAGGAACTGCTCGAGACAGCCGCGGCTCGCGCGTCCGTCGGTCAGCTTCTTCACGAACTCGACCCGCTCCTCGAAGCGAACCTGGCGTCCGGCGATCTGCGCCCAGAACCGCTGCTCGTCCTCGTCCAGGTAGCGCGGGTCGACGCGCTGCCACTCGCGACCGATCACTCCGAGTCGGCGCTTGACGTCCGGCGTGACCGGGACGAGCCACGGGGCCGGCGAGAGCTTGCGGCGCGCGCGGCGCTGGGGCCGTCGGCGTGGCGCCGGCGTGACCCTGGCTCCCTCGCGATAGAAGTCCGCGTCGAGCAGGCTGTGGAGCGAGACCACACGCTCGCTGTGCGTGGCGCCCTTGGGCGTGAAGTCGACGACGACGCCGGCTTCCTTGCGCGGGTGCATCCGCATGATCCGGCCGATCCGCTGCTGGTAGACCCGGCGGCTGGCGGTCGGCGCGAGGTGCATGCAGACCGTCGCTCGCGGTGAGTTCCACCCTTCGGCGAGCAGCATTGCGTTGATGAGGATGTCGATCTCTCCTCGCTCGTAGGCCGCGAGGATCTCGGCGAGCTTCACGGGCGGCGTGCGGCCGCTGACGGCCTCGGCCTTCAGGCCGTTGGCGCGGAACTCGCGCGCGAGGTTGTACGCGTGCTCGACGCCGGCCGCGTAGACGATTCCCGGAGTCGAGTCGAAGCGGTCGCGGTACAGGCTCGCCGCCGCCTGGTTCAGGGCCTGGTGGTCGAGCACCTCGGCGAGGGCGCGCTCCTCGAAGTCGCCGCCGACGATCGGGACCGAGTTGATAGCGGCCGCGGGAGGCACGCGAAGACAGCGGAGCGGAGCGATCAGTCCGCGGCGCGCGGCATCCTGGAGCGGAAGGTCGTCGACCGACGCGGGAAAGACGTCCGAGACCTGCTTGGCGATCAGCTGCTCGGTCGCCGTCATCCCGATGTAGACGGGCTCGGTGTAGCTTCGGATCGCCGCGCTCGTCTTCTCTCCGAGGGCGGTGTGCGCCTCGTCGCAGATGACGAGCTGGTACGCGTTCTTCTCGAGGTCGTTGACGTGCCGCGCGAACCAGGCGTAGGTCTGCACCGTGATCAGATCAGGCCGTGGCGCCTTCTTCCCCTTGTCGACCGCGGGCTTGAGGCGAACGCCGTACCCCTCGGCCTTGAGCTCGCGGTCGAACTGCGAGACGAGCAGGCGGCGGTGGGTGAGGATCAGAACGCCCTCGGTGCGCGCAGCCTCGACGAACCCGGCGGCGGCGATGGTCTTTCCCGAAGCGGTCGGGTGACGGAAGCGGTAGCGGCGCTCCGCGCCCGGATCCTCGTCGGGCAAGGGCAGCGGCTCGATGTCGGCTTCTGCGTCGACCTCGAAGTCGTCCTCCTCGTCCTCGAGCTCCTCGATCTCCTCGAGCTTGCCGTTGCCGTTTCCGTTCGGCTCGATCACCTTCTGGTTCGCTGCGATCAGCTCGGTGAGCATGCCGGCGAGCGCGTCGATCTGGTGCCGTCGCAGCTCGGTGCCGGACTTCAGGTGGGGCGGCCGCTCACTGAGTACCCGCTCGAGCCCGAGCATGAGCGCGAAGCGGACTTTCCACTCGGGGGAAGGCACCGCAACGGCCGCCTCGATCTCGGCGAGGGCGTCGTCCAGAGCGCGGCGTCTCGCCGTGCCGGGCGCGAGAACCGTTCCCGGATCTTCGTCGGCATGGAGGAACGGTTCACCGGCCCAATCCTGGGCCCGGCGGGCGTCCTCGGCGAGGGCGTTCGTCGCCTCTGTAGATGGGTTGGGATGCTCGACGGCCTCTTGCACCATGCGCGGCAGTGTCATGTGCCGCAAGACCTCCAAGGAAAATTGCGCTCGCCCAAGTCCCCGGGGCGATGCGCTTGGCGGGAGTGTAGCGGAGTTACGAGTCAGAAACCGCAGGCGGCGCCGTCTTGCGCGAGATACGTGACGACCGCGTAGACGCTGAGCGCCAGGGCCGAGACGGCGCCCAGGGCCCGGGGGAAGGCGCGATAGCGCGGAACCGCGGTCACCATCAGCAGGGCGGACACCGCGAGCCCGAGCCCGGCGATGCCTCCGACGGCGACCAGCTCGGCGACCCGCGTCTCGATGCAGCCGGTCCGCGAGGCGGCGACGGCAGTGAAGGACAGTGTCGACGCGAGCCCAGCCAGGCCGATGAGGGCCCAGACGGGCAGAAGCGCGGCCGCACGCGCGCGAGAGCTCATGCGTTCTCTATCGGCGGAACGAGCCTCAGGCTGGAGCGGGCGCGCGCAACATTCCGACCTGCTCCAGGTACTTCGAGATCCCACCGAGGAAGAACGGCCAGCCCGCACCGAGGAGCAGGGCGGTGTCGATGTCCTTCGTGCTTCCGACGACCCCCTCGTCGAGCATGTGGTTGATCTCGTCGGCGATCGCCTCGAGCGCGGCCTGCTGGATCTCCTCCACACTCCGGCGGTTGTCGCCCCGGATGGCGATCTCGTCCCGGCCGTCGGCGTAGTTCGCGAGTGTCTCCGACAGCGGATAGCGGTCGGGGTAGGCCTCGTTGAGCGTGCGAAGGACGTGATTTGCGACGCGAGGGCCGACCATCTGGAGGAGCACCGACGGCGCCATCGGCATGCCGAGCCGGAGGATCGCGGCGTCCGTCTCCTCGACGCTGTTGCCCTGCTCGAGGGCCTCCATCAGGACCGTCGTCATCCGGATCATGATGCGGTTGACCACGAACGCCGGCGCGTCTTTGACGAGCACCGGACGCTTCCGCAGCTTCTTCGCGGTCTCCCACGCGGTGGAGAGCGTGGCGTCGTCCGTCTCCGGCGTCCTGATGATCTCCACGAGCGGCAGGACGGCGACGGGGTTGAAGAAATGGAGGCCCACGACCCGCTCTGGATGGTCGAGCTGGGAGGCCATTTCTGCGATCGAGAGGGAGGACGTGTTCGTGGCGAGGACGGTCTCCGGCGAGACGACGGCCTCGACCTCGGCGAAGACCTGCTGCTTCACCGACAGCTCCTCGAACACGGCCTCGAGCACGAGGTCGCAGTCGCCGAAGTGGTCGTAGCTCGTTCCCCCCTCGACGAGTGAGGCGAGGAACCGGGCCTTGCCTTCGTCGTAGCGTCCTTTCTGTACTTGCGCCTCGAGGTCGGCGTGAATGGACCCGACCGCTTGCTCGACGATCTCTTTGTCCAGGTCCCGGATTGCGATCGGCACTTCGAGCCGGCGGAGGAAGAGCGTGGCGAGCTGGCTCGCCATCAGGCCGGCGCCGACGATGCCGACCTTTCTGACCGGTCGGCCCTCTGCGTCCGGCTTTCCCACATCCTTCTTCGCGCGCCGCTCGACGAGATCGAAGGAGTAGAGGGACGCCTGGGCCTGGCGGCCGGGCAGGAGCTCGGCGATCGCGTCCTCCTCGGCGGCGTAGCCCTCTTCGATCGTCCACGTGGTCGCGCCTTCGATCAGGTCGAGGGCGACGTACGGAGCCGGCGCCGCCCCGTGCAGCGTGTCGTCCAGCTGTCGCCTTGCCTTCGCGATCGCGTCTGCGCTGGGCGGGTCCGAGGGACTGTCCCTCGGACGTGGCTCATGCGGCCGCGTCCTTTGCATCAAGAAGGCGATGGAATCGTCAAGGAACTCCGCCGGTTCCAGCACCGCGTCGACGAGACCCATGCTTTCTGCCTCGGCACCGGTGAGCATCCGGTTTTGGCGTAGGGGATTCGTGACGATGAAGCGAAGAGCGGCGTCCACTCCGGCGATCCTCGGAACGAGCTGCGTGCCGCCCCACGCGGGGAAGAGGCCCAGGAAGACCTCGGGGCAGGCGAAGTGGCGAACAGAGGCCGCGATCGTCCGGTAGTCACAGTGGAGAGCGATCTCGACTCCGCCGCCGAGACACGCGCCGTTGACGGCCGCGAGCGTCGGAAACGGCAGCGCTGCGATCCGGCCGAACAGCTCGTGCCCGGCCTTGCTGCCCTGACGCGCCGTGTCCGGATCGACACCGTGGAACTGGTTGATGTCGGCGCCCGCGCAGAAGACGAACGGCTTGCCGGTCAGCACCATCCCGGCCCAGTCCCCGTTCTCGAGCTCCTCTAGGCGGGCGGCCAGGGAGGCCATTGCCTCTGGCCCGAACGTGTTCGGCCGCTGCCAGTCCTCGCCGTTGTCGATGGTCATGACGGCGAACGTCCCGGCCTCGGTCTCGACTCGGGCGAGCTTGAACTCGGTCGGCGAGCTCACACCCGCTCCCAGAGGAGCGCCGCGCCCATGCCCATGCCCACGCAGAGCGCGGTCAGCCCGTACTGCACGTCCGGCCGCTCACGCATCCCGTAGGCGAGCTGCGCGAGGAGCCGGACGCCGGTGGCCGCGAGTGGATGCCCACAGGCGATCGCCCCGCCGTAGGGATTGAGCCGAGGATCCTCGGGCGAGACGCCAAGGCCGTCGCACCAGCTCAAGACCTGCACCGCGAACGGCTCGTTGAGCTCGAAGAGGCCGACGTCGTCGATCGAGACGCCCGCCTGCTCGAGCACGCGCTTGGTGGCAGGGATCGGTCCGATGCCCATCAGTTCCGGCTCGACGCCGGAGAACGCAAAGCCAACGAGCCGCATCCGCGCCTCGAGCCCGAGCTCCGCAGCGGCTTGCTCCGATGCGAGCAAGCACGCAGTCGCCCCGTCCGTCAGGCCGGCCGAGTTCCCGGCCGTAACTCGCCCGCCCACGCGAAACGGGGTCGGCAGGTCGGCCAGACCCTCGAGAGACGTGTCCGGTCGAAGGAATTGATCCCGGTCGGCGACCTGCCAGCCGTCGTCGGTGAAGACCGACATCGGGACGACCGTCTCGCGCATGACGCCGTTCGCCCATGCTTCCGTGGCGCGCCGCTGCGACTCGACTGCGAACCGGTCGGCCGCGTCCTTCGTCAGCTGCGGGAACCGGTCGTGGAGGTTCTCCGCCGTCGAGCCCATGTTCACGGCCGAGTCGTCCACCAGGCGCTCGGCGACGAAGCGCGGGTTGAAGTCGACCTCGGCGCCCATCGGGTGATGGCCCATGTGCTCGACGCCGCCGGCGACGACGACGTCGGCTGCGCCCATCGCGATCTCTCCTGCCCCGGAAGTCACTGCAGTCAGGGCGCCGGCGCACATCCGGTCGAGGGCGAACCCAGGGACCGTCTGAGGAATCCCGGCGAGCAATGCAACGTCCCGTCCCATCGTCAGCCCCTGGTCGCCGACCTGCGCTGTCGCCGCGAAGATCACGTCACCGATGCGCTCGGGCGGAAGCCCGGGATTCCTTCGGAGCAACTCCCGTACGACCTTGACCGCCATGTCGTCGGCCCTCGTCTTCCAGAAGAACCCCTTCGGGCCGGCGCGACCGAATGCGGTCCGCAGACCGTCCACGTAGACAACCTCACGTAGCTCGCGCGCCACGCAGTGACAATAGCCCTGTGAGTGAGGACTGGAGCGCGCACCTGGAGCGGGAAGAGGCCCGCTACCGTGACGGCGAGGCGAGGCTCACGGACGAGCCCGACGAGCGCCAGCGCCAGCTGACGCGCCTGGGCAATGCCGCGGGCGGCGCGGGCCTCGCGCTGCTCATGGCTGGACGCACGGTCGAGGCCGGCGAGTGGTTCGACCGGGCGGCGCTGCGCTATCGCGACAGCTACGACCTCGCGCCGCCGGGCAGTTGGGGCCGTCCGATCGGGGCGCTCAAGTCACGGATCCTCGCCAGCGACTGGACGGGCGCGGAGGAGGCCGCCCGCTGGGCGCTCGACGAGGGCGCAGCGGGCGCCGAGTCACCGATCGGACGCTACGCCGGAGCGCTCGCCCTGCTCACCCTCGGCAGAGATGAGGACGCCCGCCCGCTCGCGAGCTCCCTTCGCGAACGAGACGACTTTCCGCACCACGTGGCCGACGCACTCGCGACACTCGCCGCCGATGACCCCCTGGGCTACACCTACGCGGTCGAGGCCGTCCTCGAGTCGTTCGAGCAGAGAGAGGAGTACCTCGAAGACATGCCAGTAGCGGACACGGTGATCGTCCTGCAGGCCCTAGGAGCAAAGCGAGGCATGGCCGCAGAGCTACGAGACTCCCCGCTCCTCCCAGGCTGACGCGGCGAAGGAGCGGCCTAGCCGCTGCGGGGCT
>Ga0136635_10000236_pt1 | contig 14340 bp, 14 predicted proteins | sample AntDrymeUQ852106_2_FD_105495 | JGI IMG/M metagenome (GOLD analysis project Ga0136635, IMG submission 105495) | Polar desert sand microbial communities from Dry Valleys, Antarctica - metaG UQ85 (21.06) | ecosystem: Environmental > Terrestrial > Soil > Desert | place: Antarctica: Dry Valley... | reverse complement strand
TTCCCTTTTTTCTTTTGCTTTCCTTTCTTCCTTTGTTGTCCCTGCTTCCCTGCTCCTCTAGTTTCCATCTTCCTCTTTCCTTCTCTGTGTCCTTGGCTACTTTCCGGTTCATTTAAGCACTTACAGCTGCACGCTGATAAACTTGTTGAGCAACATGAGCTAAACGCTGCATTCCGATAGCAATTTCTTCATCGCTACCGGTGAGACTGATTCGCAAGCATTGGTGCTTGTGTAACCAATCTTCTCGCAAACCGGGGAAAAAGCTACTACCAGGAACAACAATTACACCCACCTGCTTGAGTTGTTGGTAAAATTCCCAATCAGTAATCGGTAACTCATCTAACCACAACCAAGCAAAAATTGCACCCTCACCGCGATGGAGGAACCAAGGTAAATCCTTGGGCATGGCGGCAAATAAACTATCTTCTAAAACAGTGAATTTATTTTGATAAAATGAGCGAATGACTTGTTCAGAGATTTCTGCAAGTTTACCAGAATTAATAGCGCGAGCGGCGATCGCTTGTCCATACCGAGAAGGATGAATACACATATTTGTCTGGAAGCACTCCAGCACATGAATCCACTCTTCATCCCCAATCGCAATTCCAATACGTTCTCCGGGTAATCCAGCTTTCGATAAACTCATGCAGTGTAAGATATTTTCCCCAAACACTGGTGTCATTTCCGTAAAATTCAATGCCGGGAAGGGAGGACCATAAGCTGAGTCTATCAACACTGGGACATTAAAAGGTGCAGCGAGGGCGGCAATTTTTTTGACTTCATCATCCGTCAGGACATTACCCGTGGGGTTACAGGGACGAGAGAAGATGACGCAGCCGGTGTTTTCTGTAATCTCCAGTTGGCTGAAATCTGGACGATATTTGAATTTATGTGCCGCAGCGTCGATATCCAAACTTGGTTTGTAGGCGATTAAAGCTTCTGCACATAAAGTAACGCCACCATAACCTGTATAATCAGGGCTGAGGGGCAAGACAATTTCTTTTAAATCGCCACTGCTAGTGTAACCCCCGAAGACATTGGCAGCGTAAAAATACAGACTTTGACTGCCTGGAGTTAAAAGGATATTACGTTCGGTTAAATTTAAACCATAGCGTTTGTTAAAGTCGTTAGCGATCGCTTCCACTAACGGTGCATAACCCTGACTCGAACCGTAGCGACAAACTACTTCACCATATTCAGAACTAGCCAGCAAGGAAGCCGTACAATCGCGCCACAACTGCTCAACCTCTGGTAAAATCAAGGGGTTCCCAGCACTCAAATTAATAAATTGCTGCCCCGCACCGGCTCGTAATGTTTCGTTAATGTCCTTCATAATCGCTCTGACACCAGTCAGGTTGGACATTTGATCGCCAATTTTACTAAGGGCAGGTTTCATAAGCAGTGCAATAGGATAAACTGAGGAATTGACAAATTATATAGCGGTTTTGCTGGCGAGTCGATATTACCTGGAAGCTTTACCACCTATAACTAATGTAGCAGGCGTTGAATTACTATAAATTTATCTACCCATAGCACATTTTAGCGGCGATCGCCTGCTTCAACAACTGTGCGATCGTTCAACATCCATTCTGCAATGCTGACATACTTGCGTTGATGCGTAGATTCTACTACCTTTTTCTTCAGCGCTGAACCCGCACCTAAAACACCTAATGTTATTAAACCCCACATCAAAGCTGGTTCAGGAACCGAAGTCGGTTTCGGTGCAGTGATGAAACTTGATTTAAACTTTTATCAAGAACTTGCAAAACGCTTTCTTGATTGAATTGTTGCTTATATTTACTAACAATATCGTAGAGAGAAGCTTCGTTGTTTAATGTATCCTCAAAAAAGAGGCTGACGTTCTTGGTTCTTTCTTTTATAATCGTGCCTGTGCTATCTCGAAACTGTCCATTGGCATCTAAAACCGTTAATCCATCTGGAAAGCGCGGGGTAATAACATTATTTAAAAAGCTTTGAAAATCTGTTTCCGAAACTTCCCCACCACCGGGAATATCGCGTCCAAAAAATAAATCTGTTTTGATAAAGTTGTTAGTGGGAGGATTCCTAAATAAATCCCCTACACCGAAACTAACCTTAACATCTTCATCCGCGACTTGCAGAACGCTTTCTTGATTAAATTGATTGGTGTATTTATTAACAATATCGTAGATAGAGGCTTCGTTGTTTAATGTATCCTCAAAAAAGAGGCTGAGGTTCTTGGTTCTTTCTTTGATAATCGTGCCTGTGCTATCTCGAAACTGTCCATTGGCATCGAAAACCGTTAATCCATCTGGAAAGCTAGGAGTAACAACATTATTTAAAAATGTTTGAAAATCTGTCTCCGAAACTTTCCCACCACCGGGAATACCGCGTCCAAAAAATAAATCTGTTTTGATAAAGTTGTTAGTGGGAGGATTACTAAATAAATCCCCTACACCGAAACTAACCTTGAGATTTTTATTCGTGACTTGGAGAACGCTTTCTTGATTGAACTGTTTGATATACGCTTGACCAATGTCGTAGATAGAAGCGTTGTTTATCGAGTTATCTTCAACAAATATAGTTACGTACTTTGACTTTTCCTTAATTATTGTGCCTGTGCTATCTCGAAACTGTCCATTGGCATCGAAAACCGTTAATCCATCTGGAAAGCGCGGGGTAATAACATTATTTAAAAAGCTTTTAAAATCAGTTTCCGAAACTTCCCCACCTCCAGGAATACCGCGTCCAAAGAATAAACCTTGCTGAATGAGAGCAGCCTCAACTTTAATAGCATTAAATGAGATTCCAATAGAAATTGCTGCACCAGTCGCTACGGTTGTAGAAATTTTGGTGAAGATGTTTTTTACTATTGCATTAGCCATTGATAACTTTTCCGTAAAATTACAGATTGTACTATCGCTGTCAACAAGCAATTATACTAAATTAGCATAATTGCTTTAAATCTATGTCTTGCTGCACTCAGTACTATTACCATATCATGAGCATTTTGTGCAACATAACCCACGATGTCAGCACTTCGCAGGCTGTAAGGACTTCTCTGCATTGTTGATCTACACTCAAAGAAGGCTGATTTTTGAAAATCTACACAGGAAGGCACAGGAGTGGAAGTTAAAGCAGCGATCGCTTACAGTGCAGGAAAGCCATTAAGTATTGAAACAGTGCAACTTGAATCCCCACACGCTGGGGAAGTTTTAATTCAAATTAAAGCCAGTGGTGTTTGTCATACCGATGCTTACACCCTTTCAGGAAAAGACCCTGAAGGCTTATTTCCCGCCATTTTAGGACATGAAGGTGCTGGTGTTGTCGTGGAAGTTGGGGAAGGAGTCACCAGTTTAAAACCGGGGGATCATGTGATTCCTTTATACACTCCCGAATGCCGTCAATGTGAATATTGCCTTAGCTTAAAAACCAATCTTTGTCAAGCAATTCGCATTACTCAAGGACGCGGTGTCATGCCAGATGGTACTAGTCGCTTTTCTATCGACGGGCAAATGATTCATCATTATATGGGTACATCTACCTTCGCAAATTATACAGTATTGCCAGAAATTGCTGTAGCTAAAATTCGTGAAGATGCCCCATTTGATAAGGTTTGTTACATCGGCTGTGGCGTAACTACGGGTATCGGTGCAGTTATCAATACAGCAAAAGTTGAACCGGGTGCGAATGTCGTAGTTTTCGGCTTGGGTGGTATTGGTTTAAATGTCATCCAAGCAGCGCGGATGGTAGGAGCTAATATGATTGTCGGGGTGGATATCAATCCGAGTAAACGCGCTTTGGCAGAAAAGTTTGGGATGACGCACTTTGTTAATCCGAAGGAAGTTGAAGGTGATTTGGTGCCTTATTTGGTGGATTTAACGAAAGGTGGTGCTGATTATTCTTTTGAGTGTATTGGTAATGTGAATCTTATGCGCCAAGCTTTAGAATGTTGTCATAAAGGTTGGGGTGTCAGTGTGATTATTGGTGTTGCTGCTGCGGGTGAAGAAATTAAAACTCGTCCTTTTCAATTAGTAACTGGACGTGTTTGGAAAGGTTCGGCTTTTGGTGGAGCGAGGGGACGTACAGATGTGCCGAAAATTGTTGATTGGTATATGGATGGGAAGATTAATATTGATGATTTGATTACTCATGTTATGCCGATTGAGAAGATTAATGATGCGTTTGATTTGATGCATAAGGGGGAGTCGATTAGGAGTGTGGTAATGTTTGATTGAACGAACCGCAGAGAGCGCAGAGAGCGCAGAGGAAGAGGTTGAGAGAGTTATTATGTTTGTTTACACACTATCAGCGTTCTTCTTTGCGTCTTTGCGACTTTGCGTGAGACAAAAAATTATTTCTGTATCTAATGACTAATATCAATCTCATCTCCGAATATAAGTCTTTCGGTGGTAAAGTCGGCTTTTACAGTCATCTTTCTTCCACCTGTAACGGTGAAATGCGCTTTGCTGTGTATCAACCACCGCAAGCAAAAACGCAAGCTGTGCCGGTTCTTTATTTTCTCTCCGGTTTGAGTTGTACGGAAGAGAATTTTATGGTGAAGGCGGGGGCGCAACGCTTTGCAGCAGAATATGGTTTAATGTTGGTTGCACCAGATACGAGTCCGCGCAATACGGGAATTCCTGGTGAGGATGATGATTGGGATTTTGGCACGGGTGCTGGATTTTATGTTGATGCTACAGCAGAACCGTGGCGATCGCATTATCAAATGTACAGCTATGTTGTTTCTGAATTACCTGCTATAATTAACGATAATTTCCCCGCGCAAGCTGATAAACAAAGCATTTTCGGTCATTCTATGGGGGGACATGGTGCTATTGTATGTGCGTTGAGAAACCCGAATTTATATAAATCTGTATCCGCTTTCGCTCCCATTGTCGCACCTATGCGCTGTCCTTGGGGAGAAAAAGTACTCAGCCGCTATTTGGGTGATAATAAAGTAAGTTGGGCTGCTTACGATGCTAGCGAATTGGTACAAAAAGAAAGATATCACAGCTTGATTTTAATTGACCAAGGTACTTATGATAAATATTTAACTGAGCAATTAAAGCCGGAGTTATTTGAACAAGTTTGTGCGGCAGTTAAACAGCCTTTAAATTTGCGTTATCAAGAAGGCTACGACCACAGCTATTATTTCATCGCTACTTTTATTGAAGACCACATTCGTCATCATGCGATCGCTCTTTCCAAGTATTGAATCATGAGGTTATTATGGTAGATTCTTATCTAGATCGTTTACCAAGCAGCCTGGATCTTTGCTGTTCTGACGATATACCTGTAGATAATGAAGACCAGAATTTCCTACCAAATTTTCTTTTATTTCTACTTCAATCAATTTGGGCAAAGCGCTTAGATTGGTTCTTTGGTGCTGATATGGCTATTTATCATACCACTGGGGTAAATCCGAGAGTACCCGTAGTTCCTCATGGTTTTCTTAGTTTGGGAGTAGAACGCAGAAAAGCTAGCGGGAGTCGCTCAAGTTATGTAGTCTGGGAAGAAAATGGTATTGTTCCGTCGTTTGTTTTAGAAGTTGTTTCTCAAACTTATGGGGGTTTCACAAACACTCTTTCAAAAATGGACAGCCTTGTTTACTAGATCCTCAACACCCCACGACATTTTCGGATGAAGGCTGTCCATTTTTGTCCAGGTTCAGCCCAAGGGAGAATACGATAAGAAAATGGAAATCTACGCGAAATTGAATGTACTCTATTATATAGTTTACAATCCTAATTTTTGTCAGCGTGACCAACATCAACCTTTTGAAGTTTATAAATTAGTAGATGGCTTTTATCAGTTACAAATTGGTGAACCATTTTGGATGCAAGAAATTGGTTTAGGAATTGGTAGAGGTATCAATTCAGATGGAGGTTTACAGCGTGAGGTGTTATATTGGTATAATCAACATTCTCGCTATCAAACCGCTGAAGAGTTATTAACTCAATATCGTCAACAATTTGGCGAATTAGGAAATTGAAACGCAAAGTAACGCAAAGGTAAGCGCAAAGTAACGCGGAGTTTTCGTTACGAATTTATGCAATTATGTAGTCAGGGTTTTAATGCTTGATATGAGCGGTAAACCGCTCACTACGAAAACAAATCGTATTATTCGTCGTTTAAAGTCTCTATTAACAAGTTTACCTGTTGTTGTCGCTGTTGCAGGAAAGTTTCGCATTGACGTAGATATTCAATAGCTGTGGCAAATTGCTCAAATACTTCTTCTAACTGTAATTCACCCGCTTCTATGCGAGTGATAATTGTTTCGATTTCGGCAACTTTCGCTTCATAATTTCCCCCATCCATTTCGGAATTAGAAGTAGTTTTACGTTTAACCATTAACTTCGGTAATTTTCACTTTAACTTTGCCTTGCGCTAACTGAATCGATAACTCTTGTCCTGGTTCTAACTCAGTCACAGAACGAGCGATCGCACCATTTTCTTTTTTTACCACAGCATAACCACGCTGTAAAACTGCCTGCGGGTCGAGAGTTGTCAATTTTTGCCGTAACAATTCTACATGTTGGTTTGCTTGCTGCAATCTGCCTGTAGTTACTTGCATTAATTGCCGACGTTTCCAACTTAGCTTTTCTACCTCTTGCTGTAGTTGTCGATCTAAGCGCAAACGATGCAAGCGATCGCGCATTCCTTGGAGTTTATTTCCCGCAGTTTGCATTCTAATTCGCATTGCGTCGTGTAAAACAGCAACTCGCTCTTGATGTTCAGCATACAACTCTGCAAGTGCGGGCACAACCAATTCTGCCGCTGCTGTGGGAGTATGTACGCAAGCATCCGCAGTTAAATCGACCAAAGATTCATCTCTTTGATGACCAATCCCAGTAATTACGGGAATTGGACAATCAGCAACTGCACGCACTACCCTTTCATCATTAAAGCAGGCTAATTCCTCAACCGCGCCACCTCCCCGCGATAAAATTAACACTTGGGCGCGATTATCTCGTTCTACGCGGGCGATCGCCTTTACAATAGATGCTGGTGCTTGTTCACCTTGCACCGTTGCCGGCGAAAATAAAACGTGTAAACCGGGATATCGTTGCTTGAGTGTTTTTTGAATATCACCCCAAGCAGCAGCGGTAGGTGAAGTTACAACAGCGATAATTTGGGGATGAATTGGAAGCGATCGCTTTCTTTCTACATCAAACAACCCCTCCTCTTGTAAGCGATTTTTTAGTTGTTGATAGCGCAACGCTTGTAAACCCACACCAGCAGGCAAAACCTGCCAAACTGTAAGTTGATATTCTCCTCTTTGCGGATAAACCCGCAAACTACCCAAAATAATTAACTGTTCACCACGAATCGGTATCTGTGCAAGTTTTGTTAATTGACTATTCCACACCACACATTTTATTGCTGCGCTGCCATCTGGATCTTGTAAAGTGAAAAATAACCCACTGCGATGTTGATTTGCGCTGGAAACTTCACCAGTTACCCAAACTTGCCGCAGTTGCTCATCTTGTTCTAAAAGTAACCGAATATAATCAGTTAACCCAGCTATCGAAAGCGCTGTATCCAAAATTAAATAACTCATGTCTTAAATATTTTCTCTTTTCTTTGCGCCTTTGCGCCTTTGCGTGAAATAATCTAAATATTATTCCACATCAAATATTCTACAATCCACCAAATACGGAGAAGTAAACGCAGTCATTTCCCCAGCTTTCTTGCCAGGAATCGGAAACAACCTCGCTGATAATGGTTTATCTAACTTTATCGCCAAAGTCGCCATATCAATTAATATCGCGGTAATCTTTTCTATTGTAATATCACCGGGAATCGGAACGGTATCAAGTCCACAACCACAAACAGCAGAATAAGCTAATAAATTTGTGATATTATAAGTTTGCTCGTTAGCTCTTGCAGCTAAACCGACATCTTCACAAACTGGAAGCATTAACCCAGAATAGCCGCAAGTTTTTACAGATACGCTTTTCAAAACACGAGTCAGCATTCCCGATATTGCCAATGTTCCTTGATGTCCAAACTTCCCATTCAGAAGTTTTTCATAAGCAAAAGCGATACTTTCTTCTTTGCCTAAAGATGGTGCAAGAGATGTGTCAATTCCTTTATATTCGATAGCATATTTTGCGGATATTGTTCTCGCTTTCGCCTCAATTTTTATTAATTCTTTATCTAAAATCAATTTTAGCTTTTCTTCGGCATCAAGAATATCATCAGCATCATCAAAAGCTTGCATTACCAAGTCGCATAACTCCAACCCGATAGCGAAAGATGTTTCCCCTTCATGATACGAAGCTGGAAAAAAGGGAATTCCCGATTGACAATTTGCCAAAGCGCAAAAATGAAAGTTACCATAACCATGTTGAGTTTCTTGGGAAATTCGCGCTTTAACTTTTGCAGATTCTCTAGCATTTTCAAAGTTTATCCCAGAAGTGCGATCGCCTATTTTACTTGAAGTATATAAAATCGATGTATTTTTGATAATATCTGGAATCAGTGCGATGGTTTCCGGTTTACTTGCGTAACCCAAACTGAAAAAGCTGATATTCAAGTTTTGGCAAACTTCTTCGATTCTTTTAACTTCGTTGATAATTTCACTTTTGGATAAACCATATAGATATTCTTCCCAAGAATTAGTCGCTATTCTAGTTGTTTGTACTTCATATCCCTGTTCTGAAATCATCAGCTTTGCTTGCTGATTAAACTCAGATGCTTGCCTAATTTTTTCTATTTCTTGGGTAGAATAAAGTGATATACCAGTTGTGATAGTTCTAATTTTCATTTTGACAAAGTATTATTGAGAAACTTCGTAGTGAGCACTTCAGTGCTCAAAATAAGCACTGAAACGCTTACTACAATTAAATAAGTAAGTTCAACAAAAGCCATGAATAACGAATTCTACAATAAGGGATTAGAACTAGCTCAAGAAAAAGACTACACCAAAGCGATTGAGGCATTTACTCGTGCTTTGCAAGAAGATCCTTACTTTGCGTCAGCTTACACGCAACGGGGTTTGGCATATTATGACTCAGGAGCAACTCTCCAAGCTGTCTCCGATTATACCGAAGCTCTCAATCATAATCCTGAGAGTGTAGAAGCATATTATTATCGCGCATTAGCACGGTTGACGCTGAAAAATCTACCGGGAGCGCTTGCGGATGTTGATAAAGCTATTTCACTTGAAGTAAATTATGCAGCAGCTTATCATCTGCGAGGAATTGTGCGGCGCAAAGAAGGATATATTGAAGATGCGATCGCTAACTTCAAAAAAGCCGCAGAATTATATCTAAAGAAAAACGACAAAGAAAAATGTCGTCAATGTCTGGAAAGCATCAAGCAGCTACAACCCAAAGAATATCGTGCTGTAAAGCCGTCAATTTCCACTGTCGCACCGATAATTTCTGAAAATGAGTATTTCCGCACCTTATTAGAAAAGGCAGAAAAAGGAGACACACAGCAGGCAATTGATGATTTAAACTGGGTATTGAAAGTCGATCCCCAAGATGGTATCGCTTACTGCTGTCGTGGGGTGGTGCGTTGCAAGCTGGGAAATTATCAAGATGCTATTTCTGATTTTAACTCAGCGTTGCGCCTAAATTTTAAAGATGCGATCGTGTATCGCAACCGAGGAAAAGCACGTTCTCAATTAGGAGATCATCAAGGTGCATTAACTGACTATAACTCTGCACTACAAATCCAGCCGGAAGATGCTTTAATATATATTGCCAGAGGAAATGCTCATCGAGCAATGGGTAATTATTACGCGGCAATTAAAGATTACACCCAAGCGTTGCAAATTAATTCTGATAATGCCCAAGCGTATTATAATCGCGGCATTGCCTATACTCATTTAGAAGAAATGCAACACGCTATTGAAGATTATCAGCGTGCGGCAAGTATCTTTTGTGAAAAAGAAGATTGGCAGAATTATCAACAAGTTTTAAATAGCTTGAAAAAAATTCAATCATCTACCCCAGAAGTTAAAAACGCCAAATACGATTTACTGCGTCAACGTTTGTTAAGAATGGTCGGGGGATATTGGGAAATTGCTCAACGATTAATTGAGCAGAAAAAGGATTACAATCCAGGGATGTCAGAGGAATGGTATTTGCAAACAGTAATTGATGATTTGGAAAGGGATAAAGGAAGATAAGTTAAACGCACCAGGTAACAAAGGTAAGCGCAGCGAAAAGTTGTCAGGAGGGTTTCCCTCCGTAACAAACTTTTCAAGACAGAGTGACGCAGAGTTTTTGTAGTTAATAAATCCAGAGATATTTCGATTCCAAAAGTCTTGTATAATAAAGCATCATATTGGTGATGTTCGGAAAGGTCAGAAATTTTTCACTGGGAGTGGAATTATCTACAATTGGAGAAGTTTCTCGCTGCTCGAAGTCTAGAAGCGCACATTCAGAGTTATTTTCCCATGCAAAGATAGGGAATATATATTTTCCTGCTTTACTTTCACGCGATACAGCGTAACTCAATGCTTCTTCTAAAGAAAAGAAATGGCTCATCTCACGCAAAGAAAAAGCTTTAATTTGTTCAGAATATTTATTGACAAATTCTTGCTCTTCTGGTGTTAAAAAACAAGTGTAACCCCCGTTGTGCCATTGATAAAGTTCATACAGTTCCACAGATAAACGAAATGGCAAATCTTTGACTTTACTTTCAATTTCTTCCCGCGTTAAACCTGGGGCTAAAAGAGGAATTTTTTTACCATCTTTTTCCGGTTCATATTGTTGCATCCAAGTAGAAAAGCGTTGTAAAATTGCTGTTAATTCTGACATAGTAAATGATTTATTCTCTTTTTTTAATAAACGTTATAACCGTGGAGGCTATGTACCAGCATTAATGACTTGGTTAGCAGTCAGCTTCAACTCAGAAAAAGTGGGAATTTGAATTACTTCTTCTCCTCTGTAGACGGCTTCATCATAAAACCCTTCAACCAAAGTTAGAACTGTTACCCGCTTATCTATTGCTTTGCCATTTTGGTCAAAGTCGAGAAAATCAATTAGCAGATAAACTGGGATACCAAGGATATTGTATTCCGCTCTTTTGGCGCGATGGTCGCGACTTTCGGTTCCCGCACTCACAACTTCTACAACTAATAGCGGTGGTTCTTCATTAAGTTCAATTACTGCTTCTCTATTTCTCAAATTTTTCCACTGTGACAAAGGTAAAACTGTCACATCTTGAACTCTAGAAGTATCCCGCCTACCCACTTGAGGAACTCTAACACCAATCGCAGCTTGACGCGCAACCCAATCTAACTTTAGTCGCTCGATTTCTGCTGTAAATGAGCGTTCCCAAAAATGCATGATTTCACCGTGTCCTCCACGGGGTTGAGACATTGGTATTAGTTCCCCTCGCTCAAGTTCGTAGCGTGTATCAGTACCATCGTTATAAGTCAAATACTGCTCAAAGGTAACTATTTGTTTGGTTGTAGTCATGTTGCTACCTTCGTATTTAGTAAATAAAGTCTAGTTTTTCAGTTATATAGATAAACTAGCTTAATATCGCTGCTTCATTAATCCAAAGTTTGTAAACCCATCGCAATCTTACTATGTTTCTCAATTTGCCCCATCACCTGTTTTGCTCGTTGAATTACCACCGCAGGTAAACCCGCTAATCTTCCCGCTTCAATACCATAAGACTTATCAGCGCCTCCTGGCTGAACTTGATGCAAAAAGATAATTTGGTCAGGTAACTCCTTCACCGTCACCTGATAATTAGCAACATTCGGTAACATTGCCGCCAACTCATTCAATTCATGGTAATGTGTAGCAAAAATGGTTCGCGCTCGAATATCCACCGCTAAATACTCCGCCACAGCCCAAGCGATTGAAAGACCGTCAAAAGTCGCCGTACCCCGTCCAATTTCATCTAACAAAACAAGCGATCGCTCAGTGGCATGATTGAGAATATTCGCCGTTTCATTCATCTCCACCATAAAAGTAGATTGACCCGTCGCCAAATCATCCACCGCACCCACCCGCGTAAAAATGCGATCGCACACCCCCAACCTCGCAAATGAAGCCGGCACAAAACTCCCAATTTGCGCCATCAGCTGAATCAACCCCACCTGCCTCAAATAACAACTCTTACCACTTGCATTTGGACCCGTGAGAATGATTAAATCGGGATGGGGAGAGGGTGGAGACAACGGAGAAGGATTCCCCTTGTCTCCTTGTCCCCCTTGTCCCCCTTGTCCCCCTTGTCCCCCTCTCCCCTCCTCCTCTGCGTCCTCTGCGTCTCTGCGGTTCGTTCCTCCCAGTTGCGTCGAATTCGGCACAAAAAACCCAGCCGGCAAAGACTGTTCCACCACCGGATGACGCCCATCCACAATTTGAATCTCCCGTCCTGCAACCATCTCCGGACGACAGAAACCTTGATGCACCCCCAACTCAGCCAAACCGCACAACACATCAGCTGCCGCTACCGCACGCGAAAGAATGCGAATTACCTCAGCATGTGTCCCCACCTCATCTCGCAACGCCGTAAAAATCTCATATTCCAACTGATTTAAATCATCCCGTGCCGTAAGAATTCTTGCTTCTCGTTCCTTCAATTCCGGGGTAATGTAACGTTCCTCATTCGTCAGGGTTTGCTTGCGGATGTAATTACTCGGAACAGAATCTGCCTTAGCGCGAGAAATACTGATATAATATCCAAAGGTCTTATTAAATCCTACCTTCAGCGTCGGAATTCCCGTCTTTGCTCTTTCGTCAACTTCCAAATTAGCAATCCATTGCCGATCGCCTTCCACAGTTACCTTTTGCTCATCCAGCAGAGAATTCACACCTGCGCGAATTAACCCACCCTCAGTTAAATATATCGGTGGCGACTCCACAAGATGTGCGTGTAACTTTTCTGCCAACTCTGATAAAACAGGCGGCACTTTCTGCAAAGCTTTCAAAAAGGGAGAACGAGTATCAGCGACCAAGCTAGCTAATTCTGGTAAACGAGCCAAAGAATCAGCCAAAGCCACTAAATCTCGCGCATTTGCCGTACCCGAACCGGCGCGTCCCGTTAGTCGTTCCAAGTCATAAATTTGACGTAACAATTGCCGCAAATCTTGACGCAGAGGTGTATTTTCGATTAATTCTGCAATAGTATCTTGCCGCGCTCGAATGCCTTTAATATCGAGTAGCGGTTGTAATAACCATCTTCTCAAAGCACGTCCACCCATTGCCGTACTCGTTCTATCCAACGCCCAAAGCAGCGAACCGTGAAAAGTGCCATCGCGGACGGTTTGCGTAATTTCCAGGTTGCGGCGAGTTTGATTGTCAACAATGAGGTAATCAGTAATTGTATATGTGCGTAACCCTTGGAGAAAAACCGGATGTTCTTTTTGAGTATCTTCGAGGTATTCTAAAAGACCACCAGCAGCGCGAACAGCAAGCGGGAGATGATCGCAACCTAGACCTTCAAGCGATCGCACTTTGAATTTCTGCAATAATTTAGCTCTGGCTTCACCTTGAGAAAAAGGAACTTGCGATCGCAAAGCATAACAAAACGATGGTGGCAAACATTCCGGCAGATGTTCCGATTTTTCCCCAGGACGCAATAAATTACCTAAATCTGGCGCATTCGTCGGAATTAGCACTTCCGAAGGTTGCAAGCGCATTAACTCTTGTGTTAGATGTTCTAAATTACTTGCTTGCGTAGTTAAGAATTCGCCTGTAGATATATCTGCATAAGCCAAACCCCAATGTTCCCCAGCAATTACCACAGCCGCAAGGTAATTATTGCGACTTGCTTTCAGCATTCCATCTTCCAGCAAAGTACCGGGAGTAAGGATGCGGGTAATTTCCCGTCGTACCAACCTCCCAGCAGCTTCCGCAGCATCTTCCACCTGGTCGCAAATCACCACAGCGTAGCCTTTTTCCACCAGCAGCGTAGCGTAGCGTTCCCAAGAGTGATGCGGTACACCAGACATCGCTACTCGTCCTTGTTCTCCAGCTTGCTTGCTCGTCAGAACAAGTTCTAACTGCTGCGCTAGCGTCACCGCATCTTCAAAGTAACACTCAAAAAAATCTCCGACCCGATACAGTAACATCGCGTGAGGATACTTTTCCTTCGTTTCGATATAATGCTGGTACATTTGACTCAGCTTACTGCGATCGACCGCTCGATGGTCAGAGATAAATGTACTGGCATCGTGTTTGGTGGATGAACTTGCAGAGTGAGAAGCAGTCATAGATGCTTAGTTATACGCACGGAAATTCCACAGTATTAGATGATAACCTGTTGTTAGTTTTATTTGTAGATTTCTCAAAGTTTATTCATCTTATGCGATCGCTACGTCTGGTAGATGTAACTGGCAAACCTGGTGACTGCGCTTTTAAACCTTCATCAGCCGTCAGAAAC
>Ga0136635_10000235_pt1 | contig 14371 bp, 16 predicted proteins | sample AntDrymeUQ852106_2_FD_105495 | JGI IMG/M metagenome (GOLD analysis project Ga0136635, IMG submission 105495) | Polar desert sand microbial communities from Dry Valleys, Antarctica - metaG UQ85 (21.06) | ecosystem: Environmental > Terrestrial > Soil > Desert | place: Antarctica: Dry Valley... | reverse complement strand
TTTGCGCAGTTGATCGCGCATGTCGCAAAGACACGCAATCTGCGTGCGGGGTCGATTATTGGCTCGGGCACCGTGTCGAACATTGACCGCAGCCGCGGTTACTGTTGCATCGCTTAAAAACGCAGTCTGGAAATGATCGAGCATGGCGCGGCGCGGACCTCATTCATGAAATTCGGCGACGTCGTACGCATTGAAATGTTCGATGCTGATGGCAAATCGATTTTTGGCGCAATTGAGCAAACCGTTGCGCTGCCTCAAGGAGTGTGAGCCAGCATGACCACCAAGCGAACTGAACTACCGTTTGCAAACCCTATCGGCGACGGTATGGAGATGATGAAGAAAATGTGGGGCTTGGCGGGCCTGCCGGGGCTCCCCGGCCTTCCCAACGCGGGCAATCTTGCGTCGATGGCGGGCAGCATCCCGCAGCAGCTGTCCGGGATGTTCGTGCCCACATTGGATGTGGCGGAGCTTGAGAAAAGAATCGCCGATCTGCGCGCTGTCGAGCAATGGCTCGAGCTCAACGCGGGCATTTTGCGCACCACGATCCAAAGCCTGGAAGTTCAATGCGCCACGATTGCGACGCTTAAAGGGATCAGCGGCGCGTTGGTGGCGCCGGTGTTCAACAGGTCGCTTGATCTGCCGAAGCCTATTCCCGAAGTCGCATTGGGTCTTGCGGCGATGCGTGCGGAAGAATCAAATGCAGCGATGCAGCATGCGACGACTGCTGAGCGATCAACCCCGGCAGGTGCCCGCGCTGTCAAGAAACCGGCGGCCGGCGGCAAACGCACGCGCGAAACGCCGGTTGCTGCAGTGGACCCCGCTGCCTGGTGGAACACGCTGCAAGACCAATTTGCGAGGATCGCGTCAGCCGCAGCTGGCCAGTCCGTTACGCCCAACGCCTCCAAGCCACGCAAGACAACAACCAAGCGCCGTGCCGCAAAACGTCGCGATTAGCCGATCGGCTCTTCAACCACCGGCAAGGTGATAGAAGCGTCGAGAGTTTGGATGGTGCCCACCCACCAGACAGCGATTAAGGTTGCAACCACTGCGATCCAGCCGACCCAGTTGTAATTCTGCAGCGCACCGGTTGGGAGGCGCTGGATCAACGCACCACTCAGCGTGGCTGCGCATCCGGATCCGATCTGCATCACCGACCCATTGAGCGTCATAAATGCAGCCCGCCCGCCGGGTCTCGCGGCGCTGGTGACAACCGCCATTCCGGGCACCATTCGGCCCGACACAAAGACAAAGAAAACCACCGCGATCAGCAGCGTTGCAAACAGAGGCAGCGCAGGCGCGTGCGTGATGATCAGCAGCGGCGCTGTTGAGACCAGTGCGATCCACCGGTAGGCCTTGCGCTTTCCTATGCGGTCCGCCCAGCGACCGAACCAGCGCGCGGTAAAAAAAGTCGCAACGCCTCCGGCAAGGTAGACCAGCGGCAGCTGCGTTTCGGGCAGTCCGACGTTTGCCGTGATGTAGAGGCTGATGTACGGAATCACCATGAAACCGGAAAGCATCATCAGGAAGGTAAACGCAAATGCACGCAGATGATTCGGAAACGTCATCGTGCGCATGAATTCGATCCAGATAGAGCCTTCGTGCCTGTGTTCGCGCGGCACTTGAACTTTCGTAAGCTTCGGCAGCGTGGTGCGCGCGATAAACGCAGTAATTGCTCCGGAAGCCGCCACTACGACGAAGGCAGCGCGCCAGTTGAACGCGTTCGACAACAGCAGCGCAATCGGAACGCCCGCCACCGTCGCAATGGCAAATGATGTCATCACGACGCCAGTCGCACGACCACGCCGTGCCTCGGGGATGGTGTCGCCGATGACCGTAAAAATGACCCCGTAGAGCAAGCCACCGAAAATTCCCGCCAGCGCACGCGCCATCAGTAGCATCGGAAAGTTCTGGGCGCACGCGGTGACAATGGCTGCGGCAACGAACCCCACATACATTGCGAGAAGCACGCGCTTTCGCTCATACCGCTCGATCACCATTGAGGCAGCAACGCCTGCAATCGCAGCAGCAAATGTGTACGCGGAAATCAGCCAGCCGAATTGTTGCGCACTGAGGTCGAACACGCGCGCGAACTGTGGCGCCAATGGCATGATCACCATGAAGTCGAGCACCGTGGTGAACTGGATAACCGCCAGCGTCAGGAGCATTCGACGCTCTTGCGCCGGGTTGAGCGTTTGCACAGTTTCTTGAAACTACACGGTGTAATTGAGCGCGAGCCTTCCGCCGTCGGGATACACCGTCGTGCCAGTCATATACGACGCATCGTCGCTCGCCAGAAATAGCGCAACTTTCGCAATTTCCTCGGGTTGCCCGAGGCGCTTCAGCGGCGTGCGCGACATGATGCGGTCACGCGCCGGCCCATCGGTCAATACGGCCGCCTTCAACATGTCGGTGGCGATCGACCCGGGGCCAATGCCCATTACGCGAATACCGTGCGGTGCAAGTGCCAACGCCATCACTTTCGTCAACTGGTTAAGCGCACCTTTGCTTACGGTGTAGGCAACCTGATTTGGAATTGCCACGACCGAGTTGATGCTCGACATATTGATGATGACGCCGCGACTTCCGTCAGCGCGAGCCGCTTGGCCGATCATGCGGCGCGCGGCTGATTGACCGCACAAAAATGCTCCTTTCAGATTGACCTGCAGCACCCGGTCGAAGTCGGCTTCCGCCAGGTCTAGAAAATCGGCGCCGTGCACAATGCCGGCGTTATTGACCAGAATATCGACCTGACCGAACGCCTGAACGGCCTGATCGATCAATCTATTGCATTCGGCGCGCTGGGTGACGTCGGTCCGCACAAACGTAGCGCCGCCGCCCAATTGTTGGGCCGCGGCCGCGCCAGCTTCGCTTACATCGGCCAGCACCACCTTGGCACCACTGTCAATGAACTGCCGTGCGCACGCGAAACCGATTCCCTGCGCCGCGCCAGTGACAACGGCAACGCGTTGATCCAGCCTTTTATCGCCCATTGTTTCGTCCGCTCTGACACCCTGTACAGCGGTTAAACTGGAACACCTGGCTCCGACGTGACCTCATGCCATTTCGCATCAAACAATTTAGCCTGTCTGTACTTGCTAGCGCTGCGTTTGCCGTGCTTGCCGCGTTTAGCGCCCCTGCGAGCGCGCAATCGTGCCCGGCCCTGCTAAACCATACCTTCGCAAAACTGCAGGACGAATCGCCGCAGACGCTGTGCCAGTATCGGGGACGCGTACTGCTCGTGGTCAATACAGCCAGCTACTGCGGCTTCACGCCCCAATATGAAGGGCTGGAGAAGCTGCACGCGCAGTATGCCGCGCGCGGCTTGACCGTGCTGGGATTCCCATCGGCCGACTTTGGAAATCAGGAGAAGGCCAACAACAAGGAGATCGCCGACTTCTGTTTCAATACCTACGGCGTCAAGTTTCCGATGTTTTCCAAGTCTGCAGTGTCCGGCCCGTCGGCCAATCCACTTTTTGCCGCTCTCGCCAAGTCCAGCGGGCAGTCGCCCAAGTGGAATTTTCACAAATATCTGATCGATCGCAACGGCAAGGTTGTCGCGCAGTTTCCGAGTGACACCGCGCCGCTGGACAAGACGATCACCAGCCAGATCGAGCGCTTGCTTGATTCCCGATAGCCGTGGCCTGACATGAATGCCGCCAATGAATTTTTTCTGCCCGACGTGCAGTCAGGTGCCGACGCGCGCAACCTGGTGATTCAGCAGGTCGGCATCAGGTCGTTGACGTACCCGGTGCACGTGGCGAGCGCCACCGGTCCGCAGCCATCGATCGCATCGATCGATATGTTCGTCACCTTGCCTGCCGATCAAAAAGGGACGCACATGTCGCGCTTCATCGACGTGCTGCAGGGCAACGGCGAGCCGTTATCGATGACCACTGTGACCGGGCTGCACGCGCGGATGGTTGAGCGGCTCGACGCGCCGCGCGGTCATATCGAAATGCGCATGCCGTTTTTCGTACGCAAGACAGCGCCTGTGTCCGGAGTGGAAAGCCTGATGGACTATCAACTGACCTTTTCGGCAGACACCACGGATGAAGCCCCGCGCTTCCGTCAGAAGGTGGTTGTTCCAGTGACGAGCCTGTGTCCGTGCAGCAAGAAGGTGTCGGACTATGGCGCCCATAACCAGCGGTCGCACATATCGATTACTGCCGAACTCGCCAGCCTGGTAACAGTGGAAGAACAGATTCGAATCGCAGAGAACGCGGCTTCGTGCGAGTTGTGGGGTCTGCTGAAGCGGCAGGATGAAAAATATGTCACCGAGCGCGCTTACAACAATCCCAAGTTCGTCGAGGATGTCGTGCGCGACGTCGCGCTGGCACTCAACAGCGATGCACGCATCGTGGCCTACGTAGTGGAAGCCGAAAACTTCGAATCGATTCACAATCACTCGGCCTACGCGCTGATCAAGCACGACAAACGCGTCGGATGAAAGTTGCGGTGGTCGGCGCCGGCATCTCCGGCCTCGGCGCTGCCTACGCGCTGCGTCAACATCACGATGTGACTTTGTATGAGGCGGCGCCGCAGCCGGGTGGCCACACCCATACTCTCGATGTAACGCTTGATGGCATGACGTTTCCGGTCGACACCGGTTTCCTTGTCTACAACGAGCGGACGTACCCGCTGTTGATACAACTGTTTGCCGACCTCGCGATACCAACGACAAAAAGCGACATGTCGTTTGGTCTCAGTGTGCGGCGTTCAAACGGCAGCTCACTCGAGTGGGCCGGCACCAGTCTGGATACGGTGTTCGCGCAGAGGCGCAACCTTTATTCACCGCGTTTTATTTCGATGCTGCGTGATCTGCTTCGCTTCAACAAGCATGCAACGCGAATAGCGTTGGCCGACAGCTATCGCGATGTCTCTCGCGATGTTCCCAACGTTGCGCTATCGCTCGGCGAGTTTCTGAACCTGCACCGCTACGGGAAACCTTTCCGCGACTGGTACCTGCTGCCGATGGCAGCGGCAATCTGGTCGTGCCCGGTCGCAACGATGCTCGACTACCCAATAACAACGTTTGCGCGTTTTTGTCATAACCACGGCTTGCTTCAAATCAACGACCGCCCACAGTGGTTCACCGTGAAGGGTGGTGCGCGGCAGTACGTTACAAAAATCTGCGATGCAATTAGAGACGTGCGCACGGGTGACGCGGTAAGCGCCGTCACGCGAGCGTCGTCCGCCCCGCACGTCATTGTAAAAAGCCGCGGCGGCACGGATCGCTACGATCAGGTGGTCCTCGCCTGTCACAGCGATCAGGCGCTGTCGCTTTTGAAAGACGCAGATCAGGACGAGCGTTCGGTCATCGGCGAAGTGCGCTACGAACCCAACCGTGCCTGGCTACACACCGACCTGCGCCTGATGCCTCAGAACCGCAAAGTTTGGTCATCATGGAACTATCTGAGCCACGATGAACGCCTCGCCGGCAACCAACCGAGCGTGCCAGCCGTTTCGGTGACGTACCTGCTGAACAGGCTGCAGCCGCTACCGTTTACGACCCCACTGTTGCTGAGCCTCAACCCACGCATCGAACCGAACCCGGCGAAGAGGATTGCGCAGATCGAGTACAGCCACCCGGTGTTCGATCGTCGCGCCATCGCCGCGCAAAGCCGGCTGGGTACGATTCAGGGCCGGCGGCGCGTCTGGTTTGCCGGCGCGTGGACGGGCTACGGATTTCACGAAGATGGGCTTAAATCCGGGCTCGCTGTGGCCGGCGCTATTAACCGATTAGGTCCGAGGCCGGATCGCGTCGTGGCGAGTAACACATCCATTGGTTGAACTGAACCGTAACAGCAACACGGAACGAGGGTTTCACGATGGGCGCGGACCACCGGCCGGAGATCGGCTTCGGTCAAATTCGCCATGCGCGGCTGCGCCTGGCGGCAAATCACTTTGGCTACGCGGCGTGGTTCCTGCGGCTGCCATTGCGCTCGCTCGCAACGCGTCCGGCCCCACTTTCCTGGCTTAAATTCAATCGACGCGGAGTTTTGAGCGTCAACGATGCAGACCACGGCGATGGTCAGCCCTTGCTTGCCTGGCTTGACGCTCTACTGCTCGGACAAGGCGTGACCGACGCGGATGGCGAGGTGTGGCTGCATACGTTTCCGCGCCTGCTTGGCTTCGTGTTCAATCCGGTCAGCTTCTGGTTCGCCCACCGGGCTGATGGCACGCTGCGCGCGGCGGTGTGTGAGGTCAACAACACCTTCGGTGAGCGGCACTTCTACCTGCTGGCCCATGAAGACGGCGCTCCACTACGCTGGGGCGAAGAACTCGTGGCGCGCAAGGTCTTTCACGTGTCGCCGTTTAATGCAGTCGCCGGCCATTATCGGTTTCGATTCATGTTGAGCGAGCCGACCGCGCGGCCGGACCAGCCGAAGCGCTTCGTCGGGCGTATCGATTATGACGACGAAGCCGGCCCGGTGTTACAGACGTCAGTGTCGGGCGTGCTCGTTCCATTGACCAACAAAACCCTGGTGCGCGCACTGTTTCGGTACCCGCTGTTCGCGTTTGCAGTGATCGCGCGTATTCATTGGCAGGCGGTTCGGCTGTGGCTGAAGCGAGTGCCACTTTTCTCGAAGCCGGTACCCCCGGCGATCAATGTCACTCGATAGATGAACGAACTCGCTTTAAATTTCCGTCCTGCACCTGAGCTCGACACCTCACACTTTCCGCCGCAGGGCAAGCTGGCCCTGGGTCTGCTCGAGCGCCTGCAGCATGGCCGGCTCGACATTGTCTTTCCCGATGGCCAACGCGCGCACTACGGAAACCCGCGCTCAGACGAACGTGCCGATCTTCAGCTGGCGAACTGGAACGTGGTGGGTGCGGCATTGAAAAGCGGCGACATCGGCTTCGCTGAGTCCTACATCGCCAGCGATTGGACAACGTCCGACCTTGCGCAGCTGTTGAGCTTTTTCGTGCACAACCGCGAGGCCGCCGAGAAATTGTTCTACGGCACGGTGGTCGGACGAATCGCTTATCGGCTGCGACACCTGCTTAACCGAAATACGAAAGCGCGCGCGAAGAAAAACGTTCACGCGCACTACGATCTGGGCAACGATTTCTACAAACTATGGCTCGACCCGACGATGACGTATTCGAGCGTCTGGCTCGACGGCGCTGCGGGTGGTGCACACGTACCCATCGGCGATGAGGAATTCGCGCGTGGCCAGCAGGCAAAATACCGGCGAGTACTGGACCAGCTGGCTTTGCCGCCTGCGGCGCGCGTGCTTGAACTCGGGTGCGGTTGGGGTGGCTTTGCCGAAACAGCGGGTTCCGCCGGTCACAAAGTAACGGCGCTGACGCTTTCCCGCGAGCAGCTCGCTTACGCGCGCGCGCGGTTGCAGGCAAGCAGTGTGACCGCCGATCTGCGGCTGCAGGACTACCGCGATGAAAATGGATGCTATGACGGCATCGCATCGATTGAAATGTTCGAGGCGGTCGGCGAGGCGTACTGGCCGTCATACTTTGCGGCGTTGCGCCGTTGCCTGGCGCCGGGCGGACGGGCTTGCGTCCAAACCATCGTGATCGCGGACCCATTGTTCGCGCGCTACCGCGTCGGCACCGACTTCATCCAGCAGTACGTATTTCCCGGCGGCATGCTGCCCTCACCGAGTGCTTTCAAGGCGCAAGCTGCTGGCGCCGGACTCAAGGTCATCGATGAACATGCGTTCGGGCGTGATTACGCACGCACCCTGGCCACCTGGGGCCAGCGCTTCATGGCGCGCCTGGCCGACGTGCGCGCGCTCGGCTTCGACGATCGCTTTGTTCGCATCTGGCAGTTCTACCTGGCCTATTGCGAGGCCGCGTTCGCGCGCAAAAACACCGACGTCGTTCAATACACCTTGGTGCATGCGTAGAGCAGTTGCTTTCTGGTTCGTATGGCCTGCGCTGGCGCTGGCCCAATCGACCCTGCCAAACCTCCAGCCCGCTGCCGGGCCGCCGGTGCCGGCCCACATCGTGCAGCACATCGCCGACGCGCGCCTGAGCGGCGAAGGCAAGCTCACCTGGTTTGGTCTGCGCGTTTACGACGCGCGCCTGTATGTGCCTGCACCCGGGCTGAACCTTGCCGAACTCGATACGCAATCCTTTGCGCTCCATCTGACATATGCACGCAAGCTTGCCGGCCAGGCGATCGCCGAGCGCAGTCGCGATGAAATGGAGAAACTCGGCGCCGGAAGTGAAGAGCAGCGCGCCGCCTGGCTGCGCGAGATGATCCGCATCTTTCCTGATGTCGCAGCAGGCCAGACATTGACCGGTGTCCATTTAGCCAATGGAGTGACTCGCTTCTTCCATGACGGCCGATTAGCGGGTGAGATCGGCGACCCCGCCTTCGGCCGCGCATTCTTTGCAATCTGGCTTGATCCCAGAACCAGCGCTCCAAGGCTGCGCACAGAACTTCTGCAACGAGCCGCACGCTGAGTGTTCGCTCGATGACCGCACCTTCTTTAGGCGACGCGATGGCGGCAGACTCCACAGCGGTACAGCCACCCGCCAGCGCACGCGCGCTCGCGTCCTACGCGCTGCTCGGGATGCCGCTCGCCATGATGGCGTTGCCGGTCTACGTGCTGGTGCCGAAGTTCTACGCAGAAGCCACCGGGCTCGTGCTGACGATCATCGGTTCGGTATTGCTGGGCACGCGACTGCTCGACGCATTCATCGATCCGCTTCTGGGCGCATTTGTCGATGCCGGCAAGAGGCGCGGCGCTTACACGCGGCCGATCCTGATCAGCCTGCCCCCGCTCGCTCTCGGCTTCGCGTTGATGTTCCTGCCACCGGCCGGCATGTCGGCGGCGACTGCGACGCTCTGGCTCGCTGCGACGCTGATCGCCGCCTACCTCGGCTATTCGCTGGCGACCATTGCGTATCAGGCGTGGGGCGCAGAGCTGGCCAACGACGATCCGGGTCGCGCCCGCGTGACCGCTTGGCGCGAAGGGGCCGGCCTGATCGGCGTGGTGATCGCCGCCGTGGTTCCTTATGCGTTAGGCGCGCGCAGTCTGATCATCGTGTTCGCGGTTGCACTCGCGCTTGCACTTTACCCATTGCTGCGGCACGCGCCGCGTCCGGTGCCGCGCGCCACCGCAGCTGAGTCCAATCCTTGGCGCTCGATGCTGGCCCCGCTCGCAACGAAACGCTTTCGCTGGCTGCTTGCGGTATTCGTTGTAAATGGCATTGCCGCTGCGATACCTGCGTCACTGGTGCTGTTCTTTATCGCCGATCGACTGCAGCTCGAAGCGCAGTCCGGTCTTTTTCTCGCGATGTATTTCATCTCTGGAGCGGCCAGCATGCCGCTGTGGATGAAGCTTGCGCAGCGTTACAGCCTGCACGCAGTCTGGTTGATCGGTATTGTCTTGTCGGTGGCGGCGTTTGTCTGGGCTTACTGGCTTTCGTCCGGAGATTTTGTCGCGTATGCCGCGATCTGCGTACTGTCAGGTGCCGCACTCGGCGCCGACCTGGCATTGCCGCCGGCCTTGCTCGCCAGGGTGATTGATGCCAATGGTCACACCGGCACACGCGATGGCGCTTACTTCGGATTATGGAATCTGGTGAACAAACTGAACCTGGCGCTGGCGGCCGGCATCGCGTTGCCGGTGCTCGAATGGCAAGGCTATCGTCCAGGTGCGCAGGACAGCACCGCATTGGCCGCACTCGCGTTCGGCTATGCCGTCTTGCCCTGCATACTGAAACTGGGCGCCGGTGCGCTGCTTTTCGCCGCGTGGCGCGGCAATCGCCTTTAGGAGATCCGATGTTTGCGCGACTTATTCCCCGCGGCTTGGCGCTGTGCGCGCTGCTGATTGTTGCCGGCTGTTCAAGCGTGGATCCACAGGAGTATCGCGCGCAGCAGCCCGTGCTGGAGTTGCAGAAGTATTTTTCGGGCACATTAGAGGGGCATGGAATGTTCATGGACCGAAGTGGCGCCGTGCAGCGCCGCTTCGTCGTAACGATCAAGGCAAGCTGGGCAGGCGACGTCGGCACGCTCGACGAGGACTTCAACTGGTCCGATGGCAAGCGCGAACGCCGCGTCTGGACGTTGCGCAAGGCCGGCAACGACGCCCAGGGCACCCGCTGGACCGGAACTGCGGACGGGGTCGTGGGCACCGCTCAGGGCGTTGCGGTCGGCAACGCGCTCAACTGGACCTACGCGTTCGACCTCAAGACCGATGAGGGCAAGCAGTATCGCGTCGATTTCGATGACTGGATGTTTCTGATCGACGACCGGGTCATGCTGAATCGCGCCTGGATGACCTTCTACGGGGTGCGGGTCGGCGAGCTCTTCATCTCTTTCCGCAAGCTGCCGTGAGCTTGAATCCGAAAATCGAAAGCTGGCAGCGCCGGCGTGTGTGGGTCATCGGTGCCTCGTACGGGATTGGCGCGGAACTGGGCCGCGAGCTCATCAAACGGGGCGCGCGAGTCGCGTTGTCGGCGCGCTCTGCGGATCTGCTCAATGCTATGGCTGCCGGCACCGAAGCGATCGTTGCGCCGCTCGACATCACCGATATAGCTGCCGTGCGCGCCGCTGCAGCCACCATTAAGGGTGCATGGGGCGGCATCGACCTGGTGTTGATTGTGGCTGGAACGCACGTCGAAATGCGTGCTGACGACTTTGACCTGGAGCGCGCGAAAAGGCTGCTGCAGGTCAATGTCGAAGGGGTGCTTAACTGCCTCGACCCGGTGCTGCCCATGCTGCTGGCGCAGCGCGCCGGGGGAGTGGCAATTGTGGCTTCCGTCGCGGGCTATCGCGGCTTGCCCAAAGCGCTGATCTACGGACCGACCAAAGCGGCGCTGATCAACCTCGCGGAGTCGCTCTATCTGGATTTGCACCCGCGCGGCATCGGCGTCTATCTGATCAACCCAGGCTTTGTCGATACACCGCTGACGCAAAAGAACGACTTCAAGATGCCGGCCCTGATGCGCGCCGATCAGGCTGCGCGTGCGACCCTGGACGGTATCGAATGCGGCGGGTTCGAGATTCACTATCCCAAGCGGTTCACCCGCTGGCTGCGTCTGTTGCGCCATCTGCCCTATCCTGCCTACTTTGCGGCTGTGCGGCGGTTTACTGGAGGCTAGGCTACGATGTCGGAGGTACCGGAGAGCAAGGCAGGCTTCGCTACTGACCCCCGGGTTGCGCGTGTGCAGGATTTTTTCGAGACGTTATCGTCGGAGTCTTTACGGGACATTGAGCAGGTATACACCGAGGATGCCCGGTTCAAGGATCCATTCAACGACGTACGCGGAATTGCCGAGGTGCGGCGAATATTCGAGCTGATTACGACGCAGGTTGAATTGCCTAACTTCGGAGTCACGCACGCCGTTTGCCAGGGAGATGATGCATTTTTGACCTGGGACTTCGGTTTCCGCATGAAGCGGTGGCGGGAGGACGAACAGGTCATCCATGGGGCCAGTCATATCCGGTTTGCCGCCGATGGCCGGGTGGTGTATCACCGCGATTACTGGGACGCTGCTGAGGAGTTGTACGAGAAGTTGCCCGTGCTCGGAATCCTGATGCGATGGCTCAAGCGTCAGGCTGCGAAGTAGCGCGAGGAGATTAAATGGCGCCTTTGTTATACCCCGACATATTTCGATCGCTCGAATCGGTCCGATGGAACCTGGAAACAGATGTTCCATGGAGTTCTTTCGACGCCGCCAAATTGACGGAAGAGCAGGCGCAGACGATCAAGATGAACGCGATTACCGAATGGTCGGCGCTGCCAGCTACCGAGATGTTCCTCCGCGACAACCGCGGCGACTCCGACTTCTCCGCGTTCATGTCGGTTTGGTTCTTTGAAGAGCAAAAACACGCGCTGGTACTGATGGAGTACCTGCGGCGCTTCCGGCCTGACCTCGTTCCAAGCGAGGAGGAGTTGCACGCAGTGCGATTCGAATTCGATCCGGCGCCGCGGCTCGAGACGCTGATGATGCATTTTTGCGGAGAAATCCGATTGAACCACTGGTATCGGCGCGCTTCGGACTGGCATACCGAGCCGGTGATCAAGGCCATTTACCGCTTGTTGTCGCAAGATGAAGCGCGTCACGGCGGCGCCTACCTGCGTTACATGAAGAAATCGCTGGGTGAACTCGGCGACACGGCACGAGCAGCATTTGCAAAGATCGGCGTGCTAATGGCGTCGGCCAAGCGCACCGACAAGGCGCTGCACCCTACCAACCTGCACGTAAATCAGTCGCTTTTTCCGAATGACACCGTACAATCGCGCCTCCCCGACCCGGGCTGGCTCGAACACTGGCTCGACGAACAAATAAGATTCGATAAAGAATGGGAGACAAAGGTCGTCGAGCGGATTTTGCACAACCTGTCGCTGCTCTTCGAGCGCACGTTTACCTCAGTGCAGGATCTAAATCGCTATCGCAAGGAAATAGCCGCCAGGCTGAAGGCTGCAACCGACTCAGGCGACCTGACAGCACAGCCGGCGTAACTAAATTCAGCAGCGCTGACGCCGCATGAGTCCGCGGCACGTTCCGCTCGTCGAAACAACACGCGGCGGCACCACCGAATGCGTGCATTACGGCTCCGTTGCGGTTGTTGATACCAACGGCCGGCTGGTCGCTTCTGCTGGTGACCCGGATTCGATTAATTTCACACGTAGCGCGTTGAAGCCGCTGCAGGCGCTTCCTTTTATCGAAGACGGTGGCCTCGCGCACTACGGCTTTGGCTCTCACGAACTGGCGCTGATGTGCGCTAGTCACAGCGGTGAAGCGATGCATGTGGCCGTCGTGCAGCGCATTCTTGCCCGCATCGGCGTCGACGAGTCAGCGCTGCAATGCGGATGTCATGCACCGAGCTATTTTGCGGCGACCGAAACACCTGCCCCCGCTGGGGTCGCATGGAACCCGCTGTATCACAACTGCTCGGGAAAGCATGCCGGCTTTCTCGCTTATTGCCGGTTGCACGAACATCCAATCGAAAATTATCTGGACAGTGGACACCCGCTGCAGCAGCGAATCCGCACCACTGCGTCGCGCTTCGTGCACGGCGACACACTGGCTCCGGCGATCGACGGTTGCAGCGCGCCGAACTTTGCGATGCCTCTGAAACGCCTGGCACAGCTGTACGCATGGATCGCTGCAGAAGAGACTCAGGAATCGCAGGCCATTACGTTTGCCATGGCACATCATCCTGACCTCGTTTCAGGCACCCGCCGCGCCGATCTTGCGATCATGCAAAGCGGGAATGGTGACTGGATCAGCAAAGCAGGAGCCGAGGGCATGCAGGCGATCGGTGTGCGCTCGCAGGGCTTCGGCATTGCAATACGGATTGCAGATGGCAACTCACGCGCGGTGCACGCAGCAACCGTCGAAGTTTTGGAACAACTCGATCTGCTCGACGATCCCAGTGGAACTCCGCTCGCCGTCTACGACTGCCCGCCGATTCGTAACTACCGTGGAATCGAAACAGGCGGAGTGGTGCCGGTGCTCAAACTGATCGGCCACTAGCTCGGGATGGCACTAACTCAGTACAATCTCCCCCGACGGTGTGCGGATAGTGGCAGCCAGCATTTTCGGTCCCGGCGTCAGGTCAACAGGTCCGACGATTTTGAGAGCGCGAAACATTCCCACGATGCCGCTCGAGCCGAGGACAGCCGCAGGGTGGGATAGCTGCAAACGCAGCAATTCGCAGCCGCTGTCTGCAAGGGTGTCGCAGGGATGCGGCGTCACCGTTTCGTTTACCTCTTCCGGTAGCCACTGAATTGTCGCCGGCAGCGTGCCACCCCAGGGCAAGGCGCCGCTTTCAGGAACCGCAATCTTCCAGCGAAGTGCTCCTCGCTGCATCGGCACAATTTCGCCCAGGTCCGGCACGCGCGCGCAGGCAGTTGCCAAGGATTCGCAGCGCACGGCCCATGTGATCAGGCGTGGCCCGGCTGCCAACAGCGTGCGCATCTCGGGGTCATCGAGCGAAAACCAGCGCGGCCTGCTTGGCGCCACGCCATCCGGATCGATCGCGATGATTTCCAGATAGCTGCGCGCTCCCAGCTTTAGCAGCGCATTGTGGGTGCCCATCGCGCCGTGCTTACCGCCGGCAATCGGCCGTGCACCGAGCTGCTGCTCGATCCAATCGATGCCGGAATTAAGGTCATCGCACGCAAAGACAATATGGTCGAGTTCACTCCGAAGCATCCTTGCATTCTAGTGAGGCCACGCAGCCCGCGCCGGTAGAATCGCCGGCTACGCATTGCACCGACATGCTTGCAGAACAACAACAACAATTGATTCGCCTGATCGACTCGGCGCTTGCAAGCATCGGGGTTGCGCCGGTGCCGGTCACGCTTGAACGACCCAAGGCGGAAGCGCACGGCGATGTTGCAACCAACGTCGCGCTGCAAATCGCCAAATCACAGAAGAAAAATCC
>Ga0136635_10000234_pt1 | contig 14379 bp, 11 predicted proteins | sample AntDrymeUQ852106_2_FD_105495 | JGI IMG/M metagenome (GOLD analysis project Ga0136635, IMG submission 105495) | Polar desert sand microbial communities from Dry Valleys, Antarctica - metaG UQ85 (21.06) | ecosystem: Environmental > Terrestrial > Soil > Desert | place: Antarctica: Dry Valley... | reverse complement strand
GCCGGGAGCTTGGGCATTGGGGAGTTGAGGAATACCTGGAGACGAAACAGGTGTTCATAAACCTGGACGAGAAGCCGATCGGCTGGTATTGACGAACCAGCGTAAGCGGTGAGCGGAAAGCGGGCTGCTCCAGGACTACCGCTCACCGTTGACCGCTCACCGCTCACGCTTTGTTGGATATCAGTTGCACTCACGCAACGATCAGTTGCGCCTCCCCGCCGTGCAAGTCTTATCACTCCGCACTCATCCGATTGATTGGTAAGGTTTTCCCGGTGTCCTCTTCGGGCACGAACCTCGCATTCCCGCATCACAGAACCAATAAACATCACGCAACGTTCTGCACATCGCCTTTTTCAGGGGGTCAGATGCCCGCGAATCTCACAGTCCCGCGCGGATTGCCGGCGGCGACAGCGCGGACAACTCCCGGCATTCCTGTTTTCCAATCACCGGCTCGTTGACCGTGGATCGTAACCTGTCACCCGCCACAAGTGACCTGCGTGGCGGCCCCAGCATCGAGAGCTGGAGCCGGCGCTCGAGTTTTCTCCTGTTCTCCACCCCCGCTGTAGGCGAGGAGGAGATGCTCGAGGTGGCGGACACGCTCCGGTCCGGCTGGATCACTACGGGCCCCAAGACACATCAGTTCGAAGGTGCATTCCGGGACCGGGTGGGAGCCCCGGCGGCGCTGGGGCTGAACTCGTGCACCGCCGGCCTCCATCTGGGGCTGCTGGCGCTCGGGATACGCCCCGGGGACGAGGTTATCACCACGCCGATGACGTTCTGCGCCTGCGCCAACGTCATCGAGCATCTGGGTGCGGTGCCGGTGCTCGCGGACGTAGAGCCGGACACGTTGAACCTGTGCCCCAAGGCAGTGGAGGCCGCGATCACGCCACGGACCCGGGCCATTCTGGCGGTTCACTATGCCGGGCACCCGGTGGATCTCGACCCGATTAATGACGTGGCGAGGCAGCATGGTGTTGCGCTGATCGAGGATGCCGCGCACGCCATCCCGGCGAGCTACAAGGGCAGAATGATCGGCTCGGGCGACAATCCCGTGGCCTTCAGTTTTTATGCGACGAAGAATCTGACGACTGGCGAAGGCGGCATGCTGACCGGATCGACCGAGCTCCTGGCACGGGCTCGGATGCTCGGTCTGCACGGGATGAGCCGGGACGCCTGGAAGCGATATGGCCAGGGAGGAAGCTGGTTCTATCGGGTGGATGAGCCGGGCTTCAAGTACAACATGACCGATGTCCAGTCCGCGATGGGGCTGGCGCAGCTCCGCAAGCTGGACCGATTCCAGGCCCGCCGCCGTGAGATCGTCGCGGCCTATAATGCCGCATTTCAAGACGTGGATGCCCTGGAGATTCCGGTGGAGCGCCAGGAGGTAGAGCACGCCTGGCACCTGTATGTGCTTCGCCTCAGACTGGGGGCCCTGCGCATCGGCCGGGACCAGTTCATTGACGAGCTGACGGCGCTCAATATCGGAACCTCGGTGCACTTCATTCCCATTCACCTGCACCCCTTCTACCAGCAGAAGTACCAGTACATGCCCAGCCAGTTCCCCGTTGCCTTCCAGGCGTATCAGCGGATGCTGAGCTTGCCGCTTCACCCGATGCTGACCGATGGGGACGTGAGCGATGTGATAAGCGCGGTACTCGACGTGACCCAAAGGTTTTCCCGATGAGCGCCGGCGTGCCCGGGATGACGGGACCCGTGCCGCGGGCGCGTCCGCTCACTGGCGAGTGGCTGGTGAGACAAGCGGTCTACTGGCGCGACCCGGCATTGCACCTGGTCCTCATTGTGGCCGGCTACCGGCTCGCGTACGAGCTGCGATTTGATTTCGCCACGCCTCCTGAAGAGGCGCACCTGTTCTGGATATCCCTGCCGCTCTTGATCATTCTGCGGCTCGCCACCTACGCAGCGACGGGGGTCTTCCGGGCCTATTGGCGCCACTTCGGGCTCCAGGACCTGCTCACTCTGGCCCTTGCAGTGACGATCAGCTCGCTGGCCTTCATCCTGGCGCTCTTTCTGGGCGATCTCTTCCCCGGGGTAGCCCGGTCGGTGCTCCTGCTGGACTGGGCCAGCGCCATCTTCCTTGCCGGCGGCATCCCCTTTATTGCCCGATCGCTCGAGGAAGGCCCGGTACCATTCGCCACGCCCAGAGGCCGGCGGACGCTCATCATAGGAGCCGGCGAGCGCGCTGAGCAGGTCCTCCGCGAGGCACGTCGAGCCGAGATGTGCGCACTCTATCCCGTCGGGCTGGTGGACCTCAACGGCAGCCGCCAGGGCCGCACCATTCGCGGGGTCCGGGTGGTCGGGACGGTGGACGACTTGCCGAGGGTGTGTAAGGAGCTTCGGGCCGAGTTCGCCATCATTGCACTGGAGCCGGGTGAATTGGCGGACATGCGGCGAGTGGTCGACCAGTGCATCGCCGGGGGCCTGGAGTTCAAGACACTACCGTCGTTGCACGAGCTGCTCGAGGGCACCGCGGGCGTCAACCAGCTCCGCAATGTGCGGATCGAGGATTTGCTCGGACGCCCACCCGTCAGCCTCGATCTAACGCCGGTGGCGGCCGACCTCCGCAACCGTGTGATCCTACTGACCGGAGCGGCGGGCTCGATCGGCTCCGAGCTGGCCCGGCAGATAGCGCCGTTCGGCCCGGCCCGGCTGGTTCTCCTGGATCAGGCGGAGAGCGATCTCTACTTCGTCCATATGGAGCTGAGCGAGGCTCACCCCTCGCTGGATCTGGTGCCGGTCATCTGCGACATCACCAATGCAACCCGGCTGGCGCAGGTTTACGCCCAGCATCGCCCCGACTACGTCGTTCACGCCGCCGCCTACAAGCACGTGCCGCTGATGGAGACCAATGTGCTGGAGGCGGTACGGAACAACGTGCTGGGGACGCTGCTCGTCGCCACCACGGCGGTGCGCTATGGTGCCACCAAAGTGCTGGTGGTCTCGACCGACAAGGCGATCCGGCCGTCCAGCGTCATGGGGGCCACCAAGCGCGTCGCCGAGCGGATCATTTTCGGCCTTCCCAACCTGCACCGCTCCGGCACCGATTTCCGCGCCGTGAGATTCGGCAACGTGCTGGCATCCAAAGGAAGCGTCATTCCGCTGTTCGAACGGCAGCTGGCCGCCGGCGGGCCCATCACGGTCACCCACCCCCTGGTCCAACGCTACTTCATGACCATACCGGAGGCGGCGCAGCTGGTCCTGCAGTCCGGCTCGCTTCCGGAGACCGCCGGTGCCATCGCGATGCTGGAGATGGGCGAGCCGGTCCGAATCCTCGACCTGGCCGAGAAGCTGATCCGGTTCTCTGGCCGGGTGCCGGGCCGGGACATTCATATCTCCTTTACCGGCCTCCGGCCGGGTGAGAAGCTGACCGAAGATCTGGTCTCCGCCCTCGAGGCCACCGTACCCACGTCGACCAAGAAGATCCGGATCAGCCAGACATCCGAAAGCGCCAGCTCCGACCTGGTCCAGACCCTGAGCCGGCTGTTGGCCTACCTGGATGCGGGGGATCGCGAAGGGCTGCTCGCAACCCTCTGCGAGCTGGTGCCTGAATGCGTTGCGCCCCTGCGGGACCACCAGGCGGGAGCGGCCTCACTGGCCCTGCCCCTACCGAACAGCCGCGCCTCCGGAGCCTGGCATCCGATCCTCGACTCGGCTCAATCGTCGTGGCGGGAACGCCGCCGCACCAACGGACGCCTCAATCCTCCGATGGAGCTGCACGTCGAGGAGCGCAGAGACGGTGTCATCTGCCGTCGCAAGGATGCTCGTGCCGGAGGCCGTCGTCGGACCGACGTGGCCGCGCTACTGTCGAGCGGCTCGTCATCCTCGATGTAAGGCTCCGCTACCGGAGAAAGCGTGCCTGCAGCTGGGCTGGGGTGAATCGCGGTGAGCTTCTCAGCAGTACCGCGCCCACCGTCAGCGTCAGGAGCGCCAGAGTAGTTCGGAGGGGCCGGGCTTGAAGGTCGACCCAGCACCGCTCATCGAGCATCAGCTTGGCGGGCAGCAGCTCCTTGATGTATCGGCTCTCGAAATCGGCCGCCGGCGCATTCCGCTCCGCCGAGAAAAAATAGAGTGCGCCGTAACCGGTGATACCGGGCTTCGCTTGGAGGGACCGGAGACCCTCTGGCGTATAGTAGGGCAGGTAAACCGGGGCCTCGGGTCGGGGACCGACAATGGACATTCGGCCCGAGAGGACGTGCAGAAATTGGGGAAGCTCGTCCAGCTTGCTGCGGCGGAGAACTGCACCGACCCGGGTAATCCGGGGATCGACGCCGGTGGATACCGCGGGACCCAATCGCTCGGCGTCACGGACCATGGTGCGGAGCTTGAGCATGCGGAAGATCTTGCCGCCCTGGCCCAGGCGCTCGGCCCGATAGAGGACGGGGAGCCCTTGCAGAAGCGCCGCCGCAACGACGCCGACGAGCAACAGCGGAGCCCAGATGGGGGCCAGCAGCAGGGTGACGCCCACGTCGACTACCCGAAGCAGAGCAGTGCGAGCTGGCGAGAGGCTCACCCGCGCGTCCGAAGCAGCATCAGGAGTTGGCCACGCAGAGGGAAGCGAAGAATCGTATTGGAGGACTCTTGTCAAAAGGTATGAGCAGCGCCCTGAAGAGCACAACCCGGCGCCCGCTGATCGCGTGCCTGGGTTACCACGATGTGGCCGACGACCCCAGCGAGTCCGGATTCCAGCGCAACGGCGCCCGGCCATTCAAGGTCGGCGTGCGACTCTTCTGCGATCATCTGGACCAGATCGCTGAGGCGGGCTGGGCGCCGGGACTGGTGGGAGACATCGACCTGACGAAACCGGGCCGCCACGTGCTGCTCACCTTCGACGACGGCGGTAAGAGTGCCATCAGGACCGCGGCTGAGCTCAGCCGGCGGGGATGGCTGGGGCACTTCTTCATCGCTACCAGCTTCATCGGGCAGCGTACGTTTCTGGATGCGGGTGAGATTCGCCAGCTTCGAGCGGCAGGACACCTTGTCGGAAGCCATTCTCACACCCACCCGGACATCTATCGGGAGCTCGACCGGGAAAGAATGCTCGTGGAATGGCGGCAGAGCAGCGACATCCTGGCTCAGATCCTGGGTGAGCCCTGCCTGGCCGCGGCGGTGCCTGGAGGCGAGATCTCGAAGGTGGTACTCCAGAGCGCCGGCGCCACTGGGCTGCGTCACCTCTTTACCTCTGAGCCCTGGCTGACGCCCCGCGTTGTAGGCGGCTGCTGGATACTGGGACGGTACTGTCCCAAGGCGTCGACGACCGCGGATGAGATCGCCGAGCTGGTCCGTTTCGAGGGTTGGGCCAATAAACTGGTGGTCCGGCGGCTCAAGACTTTGGCGTCGCGCAGCCTGCCATCCCTTTACCGGCTGTATGTTCGCCGGTCTGTCCGTGAGTGGCAGGGGCAGACTCAATGATCAGCCTCGTTTCCTCCGGCCGGCTGCAGCTCAGGGACGCCTCATCGGATGAGGTTGCCGGTTGGGACCGGCTGGTTCGCCGGTTCGCGAACCATCGTGTCGTTCACACCACGGCGTGGATCCGCTCTCTCGAGGGATCCGGATTCGGGCAGCCCCGCTTTCTGGTTCTCGAGAAGGACGGGGACATCGTGGGATGCCTGCCCGGCCTCGTCGCCGAGATCGGACCGCTGCGGCTGTTCGGGTCGCCGCCTCCGGCGAGCCAGACGGCGAGTATGGGCCCGGCCTTCGACGAGCAGCGGGTGGGCACGGCCGAGCTGATGGATGCGGTGATTCCCTATCTCGAGCAGCGGCTGGGGATCCACCATATGGAGATCATGAGCCCGGATCTCGATCCTGCTGCCATGCTCGCCGTCGGCTTTCGAGCAGAGTCCTGGCCGACCTACCGGGTGCGGCTGGTTCCCGGTGACGAGGCGCGAGCACTGAAGGGGCTGAAGGACAGCGCCCGGCGGAATGTCGCCAGAGGCAGGAAGCTGGGCCTGATAGTCAGATTCGAGCAGGACGAGAGCTTTGTCGACGAGCACTACGCGCAAGTCAAAGAGGTGTACGTCCGGGGCGGTCACGTAATCAACTTCGGCCGCCGGCGGGTGCTGGAGTGTTTCCGCCGTACCCGTGACGCCGGCAGCCTGATCGCCGTGTCGGTCTATCTGCCGGACGGCACCACCAGCATCGCCACCGGGATGTTCACGATCGAGGGAACCGAGCTGCTGCTGTGGACCTGGGCACACCGGGCCGAGTTCCGCTGGTACCGGCCAACGGAATTGATGACCTGGACCGTGATGCAGCGGGCAATCGCGGCCGGCTGCGACTCGTTCGATCTGATGGGTTTGGGCGAGTTCAAGACCAAATTCGGCGCTGAGCTGGACCAGCGAAAGTACCGGTGGGTTCGGAGCCGCTATCGCTGGCTGGGGCATCTGCGCGACCTGGCGGCCGGCGGGCTGCACTGGCAGCAGGCGGTGCGGGGCCGGATCGCACGGTGGGGCTCAGCTCAAATGCGGGTACTCGAAGGGAATGGGAACGGCCACCAGAACGGAGATCAGGTATGAGGGCAATACTTCCATCGACGTGGAAAGGGCTTTCAGGCTGGATACCGATGGCGGGCCTTGCGATTGCGGCCTGCGGAGGCGCCGATTCGACTGGCCCGTCGCACTTGCCGTCCGAGCATCTGCCGCCGGAAACCATCCTGGCAGCCGGGAACATTGCCAGCTGCGGAAGCACCAACGACGAGGCAACCGCCTCATTACTGGATAGCCTCACGGGAACGATCTTCGCGTTGGGAGACAATGCCTTTCCCGATGGGTCCGCCCAGGCCTATGCCAACTGCTATGCCCCGAGCTGGGGCCGCCACCTGGGCCGAACCTACGCCGTACTGGGCAATCGCGAATACCGCAGCGGTACCCCGAGTGCTGCCTTCGACTACTTCGGCGATCGCGTGGGGCCGCGCGGTCTTGGCTACTACAGCCTCAACCTGGGCAACTGGCACATCATCGTGCTCAACGTCAGCGATTCGGCGGCGTTCGTGGCGGGCTCGGCGCAGAGCAAGTGGCTCGCGAAGGATCTGGCGGAGAGCAGAAGGCTCTGCACCCTGGCAATGTGGCACAAACCCCGATTCTTCTCCTCGAATATTCCGGGGTGGACCAGCAACGTCTCGATGCTCGGGCTATGGAAGCAGCTCTACGCCGCCGGCGTTGATGTGGTACTGAACGGCCAGCAACACCACTACGAGCGCATGCGCCCCATGACTCCGACGGGCGCCACGGGCGGCGGCCGTGGAATCCGCCAGTTCAGCGTGGGAACCGGTGGCGAAAGCTCCGAGGTGCCGATCGCCGTCGCGGCGGGCAGCGAGGCGCTGTCGGATGCATTCGGCGTACTCAGGCTCGCCCTCGAGGATGGCACCTATAGCTGGGAATTCATCTCCACCATCCCGGGGCAGTTTACCGATGTTGGGTCCGGCACATGCCACTGAGCTCGTGCACGGTCTCGCTGTGAATTACGCGACTGCGCCGGTGGCGTATGGCGCCAGCCGCGTCGACCGGCCGCTTCGAGTTGAGCTCGTCGGCCCGGCCGGCGCGGGCAAGAGCACGCTTTCGACGTCCCTGGTTCGGCAGCTCCAGGGCGCGCCGGCCGAGATCTGGGGCCTCCCGGTGTTGCCGCTGCTCCTCAACGGCGCACGGCTGATACCGACCTTCGCGGGTCTCTGGCTGCATTCCCGGTCCCCACTGTGGGACGAGACCAGGCACATGGTCCGGCTTCGAACCTTGCAGCGAGCACTTCGTCGCCCGGCGCCCCCGAGCCCCGCGGTCGTGGTCTTCGACGAGGGCCCCATCTTTGCCTTGGCGTGGCTCCGAGGCTTCGGACACGAGGCCCTTCGCCAGCAGCCGTCGGCGGCGTGGTGGGCGATGGCCTTGCGGGAGTGGGCCGCAGCCATGGATGCGGTCATCGTCCTGGATGCGCCGGACCACCTGTTGGCCGCTCGGATCCGGGCGCGGGCCCATCCGCACGAGGTGAAGGAGTTTCCAGACATCGAGATCGCCTGCTGGATGGCGCGGTTCCGACAGGCGCTTGAATGGGTGTTGACCGAAATGACCCGCCACGGCGGGCCAGCGGTGGTACGGCTCTCCTCGCAGAACGAGCCAGTCGAGCGAATCGCCGCGAGGGTGGTGCAGCAACTCCGCGAAATTGGTCATGGCCGCTGAGACGCTGGAGTTACTCCCGCAGACGGGAGTGGCAGAGTCCGAAACCCGGCGCGATAGCGCGCTGACCCGGCGCGCGTCCCTCAACGTAGCCCAGGCCCTCCTGGACTACAGCGTCAAGCTCGGCGTCGGCCTCGTGATCGTTCCGATCCTGGTGAGCGGGCTGGGACGAACCCTGTTCGGCATCTGGGAAATGCTCGGCCGGTTAGCCGGCTACATCGAGTCAGCCGATGGCCGGTCTACCCACGCTCTACGCCTGGTCATCTCCAACCAGCAATCCTCCGATGATCACACGGCCAAGCGCCGCTGGATCGGGAGCGCTCTTGCCGTCTGGATCTGCTTCCTCCCCTTCTGGGCCACGGCAGGAGCGCTGCTCATCTGGCTGGCACCGAGCATCACCAAGGTCCCGCCAGAATTCCATTTCACGGTACGCGTCGCCTGTGGGCTCATGATGGGAGCGGTGATCCTCGGGGGCTTGGCCTCCCTGCCGGAATCGGTGCTCCGCGGCATGAACCTCGGCTACAAGCGAATGGGATTTCAGGCGGGAGTGAGCCTGCTTGGCGGCGCTCTCCTCGCCGCAGCGGTGTACGCCGGCGCGGGCCTCATCGGCGTCGCGGCAGCCGGGTTGGTGCTTGCGGCCCTCACGGGGCTTTGCTTTCTGGCGCTCGTGCGCCACCAGGTCCCCTGGTTCGGGGCTGAGCGTCCCCGTCGCGCAGAGGTGAGATCACTGCTCGGGATGAGCGTGTGGATCACCCTGGGCGACATGGTGTCCAAGCTGATGGCCAGCGACGTGCTGGTGCTTGGGGTCGTGCTCTCCGCGCCGGCAGTGACAACGTATGTGCTCACAGGGTACGCCGCGCGGCTGGCCCTCAATCTCCACTCGCTCTCGGCCGAAGCCGTGATGCCGGGCGTCGCGGGTATCATCGGCCGGCAGAACTTCGAGCAGGCTGCGCGTCTTCGCCGCGAGCTGCTTGCGGTCACCGGCATATTCCTCAGCGCTGCCGGGGCCACGATCCTGCTGTGGAACCGTTCCTTCGTTCACCTGTGGGTCGGGGCCGAGAATTACGCCGGAACCTGGACCAACCTTCTCATCGTCCTGATCGCGGTGCAGTCGGCCTTCATCCGGTGCGACGCTTACCTCATCGATGCGGCGTTGCAGCCGGGCCGGCGGGTCCGGGTGGGCATCGTGTCCGGCGTGCTCACGCTTGCCCTCTCGCTCGGCCTCACCCATCTGGGGGGCATGGTTGGGCTCTGCATCGGTATCCTCGCGGGCCGCTCGATCCAAACGGTCGGGTATCCCCTCCTGGTGCGCGGATGCCTCGGGAAGAGCCCGGGTCTCTCCATGATCTGGCTGATGCGTCCACTTATCATTATGGCGCTGCTCTTCGCCGCTGCCACCTACCTGGGTCCGCATGTCCTGATTCAGAGCCGGCTGGTGTGGGTGGCCGGCGTTGCCGTCACCCTCGTCCTGGCTTTCGCCGTTGCGCTGGGGCTGGGACTGCCGGCCAGCCTTCGGGCAGGCGTGATTGACAGATTGCTTCACATGACCCGCCGGGCTGGCGGGAGCCGCACATGAGCCGCTTCCCGGTGCGGCACGAGTCGCTCCAGACCGATCTCTTGCTCCAGGCGGGCCTCTACCTGCTGGTGGCATCGATACCTTTCGAGTACCCGGCGCGCACGATACCACTGGAGATTCCCACCCTTACGGGGGCGGTGTTCCTGCTGGTGACGCTGCTGCATCCGAAGCGGTGCTACGGCCGGCTGCCGGGGGCGGCGCTCTGGTTCGGCGCATATGTGCTGATCCTTCTGCTTTGCATCCTGTTGGGCCAGCGTGAGCGGGCCGCGGCGGCCCTGTCCGACTACGTGGTGATGCTTCAGGGAGTTCTCGTGTTTCTGGCGGCGGCCAATCTCATGCGCGACGAGCGGGTGGCTCGCCGGGCAGTGGTGACGCTGGTGGCGGCCTGTTCGATCCGAGCGGCGTTGCCGCTCCTCGGGTTCGGACGGACGACGAGCGCGGTGTGGACCGGCGGCGAGAGAATCTCGGCCCTGGGACAGAACGCCAACAGCGCGGCCATGATCCTGGCGGCGGGTCTCGTGGCTCTCATCGGCCTGACCCTGATGCGTCGCCGGAAGACCCTGCCCGGACTGGTTCTCGCGGGTGGCCTCGGCATTCTCCTCGGAATGGCCATCCTGGAGACCGGGTCGCGCGGCGGCCTCGCGTCCCTGCTGGGAGGTGTCATGGTGCTCGCCCTGGCTGCGGATAGCTGGCGGCACCGGCTGCGCAATGGGGCCATCGCGCTTCTGGCGGTCTCGTCGCTGACCTTCGCCGCGCTTCAGCTGCCAGTGATGAAGAACCGCCTGCGCGACGCGGCCACTACCGGCAACCTCGCTGGTAGGGAGCAGCTCTTTCCGGCGCTCTGGAACATGTTCCTCGAGAAGCCGGTCCTGGGCTGGGGCCCCGTGACCAACAACTACGAGCTGGCGCTGCGGGTTGGCGAGCGCGATCGGGGCAGCCGAGCGGCACACAACCTCATTCTGGAACTGCTTTCGGCCGGCGGCCTGGTACTGGCTGTTCCATTCTTCATTGGAGCATGGCTGTCGGTGCGGGGTGCGTGGCAGGCTCGACGTGGGGACCACGGAGTGCTCCCGCTGGCGCTGCTCTGTTCGCTGTTCCTTGCCAACATGAGTGGAGAATGGGGTGCGTCCAAGCTGCTCTGGCTGGTGCTGGCCTATGCTGTGGTGAGCGGCCGGTGGCACGTCCCCCTGCTGCGGTCGTTGCCGGTTCGGTCGCGGCCCTGGGTCATGACACTGCCTTCTGCGATCAGGGACTGATATGTGCGGCCTGGCTGGACGCTTTCACCCGGTAGCCCTCCCACCCGATCCGCGCTGGCCCGTGCGGGTGGACGCCTTGCTTGCGCACCGTGGACCGGATGGGCGGGGGCACTACGCCGACGCCCGATGCGAGCTGGTCCACCGCCGGCTCGCCTTGGTCGACCTTTCCGATACCGGCTCCCAGCCGATGCCAAACGAGGATGGCAGCATTCAGGTGATCTTCAACGGGGAGATCTACAATCACAGGGAGCTTCGTGCCGGGCTCAGAAGTCGTGGACATCAGTTCCGCGGCAGCTCGGACACCGAGGTGCTGGTGCATCTCTATGAAGAGCATGGCCCGGACATGGCTGCGCACCTCCGGGGGATGTTTGCATTCGCCATCCTCGACCGGCCGCGCAATCGAGTTCTTCTGGCCCGCGACCGGTTTGGGATCAAGCCGCTCTTCTACGCCGCGCACAACGGGCAGTGGATTTTCGCCAGCGAGATGAAGGCAATCCTTGCCGTGCAGGGCTTCCGCCCCGAGCTGGACCGCCAGGCGTGCTATGACTTTCTGGGACTGAGCTACGTGCCCGAGCCGGCTACCGGCTTCGCCAACATCGCCGCCGTCCCCAAGGGTACGACCCTTCTGCTCAGCGATCGGGGCGCGCGCGCTGCCACGTTTGCGACCATCACCCCCCGGCCCGATCCGTCTGTCTCGCGCGCGCGCCTCGGCGACAGCGCCGCAGAGCGGTTGTTGGATGCGGTAAGCCGGCAAGCAGTGGCGGATGTCCCGGTGGCGGCGCTCCTGAGCGGCGGGATCGACTCTTCGCTGGTCGTGGCGGCCTATGCTCGATCGAGTGAGCGCCCGATCACCACGTTCAATGTGGGCTTCCCCGATCGGGCTCACGACGAAACGGCCATGGCCGTGGCTACCGCAAAACGGTACGGTACCAGCCATGAGACCGTGTACATCGATGAGCGGGACATTACCGCTGACTCGGTCTTCGCCCTGCTCCGACACTTCGACCAGCCCTTTGCCGATCCGAGCCTGGTCCCGACATACCGGGTGGCCTGCGCGGTGCGGGAGCGTGGAATCATCTGCACCCTCACGGGCGACGGGGGAGACGAGGCGTTTGGCGGATACCCGGAGTTCTGGCGAGCCGAGCGCCTGACTCAGCTCGCCGCTGCCCCTCCCTGGATGCTGGCGACCGCGGGAAGCATCGCCCGGCCACTGGCGGGCTGGACCCAGGACCGCGGCCGGCAGGCCGCCAAGGCGGTCCAGTTGGCGCAGGCGGGGCGTACCCAGAGCTCTGCGCTCCTGGCCGGGCTGTGCAGCTACCTGACCGAGCAGGAGAAGGAAGATCTGGTAAGACCCAGTGCGCGTCTGGGACTGCTGAGCGGCTACCGGCACTTCGGCGCCGCCGAAGGCGGGAGGGCGGAGATGGAAGCTTTGTCAGGGCAGCTTACCGCTCGGCATTTCGGCGTGAGCCTGCCGTCCGACATGTTGCGCAAGGTGGACATGATGAGCATGCTCGCCGGCATCGAGGTCAGAGTACCGATGCTGGACGAGGAGCTTGTGGATCTGGCCCTGTCGCTTCCTCATCGCCTGAAGACCGATGGACGGATCGGCAAGCTGGTACTCCGGGATGTGGCCCGGCAGTGGCTGCCGCCCGAGGTGGCCAGTCATCCGAAGCACGGCTTCAGCATTCCGCTCGACGTGATGGTGCATGCGGACTTCCACGACGCCCTCGGCGATCTCCTCGGAGGCCCCGATGCTCGTACCGGCGCCTTTCTCGACCGTGGACTGGTGGCCGACTGGCTCCGCCAGTTCAGAGCAGCCATGCACGGTTCGGCTGGTGGCTCGGTCAGCCGGGAGGGTCTGTATCTCAGGGTACTCATGCTGGTGGCGCTCGAATTGTGGATGCGCGATCAGGGGCTGACATGGTAACCGCCGCCACTCTCCGGCCGTTTGTCTCCATCGCCATCCCTTGCCGCAACGAGGCGCGATACATCGGCAACTGTCTGGCCTCGATCCTGGCGAGCGATTATCCGCTGGACCGGCTGGAAATTCTCGTGGCTGATGGCCTGAGCGATGACGGCACCCGGGAGATCCTGCGCACCTACGCCGCAGGGCATTCCTGCATAACCGTGCTCGATAACAACCAGTTGAGCACTCCTGCCGCGCTGAACCTGGCGATTCGCTCAGCATCGGGAAGCGTGGTGATCCGAATGGATGCCCACGTACTCTACCCGCCGGACTACGTTCGCCGGCTGGTCGAGGCACTGGAGGAGACCGGAGCGGACAATGTTGGAGGCGTGCTGGAAACCGTTCCCGCGGACGACTCCCCTACTGCACGGGCAATAGCGCTGGGATTGTCCCACCGGTTCGGCGTGGGGAACTCTCATTTCCGCACCGGGACACGTGAACGGCGGGAAGTGGATACCGTGCCGTTCGGCTGCTACCGGCGGGAGACCTTCGACCGCATCGGCCTGTTCGACGAGGAGCTGATCCGAAATCAGGACGACGAGCTCAACTTCCGCCTGATCTCCCGGGGTGGACGGATCCTCCTGCTTCCGGAGGTCACCTGCCGATACTTTGCCAGGCGCTCGTTCGGTCAGGTCGCCCGCATGTACTACCAGTATGGCTACTTCAAGCCATTGGTAGCCCGCAAAGTCGGCCGCGTCATGACGGTGCGGCAGCTGGTGCCCTCGATGTTGATTGGGGCCCTCCTGGCGTCAGGTGGACTCGGGATGTGGATACCCGAAGCGGCGGCGGCCTTTGCTTTCATCGCGGCACTGTATGCCGGTGGCGTGCTCGCCTTTGCTGCCATTGCGGCCGGAAGCGATCTGCGCTGCGGAATCGCGCTGGCAGCGGTGTTCCCGACTCTTCACTTCAGCTATGGATTCGGATTCATCCGCGGCATCTACGACCACCTTGTCGCACGCCGCATTCCGGAGGCACGTGAAATTGGTTTCTCACGATAATATCAGAGTCCTGATGGTCACCAGCGACTGGCTGTGGAACAGCTGGGGAGGGCCGGCCGTGTTCGTCGCCCGCCAGGCCGAGTTCCTCCGGCGGGCGGGAGTCGAGGTAGACCTCTTCCCGTTTCGGGGCTCGCGCCGGCCCGGGAACTACGCCGCGGCGTGGCTCGAAGTACAGCGCCGCCTGACTCGCGGCTCCTACGATCTGGTGCACGCGCAGTTCGGCCAGAGCGGACTCACCGCCTTGCCCAAGCGTGTGCCCCTGGTGGTGACGTTTCGGGGTGACGACCTGGAGGGAATCATCGGTGAGAAGGGCCGGTATGTTCCGGCGGGATGGTTGCTACGCGCGGTTTCGAGAACCGTTGCACGTCAGGCGGACGCCGCAATCGTCGTCTCGGCTCACATGAAG
>Ga0136635_10000233_pt1 | contig 14421 bp, 20 predicted proteins | sample AntDrymeUQ852106_2_FD_105495 | JGI IMG/M metagenome (GOLD analysis project Ga0136635, IMG submission 105495) | Polar desert sand microbial communities from Dry Valleys, Antarctica - metaG UQ85 (21.06) | ecosystem: Environmental > Terrestrial > Soil > Desert | place: Antarctica: Dry Valley... | reverse complement strand
CGCCGGACGCGTGCACGACCAGCATTCGCGGGGTGGGCCAGATGGTGACTACGGCATCAACCACACCGGAACCGTTTACGTCTTCGGTCCCGACGGGCGGACCCTGCTGTACACCGGGAAGGAGACGCCGTCCGACTACGCAGCCGACCTGACCCGACTTGTTGGCTGACCGTCCCCGCCCCGCCAATCACCCCGGAACGGGCGCAACCGAACCGAAGGTTCACTTCAATCGGACGATCACACCGCCAAGACACGGACGTCGCCTCCTGTCGGACCAGCGGCCCAGCCGCACACGATCGACCCGCGCCCCACGACTACGCCCGGGACGTGTGAGGTCCCGCTTGCACTGCCCGGGATGCCACTATGCTTCCTAGTAGGACAGGGTGGCGTTCGTGCGGTGACTCTGGTCCCGCCAAGGCCCGTCATGCAGCCGCCGAGGAGTTCACGATGAGCGAAGCTTTCTACGCCGTGGTCGTACTGGCCTGCCCGGTTGGCATGGGCCTGATGATGTGGTTCATGATGCGTGCCGGCAAGGGATCCCAGCTGGGTTCGCCGGCCGAGCCGTCCGCCGCTGATGCCGAGCTCCGCGCGCTGCGCGCCGAGGTGGACCAGCTGCGCTCGGCGAACCATGACCCATCAGGCAGGATCCGCGCGGGGCGTGGTGACGTCGAGTCGCGCTGACCCAGCTCGGCCTCGCCCAGTGGTGGAAGCCGCCAGCGGCTAGTAGGTCACGGTCGAGCTGAAGTCGATCGGGCACAGGCCCGAGGTCGCCGCCACAGCGGCCGGGACGGTGACCAGCGCCACCGGGAGAGCAACCACGGCGGCGATGGCGAGCACGGTGAGCGCTGAGCGGGCGGCCCCCAGCGGATGTGCCGGGGCGACAAGGCGGCGGACCCGGGCCAACGACGTGGACCCGCCGGCACCGAGCGCGGCGGCCGGGGTGGACGCCTCGGCCAGCCGCACCAGCGCGGTCGCGATCGTGAGCCGATCGCTGCTCCTGGCGGCGAGGTCATCGGCGAGCATCTCGACCAGCCGGGTCGCCTCGACGTGGGCGTCGCGGAAGGCTCGCATCCGGGGAAACGCCCGCTGCAGCGCGGCCGTCGCGGCCAACACCAGGTGGTGTCCCTCACGCAGGTGAGCTCGCTCATGGGCGATGACGGCGGCCAGTTGGGCGTCGTCCAGCGCACCCAGGGCGGCGGTGGTGAGCACGACTCGACGGTGCCGGCCGGGTAGGCAGTACGCCGCGACCACGGGGTGGTCCACCACCAGCGCGTCAAGCCGCTCATCGCGCCGGGCGATCAAGGCCAGCGCCGCACGCTGGCGGCGGCGCAGGCGGCCAGACGACACCACGCCAGCCACCAGGCAGTATCCCGTCCGGACCACCAGGCAGACTGCCAGCATTGCGCCCGCAAGGCTCAGGCCTGCGCCTCCCGGCGTTGTGTATTCGGCCCGTAGGGCCGCACCGCAGGCCGACAGCAGTTCGGCCAGGTTCGCGGTTACCGGCAGCGTCGGGACCGCGAGGGCGACACCTGCCAGCACCGCCGCGGCGAGGATCGACACGCTGAGCGCCTGCCAGGCCAGAATCCCCAACCGTGGCGATCGATTCGGCCACGACGAACGGCGCAGCAGCCGCGGACCCAATGCCGCGGCCAGCGCAGCGAACGTGATCAGCGCGATCGGCGCGATCACCGGCGGCGGCCCTTTCCCCTGCTCTGCGTCGCCCGCTCCGCTAGTGCAGCCCGCAGCTTGGTCACCTCGTCCCGCGACATCTGGTCGACAAAGTGCAACAGGGTGGCGGCCCGGTCGCTGCTGTCGGTCAGGACCTCATCCATGACCGCGGCGTGATGCTGCTCACGGGTCTGTGTCGGCAGGTATTGGTAGGCGCGACCGACCATCTCTCGGGTGAGGAACCCCTTGCGGTGCAGGTTGTCCATCACCGTCATCACCGTCGTATAGGCAATGACCCGGTCCCGCTGCATGTCCTCGAGGACCTCCCGTACGGCGACTGGACGGCCGTATGTCCAGAGCCGTTGCATGACCACCGATTCGAGCTGCCCCAGCCGACGCACCATCGACCACCTTTCGTGCCGCAGGTGCCGAAACCCCCTGCGCCTACCGTCCTACACGTCATAGTAGAGCCGGTTTGGCAACCGTCGAGACACGCCAGTCGCGTGACGGCGCAACCTTCGGGAGGACCCGTGGCCGGTCTCGGCGCCGTGTCCGCCTTGCCGGCCCTCAGCCCGCACCGCAAGTCGGGCAGCCGCTCCGCCCATCTCCCATGCGAGGGTGTGAACCGCCCGGGATGTCCGAAGACTCGATGGGGCAGCACTGCCGCGTTCAGCGGCAGCGACGGACCCTCCATCAATCCCGGGGTTCAATGCTGGAAGGACGTCACGCCTACGACCCCAACCTCCACGGCGGCGCCCACGAACTGGCGATCGCAGCCTGAGTTGGCTCAGGAAGGGTCACGAGGCTGCCCGTCATCGTCGGCCTCAACGGGCTTCGCCGGCTCCGCGTTTGCCCCGACCGCAAGCCCGGCGAGTGGCCGCGGCTGCGAGTCGGGCCGTGGTTCATCACGCCGCGCAGCCGAACTCTAAACTGGCCGGCGATGACCTACCTGCGCTGTTCTCGTGGCCCGGCGCCGGTGGTGCGACCGGCGCTGGCCACCTTGGCTCTGCTGGGTCTGTTCGCGATGCATGGCCTGGGTGAGCACGGGACCATGCACCGTACGGTCTCGGACGCGTCCTCGGCGACACTGCCGGCGCAGTTGCATGGCGACACGGTCGATTCCAGTTCCGCGTCCCTGGCAGCACCCGACGACGGCGAAGCGGGCTCGCACCCCTACGGGGATGATGGCGCCCTGGTGGGTCTGTGCCTCGCGGTCCTCGCGATCGCACTCCTCGGGATGCTCTGTCTGCGCAGCGGGGCTCGCTGGCAGTGGGCGGGCTGCCGTGTCGTCCGACTTCGAGCCGTGCTCCCGCTCGCGGTGTATCGGGACCGGGATCCACCTGACCTGATGGCGCTGTCGATCCTGCGCTGCTGAGGGCTGGTGACTGGCTACGCGACGAAACGCAGGCGCGTGGACCCAGTCATCTCTGCCCAGGCAACGACGTTTCGACAGGAGATCCCCATGATGATGAACAAACTTTGCGCTGTGGTTGCCGTCTCGGCTGTGCTGCTCGCGGTTACAGGCTGTGGCAACGACAGCGACGACGCGGCCAGCGAGACACAGACCGCCGCCAACGGCGATGAGTTCAACGACGCTGATGTGGCGTTCGCCAGTGACATGATCCAGCACCACGCTCAGGCGTTGCAGATGGTCGACCTGACGATGGACCGGGAGCTCGACCCTGAGGTGTTGCAGCTGGCTGAGGACGTCCGGGCTGCTCAGGCACCGGAGATCGAGCAGATGGCGGCTTGGCTGACCGTCTGGGACAGGCCCATTCCCGAGACCGTTCGCGATCACGCCAACGCCCACGGTGGCGGGGACGTAGAGATGGACGACATGCCCGGGATGATGAGCGAGGACGACATGTCCGAACTCGAAGCCGCGCAGGACCAAGAGTTCGAGGACCTGTGGCTGGAGATGATGATCGAGCACCACGAGGGTGCGGTGGACATGGCGCAGACCGAGCAGTCCGACGGTGTGTTCGCACCGGCGATCGATCTGGCCGACTCGATCGAGACTTCCCAGGAGAAGGAGATCGACCAGATGGAGGGGCTGCTCGAGCCCTGATCTGAGCGCTGCCAAACGTGGGCGGGTGGCTTGCTGGCGATCTGGCTTGTCACCCGTCCACGAGTCGAGCGCCTCCGCTGCGCCGGTGCTGGTCAGGGTGATGATGCGGGTTCCAGGCCGCGATGAGGCTCGCCGGACACCCGCGGGGCGAAGACGTGATCGCGGCGATCGCTGGGTCTCCGGACCCTCCACACACCATACCCCCTGGTGGTATGCTGGCAAGCCAGGGCCGAGTTTGCAGGGAGACGATCGTGGTCGGCTATGCCAGCACAAAGGACGACCAGCTCAAGCGGCTTCGCAGGATCGAGGGCCAGGTGCGTGGTCTGCAGCGGATGGTCGAGGGCGACGAGTACTGCATCGACGTGCTCACCCAGGTTTCTGCGGCGACAAAGGCGCTGCAGTCGTTCTCCCTGGGGCTGCTTGATGAGCACATCGCTCATTGCGTCGTCGAGGCCGCACAGGCTGGCGGCGACGACGCCCAGATCAAGGTCCGTGAGGCCCAGCAAGCCGTCGCTCGCCTCGTCCGCTCCTGATCTCACTCTTGACACGATACCCCCAGGGGGTATTGTGTTTCTGGCACGAGGCCGCGGACGTCGGGTGGCTTGTCAGCTTCCGGAGGACTGTATGAGCAACCTGGTAGGGCAGCAGCACCCGTCGGGGACGACCATTCCGCTCGCGAGGGATCCGGTCTGCGGGATGGACGTGGACTCCCTCGCCAGCGACTACCACTTCGAGCACGACGGTCAGACGTACCGTTTCTGCTCCGGCCGTTGCCAGGAGAGGTTCGAGGCGAACCCGAAGCAGTATCTCCACGCGCGGCCCTCCCATTCGGTGGCGGCTGGGTCGCCGACCGATGAGGCCGTCGAGTACACGTGCCCGATGCACCCCGAGATCCGCCAGCTTGGGCCGGGTTCGTGCCCGATCTGCGGGATGGCCCTCGAACCCGTGGTGGTGACTGCGGCGTCCGGCCCCAGTCCCGAGCTCGCCGACATGAGTCGACGGTTCTGGATCGCCCTGGTCTTGTCCCTTCCGGTGGTCTTGCTGGAGATGGGCAGAGACCTGTTCTCGTCACTTGACGAGCTGATCGCCCCGTCCCCGGCGATGTGGGCCCAGCTCGTGCTGGCGACCCCCGTGGTGTTGTGGGCAGGGTGGCCGTTCTTCACCCGCGGCTGGGCATCGATCCGGACCATGCAGCTCAACATGTTCACGCTGATCGCGATGGGGACCGGTGTCGCCTGGCTCTTCAGTGTTGTCGCCACGATCACACCCGACCTGTTCCCGGACAGCCTCCGTGGCATGGATGGCACGGTCGATGTGTACTTCGAGCCGGCGGCGGTCATCACCGTCCTGGTCCTGCTGGGCCAGGTGCTGGAGCTGCGGGCCCGCGAACAGACCTCCGGCGCCATCCGAGCCCTGCTCGACCTCACTCCGAAGACCGCGCGCCGCATCGCCCCGGACGGGCACGAGGCCGAGGTTGGCCTCGATCTCGTCCAGATCGGCGACCGTCTCCGCGTCCGCCCCGGTGAGAAGGTGCCCGTCGACGGTGACGTCGACGACGGCCGTTCGTCGTTGGACGAGTCGCTGGTCACCGGTGAGTCGATGCCGGTCACCAAGACCACGGGTGACACCGTGATCGGTGGCACGCTCAACCAGACCGGCTCCTTGATTGTCCGCGCCGACAAGGTGGGCCGGGACACGATGCTTGCGCGCATCGTCGCCATGGTGGCTGAGGCACAGCGCTCCCGCGCACCGATACAACGCCTCGCCGACCGGGTGTCCGCCTGGTTCGTGCCATCGGTGATCGGGATCGCCGTGGTGGCGTTCTCCGTCTGGGCGGCCGTCGGACCCGAGCCTCGCCTGGCACACGGCCTCGTGGTGGCTGTCGCGGTGCTGATCATCGCCTGCCCCTGCGCGCTCGGGTTGGCCACGCCCATGTCGATCATGGTGGGGGTCGGCCGAGGGGCCGGGCTCGGCGTGCTCATCAAGAACGCCGAAGCACTCGAGCTGATGGAGAAGGTCGACACAGTCGTGGTCGACAAGACCGGAACTCTCACGGTGGGACGTCCATCGGTCACGAGCATCGTGCCGTCCAGCGGCTTCGACACCGACGCCATGCTGCGGCTGGCCGCCGGTGTTGAGCGCGCTTCGGAACACCCGCTGGCTCGTGCCATCGTCGCTGCGGCTGAACAGTCAGGTCATACGATCCCCGCGGTCACCGACTTCGACGCCCCCGCCGGCAGGGGAGCGATCGGCGCTGTGGAGGGCCGGCGTGTGGTTCTCGGTAGCGCGGGTTTTCTGCGCGATCACGGGATGGACCCCGGCTCACTCGGCACTGAGGCCGACCGCCTACGTGGCGACGGCGCCACGGCGATCTTCGTCGGTGTGGACGGAACCGTCGCCGGAATCTTCGCCATCGCCGACCCAGTGAAGGACACGACTGCCGATGCGCTGGCCGGCCTGCGGTCCGACGGTATCGAGGTGGTCATGCTGACCGGTGACAACCGGGTGACCGCCGAAGCCATCGCAGGCCGGCTGGGCATCGATCGTGTTGAGGCCGAGGTGCTTCCCGACCACAAGAGCGACATCGTCCGTCAGCTCCGCGAGGAGGGACGGGTGGTCGCGATGGCCGGGGACGGCGTCAATGATGCCCCCGCACTCGCAGCTGCCGATGTCGGTCTCGCCATGGGCTCAGGCACAGATGTGGCCATCGAGAGTGCCGGCGTGACCCTGCTCAAGGGCGACCTCACCGGCATCGTCCGAGCCCGACAGCTCTCCCGGGCGACCATGGCGAACATTCGGCAGAACCTCGTGTTCGCATTCATGTACAACGTTGCCGGCATACCGGTCGCCGCCGGCATCTTGTACCCGGCCTTCGGCCTGCTGCTGTCGCCCATGATCGCGGCCGCCGCCATGGCCCTGTCCTCGGTCAGCGTCATCAGCAACGCACTGCGACTACGCGCCCAACACCTTTGACCGATATGCCCTGATTCGTGGCGCAGAGCCGCGCCACCGCCAAGGCAGGACATCGTCGCGAGTCTTCTCGCGACGTGGCGGCCGGCAAGGTACGTGATGGCAGGGCTGGAGGAGTCGGCCTCTGGCGGCTCTTCCTGTGTGAAAGTCCTGAGGCTCGATCACGTCCTGAGGTGGCGATCTGCCCCGATGCAGCTCGCAGACCGCCGATGCATTGGGGATGGCCGTGAAGCCCGGCGCGGCGAGCATTGCTGGTGAGCCAGCGGGACACTGGTCAGCATGGATGTGTGGCAGCTGTTGGCCGCCTTCGGCGGTGGCTTGCTGATCGTGTGGCTGGCCCTGCTGGCCCTGCTGGCCCTGCTGGCGCTGCTCGCCAGGCTCTGCGTCGCGGACCTTCACACCCAGGACGAGACCAACCTTCGTGGCGTGCTCAGCTTGCTGCCTGACGTCTTCCGGCTGCTGTACCGGCTCGCCGCCGACCCCCACCTGCCGGGCGGGATCCGGACCCGGCTCTGGCTGCTGCTCGGCTACCTGCTCTCACCGATCGACCTCGTCCCCGACTTCCTCCCGGTGCTGGGCTACGCAGACGATGCCGTCGTCGTCGTGCTCACGCTCCGTTCGGTTGCGAGACGCGCTGGGCCAGACGCGCTCGCGCTGCACTGGCCCGGCAATCCGGATGGTCTCGCGATCGTGCACCGACTCGTCGGGCTCCCGCACCACCTTCTCGTTCGGCCGAGCTCAATCACGGACCGCTGGGCGGGCGAACCGCTCCCTGACCACGGACGCGGACACGTGGCAGCCAGACGATGATCCTGCGTGCTCGGTTCGAGCAGGCATGCCTCGGTTGGTCGGGCGAGTAGCGGAAATCACCGCAAGGGGCTGCGGCACAGGCTCAGCCAGTTGCTAGCGGTTTTGCGGCTCGGACGATCGCGCCGTGCATGCCGGGCGCCGCCTGGTGGGTGAACTCGAGCGAGGCGTCGACGAACCCGGCGGCGGTGAGGCCGTCGAGGTATTCGCTGCGTGAAAGGGCGCCGGCGATGCAGCCGACGTAGCTGCCGCGTTCGGCCCGATCGGCAGCGGTGAGGTGGTCCTCGGCGACGATGTCGGAGACCCCGACCCGACCGCCGGGGCGCAGCACCCGGAACATCTCGGCGAGAACCTCTGGTTTGTCGGTGGACAGGTTGATGACGCAGTTGGAGATCACCACGTCGACCGAGGCGTCCGGCATCGGGATGTCCTCGATCTGGCCCTCGAGGAACTCGACGTTGGCCGCGTCGGCCTTGGCCGCGTTGGAGCGGGCCAGCGCTAGCATCTCGTCGGTCATGTCCAGCCCGTAGGCGAAGCCGGTGTCGCCGACTCTGCGCGCGGACAGCAGGACGTCGATGCCGCCGCCAGAGCCGAGGTCGAGCACCGTTTCGCCTTCGTGCAGGTCTGCCACGGCGGTCGGGTTGCCGCAGCCCAGGCTCGCGAGCACCGCGGCTGCCGGCAATGTGCCGGCGTCGGCCGCGTCGTACAGCCCGGCACTGAACGGTTCGTCCACCGCCGCCGGCACCGCACAACGGGACCCTCTGCCTTCGGTCCCCTCCGCACCCGGCGATCGCTCGTCGGCTGCCGGCCCACAACAGGACGCGGCCGACCCGCTGGTCACTGCGGTCGCTGCCTGGGCGTAGCGGTCCCGGACCTGGTCCCGCAGCTGCTCATCAGTGGTCATGCCGACCGCCTCTCAGGCATCGATGTCTGTCAATGTCTGGTCTCAGACTGCCTCACCCATCGACTCTTGTCAATGAAAGGCCATACTGGAGTGATGACCACCGTGACGACCGCGCCCCCGCTGCTCGAGGCGCCCGGCCGCTGCTGCCCGCCGGTGACGACTGCGCCGCTGTCCGACACCGATGCCGACCAGCTTGCCCGCACCCTGAAGGCGATCGCTGAGCCCACCCGGCTGCGGCTGTTGTCGTTGATCGCCGCCCAGGACGACGGCGAGGCCTGCGTGTGCGACCTCACCGACCCGGTCGGACTGTCCCAGCCGACGGTGTCTCACCACCTCAAGGTGCTCGTCGCGGCCGGGCTGCTCGCCCGCGACAAGCGTGGCGTGTGGTCGTACTACACGCTCATCCCCGAAGCGCTTGGCGCCTTGGCTGTGGTCCTCACCCCGCAGTGACACCTACTGCTCCCGAGAGCGGGTCGCCGGGGCCGGACCGGGACAGCTGAGCTGGTCGGCGAGGCCGTCGAACCGGCGGATCTGTTCACGAAGTGTTTGGTTGCGACGCGGATCCCCGGTTGGCACGATTCATCCTGCGATGACTAGTCACACAACCATGAATCCTGCGCTGGACGACCAGCTGCTGCGCTTGTTCGCCGACCCGCTGCGGGCGCAGCTGGTGTCCCGGTTGGCGGCGGCCGAGCTGTGCACCTGCCACCTGGCCGCGGAAACCGGTGCGCTGCCGTCGGCAGTGTCGAACCATCTGCGCCAGCTGCGTGAGGCCGGGGTAGTGGAGACCGACCGCCACGGCCGCTACACCTACTACCGGTTGCGTCCGGAGGTGCTGGACGCGGTCGCGGACCTGTTCACCGCCCTGGCAGGCAGTGCCCGGTCGGCGACCAAGCGGCCCTGCTGATGCCGGCCGCCGACGTCGCGACCCCACCTCTGGCTCGGCGGCTGCTGGCCGAAGGGCTGGGCACCGGCCTGCTGGTCGCGGTCGTGGTGGGATCGGGCATCGCCGCGCAGCGGTTGAGTCCCGACGATGTCGGTCTGCAGCTGCTGGAGAACTCGACTGCCACCGCATTGGGTCTGACGGTGCTCATCTTGGTCTTCGGGCCGGTGTCGGGGGCACACCTGAACCCGGTGATCTCGGCGGTCGACTGGCTGCTGGGACGGCGCGCTGGCCGTGGCTTACCCGGGCGAGACGTCGCGGCGTATGTGGCCGCGCAGACGGTGGGCGCGGTGGCCGGCGCCGGGCTTGCGAATGCCATGTTCGCGGTTCCGGTCACCGAACTGGCCACCACCGAGCGCACCGGGACGAACCTATGGCTGGGCGAAGCGGTGGCCACCGGGGGGCTGGTGCTGCTGGTGTTCGCGCTGGCACGTACCGGGCGCGGGGCGCTGGCCGCACCGGCTGTCGGCGCCTGGATCGGCGCGGCGTACTGGTTCACCTCCAGTACCTCGTTTGCCAACCCGGCCGTCACGGTTGGGAGGGTCTTCTCCGACACGTTCGCCGGCATCGACCCGCCCTCGGTTGCCGGGTTCCTGGCCGCACAGCTGGTCGGGGCCGCCCTCGGCGCCGCCGTGGCGCGGGCTCTGTTCCCAGACATCGCGGCCACCGCCGACGCCGTGGTCGTCCCGCGACACGAGCGGGTTCCGCCCAACGTCGAGGCGGCGAACGCGGCGCCAGGGAACTCAATCGATACGGCCAGCCCGCAGCCGCCACTTCACCGAGGAGGAGACGATGACCGAAACCGAGCCCGACGTTGAGCTGACCCTGGACCAGGACGTGGCCTTGAAGAGGGCGGCGGCGTCGCTGCACCGCGAGTTCGCTGACACGTTCAGCACCGAGACGATCGAGCTGTTCCTGCACTCCTCGTACGACCAGTTCGCCGATCAGGCTTCCGTCGCCAACTTCCTGCCGTTGTTGGCCGAGCGGTTCGCCCGGCAGCGGCTCGACGCGCTTGCCAAGGTGGAGGGACAGGCGTTGTCCGGGGTGCCGACCGTGCTGTTCTTGTGCACCCACAACGCGGGCCGCTCGCAGATTGCGCTCGGCTTCCTCCAGCACCTCGCTGGCGAGGAGGCGGTCGGTTGGTCCGGCGGCTCCGAACCCGGCCATGAGCTCAACGCTGCAGCGGTGGCGGCGATGACCGAGCGCGGCATCGACATCACCCAGGAGTTTCCCAAGCCGTGGACCGACGAGATCGTCCAAGCCGCCGACGTGGTGATCACCATGGGCTGTGGCGATGCCTGCCCGATCTTTCCCGGCAAGCGATACGAAGAGTGGACGCTGGACGACCCGGCCGGGCAAGGCATCGACGCCGTCCGCCCGATCCGCGACGAGATCGAGCGCCGGGTGCGGCAGCTGCTGACCGAACTCGGCGTCACCGCCCGCCAGGCGGACTAGGCGCCCTGGTCAGTTCGCGCGCGCCAACACCACCGATGTCGGCTAGACGAGAGGTGGCTGGCCCAGCGGCTCTCCGCCCCGAACTCTTGCCGGCGCCAGGGGGCACTTTGCTACCCGCGCTCGGGTGACGCGTCAGCGGCCCGATGGCGCCTCCAGCTCGCCGGTGCTGGCAGCCCGCACCAACACAACGCGGACTACACCGACTGCGCAGGCGCAGTTGCTCGGCGCTGCAGCATGGACCAGGGTGAGACGGTGCTGGGGCGATCACTCGAGCGAGGGATCGCCCGGCGTCACGTCCGCGACGTGTACGTGCATCTGGGTCACGGTGACGGGCGCCATGTCCTGCCCCAGGACCTCTGCCAGAACACTCTCGGCTCGGGTGCGGAGGTCGTCAGCCAGCGGGATCAGCCGCTGGCCGAACTGGGCGACGACGACGATGACGACACCGGTGCACCGCTCCTCTCGAACCTCGAGGCGGACGTTGTGCACCTCGCACCCGGCCACCGGGTTCAGCCGGTCGCGCAGGTACGTCACGACCACCTGCTCGGCGACCCGGACCGGCCCGGACGGCGCCTGCGCCCACACGGGCGGAGAGGGGCGGCTGGCCCGAAGCGTCCGCGAAGTGAGCGCATCGGCGACCTCCACCCAGCGTGGCTCGACATGGGAGCGCAGATCGGCGGCCGCTGTACGCAGCAGCGCCTGGCCCTCCGGCTCGACCTCGTGGGTCCGGTCGTCGCGCTGACTCATCGCCACATCTCCATTCTGGCCGCGAGGTTGGCCCTGGCTCGATGAAGCTGGCCCCGCACAACGGCAACGCTCGTGTCGAGAACCACCGCGATCTCTGTGTAGTCCAGGCCCTCGAGCTCGCGAAGCATCCAGCTGGCTCGCTGCCGCCACGACAGCTCGGCAAGCGCCACGTCCAGCGCCTCGCGGAGCTCGCGAGCCTGGACCAGTGCATCCGCCGCCGTCGTGTCGTCGGTCGGCAGCTCGGCGAGGCGCGCGTCCTCGAGCGACAGGGGTCGGCGGCGTCGGCGAGCGTCGAGACACTGGTTGGCCATCAGCCGAAACAGCCAGGTCTTGACAGAGGAGTCGCCGCGGAAGCCGCTCAGATTTAGCCACGCTTTGATCAGTGCCTCCTGGAGGGCGTCCTCGGCCGCGTGGTGCTGGCCGTCCAGCATCCGCACGCCGTAGCGGTACAGAGCCGGCCCGTGCCGCCGGATCAGCGCACCGAAGGCCTCCCGGTCGCCCAGGGCGCCGCGCCGGGCCAGGACCTCGTCCGACCGCTCGGCCGCGGTCGGGCCAGACCCGCTGATGGCCACGGACAACCTCGCCTCCGGATCGCCGGCGCCCTCGTCGGGATCCGCGCGGGGAGCATAGCGACGGAACGGTTTGTGACACAGGTCACATGCCCGTGGCCGTGAGGATCGAGGCCCGGGTGCGTCAGCACTGACGACAGCCAAGCGACTTCCCCGTAGGAGAGAGCCTCGTGACCACCAGCAGCACTGAGAAAGCCACCAACGAGAGCACATCCGGGAGCGACTCCGGGCATGGCAACGCTCTTGTCACCCAACAGGGCCGTACATCGATCGCCGACTCGGTGGTCGCGAAGATCGCCGGCATCGCCACCCGTGACGTGTCCGGGGTGCACATGCTCGGCGGCGGCGCGGCTCGAGCGGTCGGCGCTGTTCGTGAGCGGATCCCTGGCAGCCGGACGAACCACGCCCAGGGCGTCACCGTCGAGGTCGGCGAGCGTCAGGCCGCCGTCGACGTCGAGCTGGTCGCTGAGTACGGCGTGTCCATCGTCGACCTGGCTGAGGGCATCCGGCGCAATGTCATCGGCTCGGTGGAGCGGATGACCGGCCTCGAGGTGACCGAGGTCAACGTGGCCATTGCCGACGTGCACTTGCCGAGCGACGACAAGGACGACGACGACGAGCAGCAGGAACCGCGGGTCCAGTGACGTCGGCCCTCCCGGACGAGGTCACGACAGCCGATCGGGTCGCCCTGGCTGTCGTCTCGGTCCCGGGCGTCGCCGAGCTGCATCCGGGACGCTACGGGGAGGTGGCAACGCACCTGCCCGGGCGGCGAGTTCGCGGGATCCAGCTACGTTCCGACCGGGTAGAGGTACACGTGGCGCTGCACTGGGGTGCCGATGTGTTGGCCACCGCCGACGAGGTGCGCGCCGCGGCCATGCGCGTCGCCGATCGCCCAGTGGACGTCACCGTTGAGGACGTCTTCGCCCCAGCCGCCGGCGGCGGAGACGAAATGTCCCCACGATGACGTCTCCCGACGATCGAACCGCACAGTGGATCGCCGCCCGCCGTCTGGTGGCGCGGCAGCACCACCCCGACCGCGGCGGCGACCCACAGGTCTTCACCCGTGAGCTGGATCGCGTTGATGCACAGTTCGGCCGAACGCGGACAGGCGGCCTCGTCCAGCATCCCCGCCCGCGCCGTCGGATGCCTCGTCGTCGGATGCCTCGCCACCGCCTGCGCATCGGGGGCAAGCGGCTGCGAAGAGTGCTGACGTGGCGCAGCGTGCGGTCGCGCCGCTACATCGAGCTGTGACGAGACACGTACGACCGGTCGTGCGCGGCCGGTACCAAAGGAGAGACACATGACCACGTCAACCGTCGGCCTCTTCGCCGGCCTGCTGCTCGGCATCGCTGCTGCGGCTGGTGGCTTCAGCGCCTTCCTGCTGGCCCTCGTGCTCGGCGTGCTGGGGTACGTCGTGGGTGGCCAGTACGACGGCGAGTTCGACCTGAGTGCCCTGTGGGGCGGGCGACGACGTGACTGACCCGCAGCAGCCAGCTCAGCGCGGCGCATTGCGCGTGGCTCCTCGCGCCCTCGACAAGATCGCCGGCCACGCGGCCGGGCAGGTGCCGGGGGTGTCTCGGACCGGATCAGGCCTCGGACGTCTCGTGGGACGTGGTTCACCACGGGCAAGCAGCACCGTGGCCGGTGAGACCATCAGGGTGGGGATGGATGTCGCCGTGACCTGGCCGCACGGTGCCGCCGATGTTGCGCGAGGTGTCCGGACAGCGGTCACGAGCGAGCTGGCCCGCCTCACCGGGTTGTCGGTCGCTGCCGTCGACGTGACCGTGTCGCGATTCGAGCAGCCCGCGGACACCAGCGGCGGGAGGGTGGAGTGACGAGCATGACGGAGCCTGCGTCCGGGCCCGCGCACCGCGGGGCTCGCACCGGTGAGGGTGAGGCCGGACCTCCCTTGCCTGCGAAGGACCCCCTCGGCTTTGCCCGCGTCGCGGTGCTCGGCGTCGTATGGGCACTCCTGCTAGTCACGATGGCGGTCGTCGCGGCACACGACGTGCTCATGCACGTGGAGGTGCTGTCCGGCTCGTCGTGGGTGGAGCGAGTGCTCGAGGCCGTCGACGGCGAGCAGCCTCGCTACTGGTGGGTGATCGTCGCCGTCCCGGTGGCCCTGCTCGGTCTGGCGCTCGTGTACGTGGCGCTGCGGCCGCGGCCCTACCTCGGCCGCCAGCTGGAGGCCTCGACCGGCGTTTTCCTGCTCGACCGCGGCTTGCGGCATCTTGCCGAGGCAGTCGCCGAGGACACCGACGGGGTCGATTCCGCCAAGGCGCGCGGCAGT